>JAEEGH010029558.1_pt1 | contig 10701 bp, 7 predicted proteins | sample 9134181 | NCBI WGS metagenome assembly JAEEGH01 (sample SAMN16246544, study PRJNA631951) | gut metagenome | biome: gut microbiome; feature: rumen; material: DP-attached | host: Bos | place: Iran: Karaj | collected 2018-10
CCAACAAGCGGCAGCAACGCACGATGATTCAACCTTACGGTGACAATTGTGTGGTGATAAATCCGCCATTTCCACCTGCCACAACGGAGGAGATGGATAGGATGGCGTTGTTCAACGATATGATGTATCGTCCTCATCCCAAATATGATAAGAGAGGAGAAGTGCCTGCTTTCGAGATGATTAAGAACTCCATTAACATCCATCGCGGTTGTTTTGGTGGCTGCAGTTTCTGCGCCATTGCCGCCCATCAGGGCAAGTTCATCTGCTCGCGCTCTGAGCAGTCGGTGCTGGCCGAAGTTGAGCATCTGGTGCAACAGCCTTATTTCAAGGGACACATTTCCGATTTGGGCGGACCTTCGGCCAATATGTACAAGATGGGTGGCCGCGAGGAACGATTATGTGCTCGCTGCACGCGCCCGTCGTGCATCTTCCCAAATGTTTGCCGCAATCTCAACTTCTCGCATAAGCCTGTCACAGCTTTGTATAAGAAAGCGTTGCAAGTTGCTGGTGTAAAGCAAATTACCATTGGTAGCGGCATTCGCTACGACTTATTGCTCAACGATGACCCTGCTGTGGACCGGCAGAACGGCCTCACCGATTACTTGCGGCAGGTGGTCAATCACCATGTGTCGGGCCGCTTGAAAGTGGCACCCGAGCATACCGAAGCGGCGGTGCTCGACAAGATGCGCAAACCCCATTTCGACCGTTTCTTACTCTTTTTAAAGAGATTTAACGAGATGAACCGCCAGTCGGGCAAGAACCAACAGCTAATTCCCTATCTCATCTCTTCGCATCCGGGCTGCTCGCTCACCGATATGGGGCGCCTGGCTGTAGAGGCTAAGAAGTATCGCTTGCAAACCGATCAGGTACAAGACTTTACGCCTACACCCATGACTTACTCCACGGCCATGTACTACTTGGGTTACGATCCATATACGATGGAGAAAGTGGAGGTGGCTCGCAAGATTGAGGAGAAGAAAGCGCAGCATCTCTTGTTTTTCTATCATCATAAAGAAAATAAAGAATTGATTAGCAAAATGTTGCGACGCCATGGGGCTATGGGTATCGTGCGGCAGTTATATCCGCAAAGTTCTTTCAATCAGATAAAAAGGCATTCTTGATAAATATTAAGGATATGTTAATAAAAAATCAAAACTTTCTATATTTTCTTTGAAAAAAAGTTGTAGGTTTGCAATCATAATAGGGAAGTTTTCTTTTATTTGAATGTGGAAAAAATTGCGGGATAAAGGATATGGATTATGGTAAAGGAAGTATGGTACAGTCAGGAACTATAGATGTTGTTAATCAAAATATTCAACCGATCAGCATAGAGCCGCTTATTCGTTTAATTCGCGGACAGCAAGTGATATTGGATTCGGATCTTGCAATGTTATATGGTATCGAGACAAAACGTCTTAAAGAACAAGTTAATCGTAATATAGTAAGATTTCCGGATGATTTTATGTTTCAACTTACGGCTGATGAGTTTGCTGGTTTGAGGTCGCAAATTGCGACCTCAAACAGGCGCGGTGGAAGTCGCTATGCTCCATACGCATTTACGGAAAGTGGTGTTGCTATGCTTAGTAGCGTTTTACACACCGAAACAGCAATCTTGGCTAATATCCAGATTATGCGTGCGTTTACAGCGATGCGTCATATTATGGCTGCAAGTGTCCAAGTATTGGAGCGATTGTCGAATATTGAACATAATCAATTTGAATCAAATAAACGTATTGATGAAATTTTCCGTCGTTTAGATGACGGTGCAAAAGTCAAACAAGGTCTTTTTTTTGATGGACAAATTTTTGATGCTTACAAGTTTGTTTCCGGGCTTGTCAAATCGGCAAAGCAACGAGTAGTGTTGATTGATAATTATATTGATGAAACTATTTTAACATTACTAGACAAAAGAAGTGTAGGAGTGAAAGCTGTTGTTTACACAAGGCAACTTACGGCGCAGTTATCGCTGGATCTTGCACGTCATAATGCACAATACTCGCCAATTGACATTCTAGAATACAAACAATCACACGACCGTTTTTTGCTTATAGATGAAATGGTTTATCATATTGGTGCTTCTCTCAAGGATTTGGGTAAAAAACTTTTTGCTTTTTCAAAAATGGAGGTTTTATCGGCATCGCAATTGTTAGCTCATATTGCTACAGACTAAATGAATTTTATTATTGATACATTTTTATGATAAATATTATGGAACAGAAGATTGCAATCATCACAGGTGCCGACGGCGGCATGGGCACAGCCATCACTAAGACAGTGGTTAATGCTGGTTTTCACGTTGTTATGGCCTGTCGCAATATGGAGAAGGCAGCTAAAGTGAAAGACAAACTGGAAAAGGAGACGGGCGTCACCATCGACCTGCAGGAGTTGGACTTGGCTTCTGTCGCATCGGTGTTCCGTTTCGCCGACGAGATGAAAAGTCGCTATACGCGCATCGACTTGCTGCTCAACAATGCCGGCACGCTTTGTCATTTTCCGAAAGAGACCGTCGACCATCTGGAATATACCGTGGGGGTGAACTATTTTGGCCATTATGTGCTGTCGTATGAGTTGTTGCCGCTGATGGGCGAGGGAACGCGTGTGGTCAGCATGGTGTCGCTGACCTATCGTTTTGGTGTCATTCGCGACACGCTCTTCACGCCGCGTACCAAGGCCAAATTCAATAGGTTTACCACTTATTCTGATTCGAAGTTGGCGCTGCTCTATTTCACGCTGGATGCTGCCGAAGCATGGAGAGACAAGGGCATAAAGGTCAATTGTGCCGATCCGGGCATCGTGGATACTGAGATTATCACGATGGGCAACAAGGTGGTGGATACGATGTGCAACCTCTTATTCCGTCCCATCATTCGCAAACCCTTGAAAGGAGCCGCCTCGCTGTTGCATTTGGCGCTGTCGGAGGAGACTAAAGACCTGACGGGCCAGTGCTTCGCCTCAAAGAAGCCCGTGACCATCTCGTCCAAAGTGCTGAACAACCCGCGGCGTCAGTGGTTGCACGAGAAAACCGAAGAACTGCTCGCTGAAATTAAGCGGACTTTGTAAACAGTTTAAACTTGCGTTTCAGGAAGTTGATAAGCCAATGCGGCAATATCAAGAAGAGGAAAATGAAGAGATAGTTGATACATCCTGGAACGTAGCATACCTTCCCTTTAAACAAAGCTTTAACGCCTTTGCGGGCAACGGCCTCTGGCGAAAGCATGACGCCCCAGCGGCGGCAGCGGCGTCGCACTTCGGGCGATAGATTGTAAAGTGCTGTGTCCACAGCTCCCGGGCAGACGGCGCAGCCCTTGACGCCAAAGTCGTTGAGCTCATCGGCCAAAGAGCGGGAAAATGCTTTGATGTAGCGTTTTGAAGTGCCATAGACCGCCAATCCTGGAAAGGATTTCCATGCTGTAATTGACGATGCGTTAAGGATATAGCCCTTTCCGTGCTTTTTCATCTCACTGCCAAAAAGAGCGCATAGCAGCGTGGGTGTAGTGATGTGCAGTTCCACCATGGCTGCGGTACGTGCCAGGGGTTGCTCTGTAATCAAGTCGAAATAGAACATACCCGCATTGTTGACCAGCACCTCTACTATCCACCCCTCACGTTGGCAGGTGTCGAAGAGTTGCTGAGCTGCCTTTTCGTGCGCCAAGTCGGCATAGAGGGCGTGTACTTCCACATGGTAAGAGTCGCGCAATTGTGCGGCTGCTTTCTCGTTTTCTTCTTCCTGGTTGCTGACAATGAGAATGTTATACCCTTTTTCGGCCAATACTGAAGCGTAAGCAAAGCCGATTCCCGAACATCCTCCCGTGACTAATGCATAATCCATAACACGTTGTTTAAAATACAAAGATAGAGAAAAATTCAGAATTCAAAGAACAGAGAACAAAGAACAAATGAAATTCAAAGTTCAGAATTCAAAATTCAAAGAACAAATTCATAATTCACAATGCACGATTCACGATTTAATTTATAATTCTGTTTCAGGCTTCACTTTTCACTGCTCACTCCTCACTTTTCACTTCATAACCTTAACTCCTTAGTTTCTTAACTTCTTAACTCCTCACTCTTCACTTCAAAATTTGTTGTACCTTTGCTAAATTGATTTAGACAAATATTTACAGAATAATTAACTGATATAGAATTGTTTATATGAAAAAGATTGCTTCTTTAATTATGGTTGTGATTTTGATTTCCTGTTGGTTGCCTGCATCGGCGCAGAGCAATTCGTGGAATATTTTGTTCAACAAGACGGTGCCGGCCTGCACTTCGCCTATGGGTATGACGGCAGGAGACACTTGTCTGTACACGGGCAGTGCATCGAAGGCGGTGTTGTTCCGTCTCAGTTTCGATTCGAGCAAAATAATAGATTCGGTGACGGTGAAGGGGCTTCCGAAGTCGTCGTTGGGCACCTATTTCTTGGGGTTTGCTTGGGACGGCACTTCGCTCTATGTGGCCAATGGTGATGCCGCTATCTATCATTTGAATGCTGCTATGAACGCTGTGGCTGACACGATAAAGTTGCCCACTGGTACGACAGCCGGCGCACTGGCTTACGATCCTACTGCCGACAATGGCAAAGGAGGTTTTTGGACGGTTTTGCAAAAGTCTGATATTAAGTTGTTTTCGCGCAAAGGCGAACTTCTCAACACCATCACAGCCGAGGATTTGAACTATGTTGGCGACTACTGGGGATTGGCTATCGACACGCTGACGGGCGACGGTGTGCGTCTGTACGCACTGGAACGTTATCCGCAGAATATCTTCCGCATCCATATTCCTACCAAAAAAATCGATGCGCCGTTGCACAATATCACCTCCGATTTTCCCACATGGGCGACCAAGTACGTCTATGGCCTCTACATTTCTGACAAGGTGGTTGCCGGCAAAACCACACTGGCAGCGTTCTACATGTCGCGCTATCATGTAGGCTACGACTTTGCCACGGTCAACCATCTCGATTCGGCCGGTGTACGCCTTGTGGGTAGCGATATGATTCCTTACCATCGTATCAATACGCCACTCAATGTCACCGCTCGCTTTGTATGCACCGCCGCCGAAGCGCTGACATCGGGCACGTTCAACTATAGTGTCAACGGTGGCGAACCTGTGACCGCCGCCTTTACGGGCAATTATCGCGACTATGTGGGTGGCTTTGCCCTGACGCACGGCGAGCCCTTTACGCCTACGGCTACTGGCGACTATACCATCAAACTATGGTTGTCGGATGTGAATGGCTATGAGGGACTTAACTCCGATACGCTGACACATACTTTCACGGTTTACGAACGTGGTGTGCAGCGCACGGTACTGCATGAGGGCTTCACTTCGGCCACGTGTAATCCCTGCAAAGCAGGCAATGCCATCCTGCAAGAGCTTCTTGAGACGCACAAGAATGTGACCTGTATCAAGTACCAGATGAACTTCCCCGGCGCCGGTGATCCCTACTATACCAGTGAAGGTGAAACGCGTCGCATATATTACAATGTGATGTCGGTGCCCTCTTTGCGTGTGGATGGTAACATCTTCAACGGTAACACGGGACAGTTCACCGCCGCTGCGCTTGAGCACGAGATAGCCCGTCCCGCACTGGTGGAGCTGGGTTCCACATTTAGATATAACGGCGATAAGAAATTCAATGTCTCCATTACCGCCCGCCCGCTGGAGGCAATCAACGGCAATATCCGTCTGTTTGCCGCCTTGGTGGAAAAAGAAACTTGCAAAAATATTGCAGATGAGTATCTTAGACAGTATGGAGAGCCGACATTCTCCTATAATTTCGATACCCTTTTCCATTATGTGATGAAGAAATTCCTCACCCCTGTAACTGGTACAGTTATTTCTTTGAATAATACAGAACAAACTGTGTCACAGAATTTTGAATTCCAATTTGTAGGCAATTACCGTCTTCCTAATGATGCTTCCAGCCCCATAGACTATACTAAGGAGCACTCGGTAGAGAACTTCAACAATGTGGCTGTTGTTTATTGGGTGCAGAACTACGCTACCAAAGAGGTGTTGCAAGCCGGCTATAACGAAGGTGGTGCCACGGGCATTAGCGAAGAACCGTCAACTTCTGATTTGAATTTCCGCATCTATCCCAATCCTGCCAATAATGTGTTGAATATCAGCACAGACCATACTATTAAGCATGTGGCTGTTTACAATATGTTCGGCCAGCAAGTGATGACTGCCAGTGGCACTTCGTTCGGTGTGGGCAGTCTGCCTGCAGGCGTCTATATTCTGAAGGCCGACACTGACGAAGGTATGATTACACGTAAATTTATCAAGAGATAAGATGCTTTATATCAGGAATAACAGCACCGATCCGCGTTTTAACCTCGCCGCCGAAGAGTATGTGCTAACGCATTTTCAGGATGAGGTTTTTATGCTGTGGCGTAATGCCCCATCCATCATCATTGGCCGTTACCAGAACACGCTGGCCGAAATCAATGCCGACTACGTGAAGGAGAACGGTATTGTGGTGGTGCGTCGTATGACGGGCGGTGGCGCTGTTTTCCATGATTTGGGTAATCTCAACTTCACCTTTGTCCAGAATGGCACGGAGGGTGATTTTCGCAGTTTTACCAAGCCGATATTAGAAGCCCTATGCGCTTTGGGTGTGGATGCTGAATTTCAGGGACGCAACGACCTGGCTATCAATGGACAGAAAATCTCTGGCAACGCCCAGTGTGTACATAATGGGCGGATGTTGCACCATGGCACGCTGCTCTTCTCGGTGATGATGAACAACCTGGCTGATGCCTTGAAAGTCAACCCGTTGAAGTTCAGCGACAAGGCTGTCAAGTCGGTGCGCAAGCGCGTGACCAACATCAGTGAGCATCTGCCGCAGCCCATGACCATCGGCGAGTTCAGCGACTATCTCATGGACTTTGTGGTACAGCATGGCAGCCAAGGAGAGCAATATGACTTTACAGAGGAAGATTTGCGAGCCATCAATGAACTGAAAACCAGTAAGTACGATACGTGGAACTGGAACTTCGGTGCCTCACCGCGCTATACCTATACCAACGAAGCCAAAACCAGTGGCGGCCATGTTCAGGTGTGTGTTAATGTGAGCAAAGGCGTGATTGATGAGGTGAAAATCTATGGCGACTTCTTTTCTCGCAGAAATATAGAAGAACTCGAAGCCCAACTGAAAGGAGTGCCTTATCGGCACGAAGCCATTGCTGCCGCCTTGCATAAGACTACCGTAAATGAATATATTTGTAATATGACTGAAGATGAGTTGGTTAGAATAATAATATAAATTCAGAATTCAAAGTAAAGACGGGGCGCGCCCCGTCCCTACAAGCTTCCAGTCTTAACTGCCCACTATTCACTTCTCACTCCTCAACTCTCAACTCTCCGTTTCCCATGCCTCTTCTACACATCATACAACACAAATCGAAACTGATGCCGGCGTTGCCGCATCGCATCCTTATCAACGACCAGCTGATAGGCATTACCAAATTGCCAGAGGTGACCTTGAAGATGCCTGCAGGAACCTTTAAGATAACGATACAGAGCATGTTTCCGTTTATCTATTCTTCCACTTTGGTCCATTTACAGGATGGGTTGGAGCACTATATGGTTTATAAAGACCGCGAGAAGTGGTGGGATATCCTTTTTGTCGTCGATATTATTCTTTGGTGTGCTGATTTCTTTTTTACGCTTCCACATCCGTATAATATTATTTATCAGATTTTTACTAATGGATATTTGGTGTTGTGGCTTTTGTACGAGTGGCTTATCAGGAAGAAGTATTTCAAGATAGAGCAGTATGACAAGCCTGCTCCGCCAGAGGAAGTGTCGGAGGAGGCTGCAGAATAATTTTGTCGGTTGCCGTTGATTCCAAAAATTGCCGTATTTTTGTCGCTCAAAACGGATGCAATCATGAAGATGTTGACAGTCATCGGGGCGCGTCCCCAGTTTATCAAGGCGGCGGCTGTGAGTCGTGTGCTGCAGACTTATCCTGACGTGGAGGAGGTTATCCTGCACACGGGACAGCACTATGATGCCGACATGTCGGATATCTTCTTTACGGAGATGGGCTTGCCCCAGCCCAAGTACAACATTCATGTCAATGGCTTGAATCATGGGGCGATGACAGGGCAGATGATGGAGAAGATAGAGGAGGTTTTGCTGGTCGAGAAACCCGATTGGGTGCTGGTATTCGGTGATACCAACTCTACACTGGCTGGTGCTTTGGCTGCCAAGAAGTTGCATATCAAAGTGGCGCATGTGGAGGCAGGGCTCCGCTCGTTCAACATGGCGATGCCCGAAGAGATTAACCGCCTGCTCACCGACCGCATTTCCGATATTCTGTTTTGTCCTACAGCCACGGCGATGGCCAATTTGGAGAAGGAGGGTTATGAGTCGTTCCCCATCGAGCGCATCAATATCGGTGATGTGATGTTGGATGCCGCTTTGATGTTCGAGCCACAGGCCAAGCAGCCGGCGGGGGAGATTCCCGACAATTTCATTCTGGCCACTGTACATCGTGCGCAGACTACTGACAATGCCAAGCATCTGAGCGAGATGTTCGAGGCGCTGGACACCATTGCTGCCGAGCAGCCTGTGGTGATGCCCCTGCATCCACGGACGCGTCGCAAGTTGGAAGAGCAGTCGTACAACTTTGCCAATTCACCCATCCACTTCTTGCCGCCGGTGGGCTATCTTGAGATGTTGTGGCTTTTGTCGCACTGTTCGCTGGTGATGACCGACAGTGGCGGCTTGCAGAAAGAGGCCTATTTTTTCCGCAAGATGTGCATCACGTTGCGCGAAGAGACCGAGTGGGTGGAACTGGTGGATGCTGGCTGCAATGTGCTGGCAGGCACTGAGTTGTCGGACATTATAGCCACCTATCACAAAGTAAAGTCGCTGCGCACTCAGCCATCGTTCGACCAACATTTTTACGGTCATGGCCACGCCGCCAAGACCATTGCCTCGATGCTGTGGCAGAATGCGTAAAGAAAGAATAAAGAGCAAAAGAACAAAGTAGAGACGCGGCGTGCCGCGTCTAAAATTCAAAATTCAAAGTTCAGAATTCAAAAAAAATGTGTATTTTTGCAGCCTAATTCTTCCGCAAGGAAAAGTTAGGGTCCCATAGCTCAGTTGGTTAGAGCATCTGACTCATAATCAGAGGGTCCTTGGTTCGAGCCCAAGTGGGACCACCAGAAGTTATCGCCTGTTTCAAAGCCGACGCAGGCGTTTTTTCATATCTTTGCCACCTAAAACACATTAATCTATCAAAAATGAAAAGACTTGGGCTTTTAATGATCTGTCTGCTGGCATCGGTGCTGGTATTCGGACAGAGCATCACTTTGACATTCACAGGTCAATCTGATGAAAATCAATGGGTAAAACTGAACAGAGTGGTTATCGAGAACCTGTCGCGCGAGTGGCAGGAGATCATCACTTACCCTGACACCGTCTTCGGCATGACCGAGGTTGGTTTGCGCGATTTCAACAAGGAAGAGAACTTTCTGTTCCAAAATGTGCCAAATCCCTTTGATGGCGAGACGGACGTGACCATCCGCCTGTCAGAAGGGGAGAGGGTTGCACTCGACGTGTACGACATCCACGGCAAGTCGGTGTTGTCGCACAAGCAGCAGCTGCCCGCCGGCAACCACACCTTCCGCCTTCACCTCAGTGTGCCGCAGACCTACCTGATGATGGTGCGGACCAAATGGCAGAAGGCCGCCATCAAGATGGTGAACCTCAAGTCGGGCGGCAACAACAGCATCCAGTATGTGGGCGCCAACGGTTCGATATCCTACACACTCAAGTCTAAGGGGCAGAGCGACAATGTTTTCGCCCGCGGCGACAGCATGTCCTATACCGGCTATGCCACCATCGCCGGCATGGAATTCACGAGCGACAACATCGCCCAGAAGCAGATGGAGTCAGAGGAGATCACCCTGATGTTCCACTCGAAGACGACTATCGTGACGGGTAACATCACAGACATAACCTACACGTCAGCCTCTTGCGAAGGCGAGCTGGTGACCACGTCGGGCTTCCCGATTACCGAGAAGGGCATCTGCTATGCCACCACGGCCAACCCTACGGTTGCCAACACCAAATTGGCAGCAGGCAACGAGCTGGGTGCGTTCAAAGTGGACCTGACCGACCTCGAATCGGGCAAGACATACTACGTGAAAGCTTATGTCACCACTTCACGCGGAACCTACTATGGTGAGGAGAAATCCTTTACCACCATCGCCTACGGCCTGCCCGTTGTCAACACGACGGCCGTGACCGACATCACGCTCACCTCGGCCGTTTCGGGAGGTGAAGTGGTACAAAATGGTGGTGCACCCGTTTACGACTGCGGTCTCTGCTGGGGCACTGCCGAGCATCCCGACAAGAGCAGCAATACCGCAATGGGCGACCTTGCCGATGGCAAGTTCACGTTGAAGATGGAGAACCTGCAGCCAGAGACGGTTTATTATGTTAGAGCCTACGCCACCAATACGGCAGGCACTTCATACGGAAACGAGTATTCGTTCACGACGCTGGCTCCCGTCATGCCGACCGTTGTGACGGGTGAGGTGAGCAGTATATCGCTCAACTCGGCCTTCTGCAGCGGCACCATCACCGACGATGGCGGTGCCGACATCACCGAGGCCGGTATCTGCTGGGCCACGACAGCCATGCCCACTGCCGACAGTTCGCACGCAACTGCAGCCGCCGGTG
>JAEEGH010029562.1_pt1 | contig 10699 bp, 9 predicted proteins | sample 9134181 | NCBI WGS metagenome assembly JAEEGH01 (sample SAMN16246544, study PRJNA631951) | gut metagenome | biome: gut microbiome; feature: rumen; material: DP-attached | host: Bos | place: Iran: Karaj | collected 2018-10
GAAAATGGATGATCCCGAGGCGCTAATTCCCATCATTTTAGCGAATTTGAACTAATCCCTACGTCCACAAACTGGTAATAAACATCGGGCTCGCATCGTCGGCTTTCTTGAAGCCGCAGTGCTCGTAGAAGGCGAGTTCTTCGTTGTAGGCGACTACGACGATGCGGAGGTAATCCTTGTATTTTTCATGGACTTTGTCGACGAGGACTTTGCCGATGCCTTTGCCCTGGTATTCGGGGCGCACGAGCAGGTAATGCACGTAGGCGTTCATGATACCGTCGTCCATCGCGCAGATCATGCCGACGAGTTTGTCGCCGTCCCAGGCCGAGATGACGGTCTTGAAATTCTTCATCGCGACGACGAGTTTGTCGGGGAAATGTCCCGAGGACCATTCGACGGAGAGGAAGAGGTCCTTTAAATCTTGTTCCGAGAAATCGTGTATGTTCTTGTATTCGATGCTCATGTCTTACTTTTCCCACCGACGGTAAACGTTCGCGAGAATCGCGCCGGAGATGTTGTGCCATACGGAGAAGATGGCGCCGGGGACGGTCGCCATTGCAAGCGACGAGAAAGCGGTCGCCGCAAGGCTTGTTGCAAGTCCAGAATTCTGCATGCCGATTTCGATGGAAAGAGCCTTCGTCTTGGGTGTTGAGAATTTTAGCAACTTTCCGAGACCAAAACCGCAGCCGTAGCCGAGCAGGTTATGGAGAATCACGACTGCGAACACGATTGCGCCCGTGGAGAGAATCTTCGCGGCATTGTGCGAAACGACCGCAGCCACAATCATTGCAATCGCAATCACGGAAACGAGCGGCAAAACCTTCACTGCGCGGGCAGTCCACTTGCCGAAAAACTTGTTGATGATAAACCCGAGCGCAATCGGCACGATGACGACCTTCACGATGGAAAGGAACATCGCCATCACATCTACGTTCACGGTGGTACGAAGCAGCAGGTAAGTAATTGCCGGTGTCAAGATCGGAGCGAGCAGCGTATTCACGCTGGTCATGCCTACGGAAAGTGCCACGTCACCTTTCGAAAGATAAGTAATGACATTACTAGAAGTTCCGCCCGGGCATGTGCCTACGAGAACGACACCCGCCATCAGCGCGGCATCGAGCCCGAAAATCTTGGAAAGTACGAACGCAAGTGCAGGCATCACGATGAACTGCGCAGCACACCCGATAGTAATTTCTTTCGGCCGAGCAAATACAAGGGCAAAGTCGCTCAGCTTGAGTGTAAGTCCCATGCCGAACATCACGACCATCAAAAGGTAATTCACCCAACTGAGTTCAATCCAGAGCGTCGATTTCGGCAGGAACAGCGAGAGCGCCGCAATCGCAAGCACGACAACCGCCATCCACTTTCCTACAAATTCACTGATCTTTTCAAGAATGTACATAGTTGAACTCGCTCTTTAAACTTTGTATCCGTACTTCCTCAATTTTTCGACATACTGCGGGTCGCCTAAGCGGGCCTTCGATTCGGCCATGTGCTTACTGTTGTCCTTGGCGGCAAAGCCGAGCTTGATGCGAAGCGCGATGACTCCGCTGACGATGCCGAATAGCGAGCATAGAACGCACGCCAGGGTAAGCTTTGTGGAATTGCTCCCTTGTACGACAGAAGTTTGGAGCAAGACTCCGCAGATTATCGCCATCGACAAAAGGAACAGCGCTCCCTTCGCGTAGAATTTTGCATTCTTGCTGCGCGGGTCGAAACCGTCAATTGCCACCTCGCGCCAGCGCCTGTCCAGGTATTCGCTGTGACAGGCCTTGCACTCGCGAATCGGGCTGCCGTACATCCACATGTTGCAAGCTTCGCGATTCTTGGTCTTGCATTCCGGGCAAACCCATTCGGCATAATTCATCTGCATAACGCCTCCTAAAATCTGTCAGAAAGATAGTCTTTTTTATCGTGTGCGACTCAAATCTCGATGCTTTCTTCGTCGCTTGTGATAAATGCCTTGAGCCGCTCGATGGTGCGGTCGAAATCGTTCTTGATGGAACATTCCCATACGGTGGCGACGCGGTAGCCTTGTAATGAAAGTTTCCAATTCGTTTTGATGTCGCGAACAGCGTTGTTCGTGAATTTGTCGTTCCAGAATTCGGGATTGCTCTTGGGACGACTCGTAAACTTGCAACCATGTTGGTGCCAGAAACAGCCGTTAATAAAGATGACTACGCCGTATTTAAGAATAAACAGGTCGGGCGTGCCCGGCAAATCGCGGCGATGGAGTCTGTAACGTAGGCCTGCCTTAAAAAGCGCGCGGCGTACCAGAATTTCTGGTTTGGTATCTTCCGAATGGACCGCCTGCATCATTTGCGAGCGGTTCATGGGTGTGCGCTTTTTGGTACGGTGCTTCATTGAAATTCAAGTTTTTTGACATGTCGAAAAATAGCCTTTTTCGATTAGTAAAAATGCTTGCAATATAAATTTACAGATGTCTACACGTGGGTCGACGAAATAGAATCGGAATAGAATCCGTTTCTTATTTATGCATGTAGCTTACGCCGTTGGGGAACTTGACTTCTGTCCAGCCGTTCGTCTGTACCTGCGCAACTGATGTCACTTCGCCGCCGTAGATAATGGCGTTACCTTGGTAAGTCGGCTTGAATGCAGCCTTGTCGGAACCATAGTAGCTGGTGTTGTTGTAGGTAACTGTGGCGCACTTGGGGAGGTCTGTCGAGTAGTTTCCGAATGCAAGGAGAACTCCCCCGGTAATTTCGAAGCCGGCGTCCGTATCGATCAGGCCGCCTGCCATGTTGGAGGAGCATCCGCCGTTACCACCACCCATGCCGCCTTGGCCGCCCCAACCGCCAAAGTTGAATCCACCCTGGTTCTCGTAGCTTTCGCCGGTGATTTCAAGAATCAGCACGCCGCCGGTCATCTTTCCGGAACCGTTTGCGTCGAACACGTCGACCATGTTGCCCTTCGCGCTGATGTAGTGGTAGCCTCCGCTAACGACGATATGGCCGCCGCTCTCGCTAAATGCTGCGTATTGACCAACGTTATCCTTCGGGCCACCGGCGCCGTTCCAGCCATCGTTTGTTGCGAACGTAGAGGTGATGCCTCCCTCGGCGAAAATCTTGTAGGACTCGATACCTTCATTAGCGGTGACCACGTTGATGGTGGAACCTTTCATGTACAGGGCAGAATCCGCATGAATACCGTCGTCCTTTGCGTTGATTGTGACATCGCCACCATTCATATAGATTTGCCAGTGGGTGTGCAGGGCATCATCGCCTTCGGATTTCACGTCAAGTTTGCCGCCATCGACATAAATGTATTTTTCGGCAACAAGTCCCTTGCCCGTAGACGTCACCTTGACCGTAGAGGTTTCGGTGGAATCGCTTACACGGATAAAGTTCGCTGCATCGATACCGTCGTCGCCAGCCTTGATGGTGATATTGCCGCCCCTGATATCGATAATGCCCTTGCCTTCGACGATGTTCTTGCATTCGCCATTGACTTCTTCGCATTCGTCGCTTTCAAGGCCGTCACCTTTCTTGGCGGTAAGGTTCAGTGTGCCGCCCGAAATCTGGAGGCTGCCCTTGCCCTTGATTGCGTTTTCTTCGGCTTCGACAGTGATGTTGCCGTTCTTGATTTTAAGATCGTTGCTACATTGAATGCCGCTTTTAAACTTGCCCTTGACGGTCAAGGTGCCTGCGCCCTTGATGTTCAAGTCGTCGCGGGAGTAAATCGCGGCCTTTGCTGTGTCTTGTGCGCCGTTGATTTTGGTGAACATGTGATTGCCGTTGCCGTCCTCAACGGTGTTGGTGGTGCCCTTGACCAAGTGAATCACTGTTTTTTCTGCATTTTTCACGAGGATGGGGGAGTTGGAACTTTTCAAGGTGGCGTTATAGAGGTAAATGCCGGTGTTACCCTCGTTTTCTGCACCTGGAGTGTTCACGACTACCTGGAAGTCGGAGGATTCACCAGTGACATAGTAGGCTCCCGGACAGGTGATGGTCGCACTTTTGTCGGCAATTTCGACGCAACCGTTGTTGTTCTCGATGGTGGCTGTGGTGCCAGCAAGTTTCAGGAGTATCTGCATACCGTCCAGTGTTCTAGAATCCTCGTTGTCATTCTCGTTATCGCCGGATTCATTACCTGGATTCTGGTTGGGAGGATTTCCTGGGACGGAGCTGCTGGAACTGTAAAATTCATTGCCCGGAATTTGGTTGCTGGAACTTGAAAGTTCTGTGCCTGGGATTTGATCGCCTGGATTTTCGTTACCTGGAACTTGGTTGTCCGGATTTTCATTACCTGGGTTCTCGTTGCCCGGAATCTGGTTGCCAGGAATTTCAGTACCGGGAACTTCTGTTCCGAAAAATTCGTTGCCAATGGGGTCTTCGGCTGAGATTGGTGCTTCGCCGTTGGGTACCGCGTTCGTAGTATTGTCTTCGAAACAGGCCGTTAAGCTCAATGTTACGGATGCCGCAATTACAGGCAACTTCATCAATTTCATTGTACACTCCTTTTTCTTGTAATATGGTCCCTATCCCCGAAACAGGCGATATTTTAATAATAGATTCCGTTGCTAACAAAAACAATAAAAGTAAACTTCTTTTTGTGTAAGAAGTGTGTAAAGTAGATTTTGGTGAAATAACTACATTATTAGGGCTATAGCTTAGATTCTGGAGAAAAATAATGCGTCGTAAAGACCGGGAAGTTTTAGGTGACGAGAATATCGCGAAGATTATCGAACAATGCACGACCTGCCACATTGCGATGGTGGACGATGCTGATGCTAGCATGCCCTACGTGATTCCGCTGTCGTTCGGGTATAGCCTGAATAGCGGTGTTCTGGAATTGTATTTTCACTGTGCGCATGTAGGAAAGAAACTAGACTGCATCCGCAAAAATCCCAATGTCGCATTCAGCATGTGCGTCGAGAACCGCATCGAAATTCACAAAGACAATTATTGCAAGAGCGGCTGCTTTTACGCAAGCGTTGTCGGGCAGGGTAAAGCCGAAATCGTCGAGGACGTTTCCGAGAAATGCCGCGGACTCTCACTCCTGATGGAACGTCAAGCCGCCGGCGCCCCGCATAAGTTCGAATTCACGCCCGAGCAGGCCGCCGCCGTGACCGTATTCAAGATTACAAGCACGAACTATACCGGGAAAGCAAAGTCGGAATAATATTTTTGCTAAATTTGTGGCCACTATGAGTGAAGCTATTAACAATGTGAAGCAGGCGTTTGACGCAGAACTTGCGCAAACCGACCTTACGAACCAAGAAGCCGTCAACAACCTCCGCGTGAAGTACCTGGGCAAGAAGGGGGCCGTCACCGACCTCATGAAGCAGATGGGGAGCTTGAGCGCCGAGGAACGTCCGGCTTACGGCAAGCTCGTGAACGAACTTAAGGTCGCCGTCTCCGAAGCAATCGACAAGGCTATCGAGACCGCGAACCAGGCCGCCCTCCAGAAGAAACTGGAAAGCGGCTTTGTAGATACCACGCTCCCGGGTGCAGGCATTCCGGCGGGCTCGACGCACCCGCTTTACGACGTGCGCGAAGAAATCATTGACTTCTTCAGCCAGATGGGTTTCGAAGTGGACTTCGGTCGCGACATCGAAACGGACTGGTACAACTTTGAAGCTTTGAATACGCCGCCCGATCACCCGAGCCGCGACATGCAGGATACCTTCTACGTAGACGACAAGGTGATGCTGCGTACGCACACCTCCGGCACGCAGATCCACTACATGGAAACGCACAAGCCGCCGTTCCGCATGATTGCTCCGGGCCACGTGTTCCGCGTCGATAACGATGCGACCCACGCCCCCATGTTCCAGCAGTGCGAAGGCCTGGTGGTCGATGAAAACATCAGCTTTGCCGACCTCAAGGGCGTGCTCCAGGTGTTCATGAACAAACTGTTCGGTGAAGGCGTCAAGACGCGTTTCCGCCCCAGCTTCTTCCCGTTCACGGAACCTTCTGCAGAAATGGACGTGAGTTGCGTGTTCTGCGGTGGCAAGGGTTGCCGTCGTTGCAAGGGCACCGGCTGGATGGAAATCGGCGGTTGCGGTTCTGTGGACCCGAACGTGTTCAAGAACTGCGGCATCGATTCCGAAAAGTACACCGGTTTCGCTTTCGGCTTCGGCCTCGACCGTATCGCCATGCTCCGTCATGCGATTCCGGAAATCGGCCTCCTGACTGCAAACGACCAGCGCTTCTTGAGCCAGTTCTAAGCGCGGTGTGGTCGGCGAAGCTAGCCGAACCGAACGCAACTCAAATGCATTTAAAGAAAGCGGACCATTGCGGCCCGCTTTTCTGTATATAGACTATTCTAAGTTGGAATAATGTTGTGGATTTTTTTCTTTTGACTTTGTGATAAAAAACTATACATTTTAAACAAAACAAAGAAGGAGAAAATCATGAGCTTTGCAAAAAGTTATAAATTCACGATGATCGCACTTGCTTTGTGTGCGGTCGGTTTCATTGCCTGTTCGGATTCGGACAGTTCTAGTGACGCAAACGGTGAAGACAACGTGCTCTCTATCTGGGTTGGTGATATGCTAGCCAATGGCGATACGCTGATTCTTGGCATGGGTGAAGGTCTTTACGAAATGAGTGTGGAGTCCAGCGGAGAATGGCGTTTTGAAAATGGGACGACTTTCATTGATTCGATTTATCCCGAATCAGGCTCGGGTGATGCGGTTGTAAAAATCCATGTAAAAAAGAATGATTCCGATGAGCGACTTAAGGGAGAATTGCGGGTTGTATACCCTGAGGATACGGATCTGAATACATCAATGGATGTATGGCAGGTGTATAGCGGTGATTATGGAGATAATATGAATGTAGATGATAATACTGTAGTAATGGCATTTCTCGTTTGTGGCATGTTGGGGGGGGCTGGGATTGCTACAGATGATTGTGCGATAAATGCGCTTAATGGTCTTATAGGGGCTGATGAGATGAAAAATCGATTGCTGGATTACCGCGATTGGAGAATTTATAAAACGACGGTAATTAAGTCACAGGTTTGGATGGCTGAAAATCTCAGGTATGATTCGGAAGGAGGTCATACTTATTGTTTCAATGATGATAAAGCAAATTGTCGAAAATACGGCCGACTCTATAACTATTATGCGGCAAAAAATGCTTGTCCAGACGGCTGGCATTTGCCGAGCAAAGCTGAATGGCTTACTTTAATAAATGAACTTGGGGGTGAAGCCGCTGCTGGCAAGGCGCTCAAATCTACCTCTGGATGGAAGAGCGAAGGTAACGGGGATGATGACTACAAATTCTCTGCGTTACCCGTAGGTTACTCGATTAAAGATACTTATTATAGCATGGACGAAGAAACTCAGTTTTGGGCATCGACAAGTTATGGAGGCAATACCTTTTACTTAGTTTCCCTAAATTTCGATAATGATTCGGCTGCAGTGCGTCCTAGGGCTGCTCGCTATGGACTCAGTGTTCGTTGTCTAAAGGATTAGTTTTTCAGAACAACAAAAATATTCCCTCGTTTGAGGGAATTTTTTATAATTATCAGCAAGATGTTCCAATTTGGAATAATACAGGGTGCAGTGAAATTGCGGTATTTTTTTTCGCATGTTCTATTGACTTTGTTTTGAAAAGAAATATTTTATAGAGAAAAAAGTGGAATTACAAGAAGGAGATTCTGCCATGTCTATTAATACCCTCAAATTTCCCGTGGCAGCGGCTTTAGCCTATGCTGCAACCTTGGGCCTTACAGCCTGCTCCAATTCAGAAGATTCTAGTCCTAGTGGCTCCTCCGCTAAGGAAACGGCGATTTCGGTCGAAGTCTTGGGAAAGACTGTCGGCGACACGCTGGTGTTCGACATGATGGACAGCACCTACGATTTCAAGATCGAAGCCGACGGAAAATGGCGCATCGAAGACAGGACCAGGTTTGTCCAGTCCATCAGTCAGGATTCGGGCGAAGGCAATGCCACCATACAGATGCGTTTAGCGAGAAACTACTTGGATCGCAGACATGTCGGCAGATTGCGCATCGTGTTTCCTGAAGACACCAGCCAGAACAAGACGATGACCATCGTGCAGAAGTATAAGGGCGACTACGATGACAACGCCGATGTTGATGTGGCGAACGATATTTATGTGGTCGGTTTCGGTTACAATGCCATTACCGGAGGTTATGCAAATATAGAGTCAATAGAAGCTGAAATCTTTGATACTGAGGAATTGATTAAGAAAAAATCTATTACGTATGGATCGAATAAATTCAGCTACAATACAACGAGTATCACTGGCTCTACGATTTCAGATATCAGTTTTAATTTGGCGACTACCGCAAATGTTGAAGGTAGCGTTGCTGGTTTCTCTGCGGAAATGAAGAGTTCCTTTGATATGAGTAAAGCGAAAAAGAATAACTATGAATATGCTTTGACTTATATCAATTATGAAACTCAAACTGTAAAAACAACAAAAACTCTGAGGGAATTGAGAAAAAAGAAAAATATGAATGTTTTTGCGTATTACGCAATCAATGGATTGGGGGATGAAGACTCGGAGGAACCGGACTATCCGTCTACTAATGAGGGCTTTAAAGATTTGATTAGTGATTTTGGTTCTCATGTTGTAATGGAGGCCAGGCTTGGTGGGCGAATTCGTCAGGCGATGACGGCGGATGTGTCTAAGATTACCTCCTCTTATGATATGAACGTGTTTGCAAAAGCTGCTTATAAGGGTTTTGTTGATGCCGATGCTTCGGTAGATACAAAAATGAAGCAGAGCTTTGAAGAAAATCGTTCAAGTTTGGATATTCGTGTAGATATTCTTGGTGGCGATAAAAAGCTGGCTTCCAAATTAACTTCGAAGGATGTTGATCCTGAGTCTGTAGAAAAATGGAAAAAGTCTGTTACGGATGGTACAGATGCCGCCTTAATCGGTTTTTCTAATAAAGGTCTTAAGCCGCTATATGAATTGATTGATGAAAGTCTCGGTGATAAAGCTAAAGAAAGAAAGCAAAAACTTAAAGCCTATATGGAAAGTAAGCAATTTGCTTCTGATTTTGAACTCGGCTATGATTGTGGCACCGTGACTGAAATTGATGTCCCGAAGATTGAAGATAACGATACGAACACCTTAATTAAGGATATTTTCTTGAATGGACAGCTGGTGGCGAAGGCTACCTTGGAATTCGTGCCGCTTCTGAATATCAAGGAAAAGGTAAGGGTCGTTTATCCTGTAATCAACAACAAGGTGCGCTTTAATTTGGGCTTCTACATTGGCGACAAGGACCATAAGCCGGCTCGCGTCAGTTGGGATGGCACCGATGTTTCCATTGTTGAATACGAAAATATGGACTTCGGTGCAGCGAAGAAACTCTATATCCGTGGTGCATCTGTGACGAGTGTGCCGCCTGAAGGTACTGAACCTCATGCGGGAACAGTTGAAGATGCCTATTTGGCTTCGAAAATTATTAATAAAAATATCAGCGCAGATTTTGATTATAATTATCCGCTAGTCAAAATTTTCGACCATGTTTGGATTCGTCAAGACTATGCAAGTAGCACAACGAGAAAAGGCTTTTTTAGACAACCTGGGTCTGGTCAAGTAGTTGGGTCAAACCCTATGTGGAGAAAGTACGATGCAACTGAGGTCGAAGAATATGTTCCGCTGGGTTGGAAAATTCCATCTGATACGGTTTTCAAAAGTATCGAAAATGAGTTTAAAAAGAATGGCTTGTCAAATATAGGAAAAGCGATGCTTAGAAAAAAAGATTGCGATTCTGAGAAAGAATGTGGCTTACTTGGTTTTAGTGCGGTAAAGTGGAATGATAATAGGACTAGGAATTATTATGGCTATGTCAAACCGGATGGTAAGATAGGTTATGTTGAAATAATGTATGATGCGAGTGTCCTTGATTATAACAATGATAGGGATGAAGTGCAACTCCGCATCATCCAGGAATAAAATGACTTGGCGATAACTTTACCCGTATAACAAAAAGTTCCCCCACTTGGGGGAATTATTCTTATTTTGGATTAGTGATGGTTAAACTTATTTTGGGATTTCTCTTGCTTACTCTATTCGCCTGTTCTAATAGCGAATCAGTTGGCGTTTCTGAAAATAATTCAGGAATTGCAAACATCACCTTGCTTGCAAGTGTCAACGGCATTGGCGATAACAGCTATAATGACCAGATTTTGGCAGGACTATTCCGGTTTAATGAAGATAGTGGAGTGCCCTTCCGTCTGCTGCAGCCGGAATCTATGGACGAGGCGGATTCCCTTGTAAAGGCGTGGCTCAAGGAAAATGTCGACACCGATTCATCGATGCTGATTTTGGCTTCTTCCGAATATGTGGGACTGGCAAAAAAACTTGATGTTCGCTTTACGGGGGTAGGCAACAAGGTTCTGTTATTTGAGGCCGATACGGCGGGACTTCCACAAGGCGTCAATGCATTCTCAATAGAGCGTTACGGAGCGAGTTACTTGTCGGGGGCGATTCTGGGCATAAATCCCTGCATGATTTTGGCGGCGGCACCCGGCTTTGCGAGCCTTGAAACATCGATTGATGGCTTTAGGAAGGGCTATGATGCGCATAAGACGATAGCAGATACTTTGGGGGTGGATTATCTTACTTACAATGAAAATGATGAAACGGCTTTTAACAACATTGAATTTGCCTACGTGGCCACTTTTTCGATAACGAATTATATTCTAGATGCGGATAGACCTTCGGCTATTTTTCCTTTGGTGGGG
>JAEEGH010029563.1_pt1 | contig 10699 bp, 9 predicted proteins | sample 9134181 | NCBI WGS metagenome assembly JAEEGH01 (sample SAMN16246544, study PRJNA631951) | gut metagenome | biome: gut microbiome; feature: rumen; material: DP-attached | host: Bos | place: Iran: Karaj | collected 2018-10
AATACGGTGGAACTTTTTGAGAATTTTTAAGTCTTTTCTTTCAAAACAACAAAGTTTGGATAGGAAAAACAGTCATAAATGGAAAGATGTAGCCATGTTTTTATTGCCCCAATAGATTGTATGACACCCCATAAAACTTACATCAGAGTATCTCAGAATGTCAAGATATTATATGAGCAGACACTTAAAAAAACGTAAATAGATAACCAAAATTTGTTCAGATGGAAAAGAAAAAGGAGTTGCGATTTCTCGTAACTCCTTGATTTTTAAGGCGCTTCAGGATGGGCTTGAACCAACGACCCCCTGATTAACAGTCAGGTGCTCTAACCAACTGAGCTACTGAAGCAAAACATCTGATTTCTCATTTGCGGGTGCAAAGGTAAGACAATTTTTTGATTCCTGCAAACTTTTTGGCAAAAAAAATTCACGGAATGCGTATTTTTTTGTAATTTTGTCGCCGAAATCATAAAAAAGAAGATGAAAAAAAGTGTTTTAATATTGATAAGTGCCTGTATGATGGGGCTGACTGCACAAGCGCAGGGAGCCAAGAATCATAATCTGGAGGTAGCTAAGAATCTGGAAATATTCAATGCGCTCTACAAAAATCTGGATTTGATGTATGTGGACACGTTGGATGCCAACAAGGTGATAACGAAAGGCATTGATGCTATGCTGGCATCACTAGACCGCTATACAGAGTATTATCCTGAGGAGCGCCAGAAGGAACTGAAGACAATGCTGACGGGTAAGTATGCAGGTGTGGGTGCGCTGATACGCTATCACCAAAAGCTGAAGCGGGTGGTTGTAGAGGAGCCATACGAAGGCATGCCTGCTGCCGAAGCCGGTCTGAAGAAGGGTGACATCATCCTGCAGATAGACGACTCGCTGATGACAGACAAAGGAACCAACTACGTGAGCAGCCATCTACGTGGTGAGCCTGGCACTACTTTCATGCTGCAAATACTGCGTCCATCGACAAATAAGAAGATGAAATTCAAGATTACACGCAGAAGCATTAAGATGCCTGAGATTACATGGTATGGCATGCTGGATAATGGTGTAGGATATATCAATCTGAACACTTTTACGGGTGAGCCTTCTAAGCCGATGCGTCTGGCTTTTGTCGATCTGAAGAAGCAAGGAGCCAAGAGTCTGGTACTGGACTTGCGTAACAACGGTGGCGGATCGCTGTCTGAATGTGTGGATATTCTGAATATGTGGGTGCCCAAAGGCGTGAAGATTGTAGAAACGAAAGGTAAGCTGAAGCGTGCCAACTCAGAATACAAGACTCGACTGGAGCCTACAGACACTGTAATGCCCATCGTGGTGTTGGTAAACCGTGAGACGGCATCGGCATCGGAAATCACGAGTGGAGCGCTGCAAGACTTAAAGCGAGGAATAATAATAGGTACGCGTACTTATGGTAAAGGGCTGGTACAGGTGCCAAATATCGACCTACCCTACAATGCCAATCTGAAACTGACCACCTCGCGCTATTATCTGCCCAGCGGACGCGGCATCACATTTGAAGAAGGCATTAAACCTGACGTAGAGGTGAAACCCGACACGATGGCTAATGTGACGGTATACCTGAACCGACTGGATTCGACGGAGGCCGCATTCGACTATGTGGTGGACTATATTGCAAAACACCCCACTATTGCTCCCGCCAAGGACTTCCGTCTTACAGATGCTGACTATGAGGACTTCAAACAGCGGGTGATCAAAGCTGGTTTCACCTACGACCAAGTGAGCAAGAAACAGTTTGAAGAGTTAGTAAAGGCAGCTAAGTTTGAAGGCTATTACGACGATGCCAAGGCTGAATTCGAGGCATTGAAAGCAAAAATAGACCATCACGACCTTGCACGTGATTTGGATGCTCACCGCGATGAGATCCAATTGCTGTTGGAACAGGAGATAGTTGGTTCATATTACTATCAGGCCGGTCAGCTGCAATTAGGCATGCGCAACGACAAAGTATTGGACGAAGCCCTTCGTATCTTGAACACTGACGGCGAGTATGAACGCATCCTAAAACGTGAACAAGCGGAAAAATAGGAATATTAAACGGCAAAAAACGCCTGTTATCTGTTAAATAACCAAAAAATCGAAAAATAAGATGATTTAGGCTTGGAAATAGAGAATATTCTTCGTAATTTTGCACTCGCACACAACTAGTAATTTTAATCTATATTTATCATTTTCCTCGAGGTTAAGCTGTCTGTGAAGACAGCTTAACTTTTTTATGTCATCTCAAGGCAGAAAATCAAAAAAATCAAAGCATCTGCATGAGTTCCTTCATACCCTCAGAAGCACCCTTCTGAATCTGCTTGACACCATTACCCGCACTGATGGGGTTGGGGTCGATAAGATAGATGGGAGTGCCTGGACGAACGTAATGGATAAGGCCTGCTGCCGGATAGACATTGAGCGAAGTGCCAATGATGATGAAGATGTCAGCCTCCTGACATTCCTCGGCAGCAACGGTAATATTTGGGACAGCCTCGCCAAAGAACACAATAAACGGACGTAACAATGATCCGTCGCCAGCCTTTGTGCCTGGTTCAATCTCACAATTCTCAGGCGTCAGCTGCTGCTGATAGCGAGGATCATCAGGATCGTTGCTCGAACAAACCTTCATCAACTCGCCATGCAAGTGAATCACATGAGTAGAACCTGCCTGCTCATGTAGATTGTCTACATTCTGCGTCACCACCGTCACATTGTACTTCATTTCGAGTTCTGCCACCAAGCGATGACCTTCATTAGGCTTTACACCCCAGCACTTCTTGCGTAACATGTTGTAGAAATTAGTTACAAGAGTGGGGTCGTTAAGCCAACCTTCGTGAGTAGCTACCTGCTGAACAGGATACTCTTCCCACAAACCATCAGCATCGCGGAAAGTCTTCAGTCCACTTTCCACAGACATGCCTGCACCAGTTAAAACTACTATCTTTTTCATATACTTAAGTATTAAGAATGCACAAAATTAGTAATTTTTCCCGAAATATCGCACGAAAATCATGGATTATTTGTAACTTTGCAGCCGTTTTTATAATAATAAGGTATAATAAGACATGGATAAAGTAAGTTACGCATTAGGTATTGGCATCGGTCACCAGTTGGCAAACATGGGTGGCCAGGAGCTGAATATCGATGATTTTGCCCAGGCCGTAAAGGATGTTCTGGGTGGCAAAGAGTTGAAGATAAAGAGCAGCGAGGCTCAAAAGATTGTCCAGGATTTCTTCGCTCAGCAGGAAGAGAAAATTAACAAACAGCGCCAGGAAGCTGGTAAGATGCATAAGGAGGCTGGTGAGAAGTATCTGGCCGAAAACGCTAAGAAAGATGGCATCATAACCCTGCCTTCAGGTCTGCAGTATCAAGTGCTGCAGGAAGGTAATGGTAAGAAGCCTTCAGCTAAAGACAGTGTGAAGTGCCACTATGAGGGTTTCCTCATCGATGGTACTGTGTTCGATAGCAGCGTGCAGCGTGGTGAGCCCGCAGTATTTGGACTTCAGCAAGTGATTGCAGGTTGGACAGAAGGTCTGCAGCTGATGCAGGAGGGTGCCAAGTATCGTTTCTTCATCCCCTACCGCCTGGCATATGGTGAGGGTGGTGCAGGCAGCTCTATTCCTCCCTTTGCAGCACTGATCTTCGATGTAGAACTGATCGAGGTCATGTAATGTAGAAATAACGATATAACGTAATAACAAAATAAAAATCAAAAAGAAAAAATGAAAAAGTTTACATTCGCTGCTATTGCAGCTGTAGCTGCCGTTATGATGTATTCATGCGGCAATGGTACTCCAAAGGCCAATCTGAAAACAGACATTGATACCGTGAGCTATGCTATCGGTATGGCTCAGACTCAGGGTCTGAAAGACTATCTCGTAGGTCGTCTGGGTGTTGACACCGCTTACATGAACGACTTCATCAAGGGTTTGAACGAAGGTGCTAACGCTGGTGACGACAAGAAGAAGGCTGCTTACTACGCTGGTATCCAGATTGGTCAGCAGATTTCTAACCAGATGGTAAAGGGTATCAACCACGAACTGTTTGGTGAGGATTCTACCAAGACCATCTCTTTGAGAAACTTCATGGCTGGCTTCATTGCTGGTACTGTAGGTAAGGGCGGTCTGATGACTGTTGACTCTGCCCAGATGGTTGCCCAGGAGATGATGCGCGCCATCAAGGCTAAGAACATGGAAAAGGAGTTTGGTCCTAACAAGAAGGCCGGTGAGGAATTCCTGAAGGAGAACGCCAAGAAGGAAGGCGTAAAGGTTCTGCCTAGCGGTGTTCAGTATAAAGTTATCAAAGAGGGTACTGGTGCCATTCCTGCTGACACCTCTCGCGTTCGCGTAAACTACGAAGGTAAGACCATGGATGGCAAGGTATTCGACAGTTCTTACAAGCGTGGTCAGCCTGCTGACTTCCGTGCCAACCAAGTTATCAAGGGTTGGACAGAGGCTCTGGTTCACATGCCTGCCGGTTCTACATGGGAGGTTTACATTCCTCAGGAGCTGGCTTACGGTGAGCGTCAGCAGGGTGCCGACATCAAACCTTTCTCAATGCTGATCTTCAAGATTGAATTGCTGGAAGTAGATCCTAAGAAATAATGAAGAAACTGATTATGATAGCACTCGCCCTACTGGTGGCGGGTGCTTCTTCATCTTATGCCCAGAAGGGTAAGAAGTCGAAGAAGAAGGCTGCCAAGGAGGTTAAAGTTGAAGTGGCCCCTGTAGCACCTGCTGCGACCTTCCGTCTGGCAAATGGTAGCGACTCATTGAGCTATGCTGCCGGATACACCTTTGCCGAAGTGGTACGTAACCGTGTGTTCAATGAACTGATTGAAGAGTTGAAAGGCTCAGCCTATACCTTCACCCCTGAAGTTGCCTATCAGGGACTCTATGATGCACTGAAGAACGACACTTCTCTGATGAAGCCCCAACGTGCCGAGTGGTATTTCAATGAGCGTATGATGGCTCACCAGCGCGCCAAGGCTGAACAAGGCCGTGCTGCCGGAAAGGCCTGGCTGGCTGAGAATGCCAAGAAGGAAGGCGTCATCACCCTACCCTCAGGTATGCAGTACAAGGTCATCAAAGAGGGTAACGGTCCTATAGCTAAGGCTGACGATCAGGTACGTGTAAAATATGAGGGACGTCTGATTGACGGTACAGTGTTCGACTCTACTGACAAGCATGGCGGCGAGCCCATCACTTTCTCTCCCAATCTGGTTATTCCTGGCTGGTGTGAGGCGCTCACCATGATGCCCGTCGGTTCTCGCTGGGAGGTCTACATCCCTGAAAATCTGGCTTACGGCAGCCGTGCCACAGGACAGATTCCCGCCTATAGCGCCCTCATCTTCGATATCGAGGTAGTAGGCATCGAGGGACAGACCAACACCAAGAAGGCCAGTGGCTCGAAGAGCAAAAAGAAGAAGTAATATCAACATATGCAAGAAACAAGACAGAACAAAATAGCGCGTCTGCTCCAAAAGGAACTAAGTGTCATCTTCCAGGAGCAGACCCGCTCTATGCATGGTGTGATGGTCAGCGTGACGCGTGTTCGTGTCAGTCCTGACCTCAGCATCTGCACCGCCTATCTCAGCATCTTCCCATCCGAGCGTGGTGAAGAGTTGTTGCAGAACATCACGAAGAACGAAAAGCAAGTGCGCTACGAACTGGGTACACGAGTACGCCACCAGCTGCGCATCATTCCAGAGCTCCGTTTCTTCATCGACGACTCGTTGGATTATATCGAGCGCATTGACGAACTCTTGAAGAAGTAAAAGGTGAGGTGAATTTCCCGTTTTACATAGCACGGCGGTATCTCTTCTCCAAGAAGTCTACACACGCCATTAACGTCATCAGCGGCATTTCCGTGGTAGGTGTTGCAGTTGCAACTACCGCCTTGGTTGTGACGCTGTCGGTGTTTAATGGCTTTCACGACTTGGTAGCATCGTTCTTCACTGCTATGGATCCTCAGATTAAGGTAGTGCCCGTCAAGGGTAAGGCGGCACCCGCCGATGATCCAATATTAACCAAAATACGCCAATTGCCAGAAGTCGACGTAGCCACTGAATGTCTGGAAGATCAGGCGCTGGCCGTCTATGGCAATCGCCAGCAGATGGTAAAATTAAAAGGTGTTGAAGACAACTTCGACAAGCTCACCCACATCCGTGAGATTCTGGAGGGTGACGGTCAGTTTGAGTTACATGCCGCAGATATGTATTATGGCATCCCGGGCTTGGGCATTGCATACCAGATGGGACTGGGGTATACCTATGAGCAACCACTGAAAATCTATGCGCCTCGTCGCGAAGGGCAGCTCAACATGGCTGATCCTTCCGAGGGCTTCGTAGAGGACGAGCTGTACTCGCCTGGCGTCGTCTTCTGTATCAAGCAGGGCAAATATGACAAGAACTATATACTCACCTCCATCCATTTTACGCGACAGCTGTTTCAGCAGGACGGCATGCTGTCGTCTCTGGAACTGCGCCTAAAGCCAGGCAGCGATTTCGATCGTGTCAAAAAGAAGATGGAGGAACTGGCAGGCACACAATACCATGTGCTTGACCGTTATGAACAACAGGAAGACACTTTCCGTATTATGAAGGTAGAGAAGCTCATTGCCTACATCTTCCTCACATTTATCCTCATGATTGCCTGCTTTAACATCATTGGCTCGCTGTCCATGCTGATTATCGACAAGAAAGAGGATGTGGTTACCCTACGCAATCTGGGTGCTACTGACCGTCAGATTAGTCGTATCTTCCTTTTCGAAGGTCGTATGATTAGCGCCATTGGTGCCATTATTGGCATACTGCTGGGACTCCTACTCTGCTGGATTCAACAGCAGTACGGTATAGTGCGCCTGGGCGACAGCGAGGGGTCGTTTGTAGTCAATGCCTATCCTGTCAGCGTTCATCCTACTGACATCATTCTTGTATTCATAACCGTTATCACCGTCGGTTTCCTCAGCGTTTGGTATCCCGTACGCTATTTCTCCCGACGTCTGTTATACTAATCAACAACAATCTCGTATAAATCTAAAACTTTAAAATATGAGCATTAATAAAGAATCCATTATTTCGAAAGACGGCATCAGCTATCTGGTTCCGTTCATCCTCGTTACGTCATGTTTTGCCTTATGGGGCTTTGCAAACGACATCACCAACCCGATGGTAAAGGCGTTCTCCAAGATTTTCCGCATGAGTGTGACAGATGGTGCACTGGTACAGGTGGCTTTCTATGGCGGCTATTTCGCTATGGCATTCCCTGCCGCTATGTTCATCCGTAAATACTCGTACAAGGCGGGTGTACTGATGGGGCTCGGACTCTATGCCACTGGAGCCCTATTGTTCCTGCCTGCCTCTTGGACAGGCATGTACTATCCCTTCCTGGCGGCATACTTCATCCTGACCTGCGGACTGTCGTTCCTGGAAACATCGTGTAACCCTTACATCCTGTCAATGGGAACAGAAGAGACGAGTACACGAAGACTGAATCTGGCACAATGCTTCAACCCCATGGGTTCACTCTGTGGTATGTATGTAGCCATGAACTTTATTCAGGCCAAACTCAATCCAGCATCTACGGAAGAACGTGCTCTTTTGAATGATGCCGACTTTACAGCCATGAGAGATGCTGACCTGAGTGTGCTTATCACACCATATCTAATTATCGGTGCCGTGATAGCCCTGATGTTCCTAGTCATCTTCTTCACCAAAATGCCACATAATGCCGATACGAACCACGATGTTCATCCGCTGGCAACGTTGAAGCGCATCTGCAAGATAGACTACTACCGTGAAGGCGTGATTGCCCAGTTCTTCTATGTGGGTGTACAGATTATGTGCTGGACCTTTATTATACAATATGGTACGCGCGTGCTTATGAACGAAGGCATGACAGAACAGATGGCAGAAGTAACCTCGCAACGCTACAATATCATTGCCATGGCTATCTTCGTTACCAGCCGTTTCATCTGCACCTATTTCCTGAAGTATATCAACGCAGGCGCCCTGCTGGGTATTCTCGCTGTAGTAGGCACGCTGCTAACATGTGGCGTGATATTCATCGACGGACGCATGGGTCTCTACTGCCTGGTAGCCATCTCAGCATGCATGTCGCTGATGTTCCCCACCATCTACGGTATTGCTCTGCAGGGATTGGGCGACGATGCCAAGTTTGGAGCTGCCGGCCTCATCATGGCCATCCTCGGTGGTAGTGTACTGCCCCCGTTGCAGGCAGCCATCATCGACCAGAAAGAGATGTTCGGCATGCCAGCCGTCAACATTTCCTTCATTCTGCCACTAATCTGCTTCCTGGTTATTATCGTCTATGGCTATCGCACGTATCAGCGTACAAGATAAAAAATCAGCCTGTCTTAAGAATATGCGCTTTCGTGTACGCCCTTAACGGCACGACCACTGGGGTCGTTCATGCCTTTGAAGGCGGCATCCCATTCGAGTGCGATGGCGGTACTGCAGGCAACAGAGGCTTCGGAAGGTACACTCATGGCGGCAGAGTCGCTGGGGAAATGCTCGGCGAAGATGCTGCGGTAGTAGTATTCCTCTTTGTTCTTTGGCGGATTGATGGGGAAACGCTCGGCAGCATGGGCCATCTGTTCATCAGTAACAGCCTCTGAGGTTATCTGTTTCAGGGTGTCAATCCACGAGTAGCCTACACCATCGCTGAACTGCTCTTTCTGTCGCCAGGCGACTTCGGCGGGCAGCATGTCGGCAAAGGCTTCGCGGACAATCTTCTTCTCCATCGTCTGACCAGGACACATCTTGGCCTCGGGGTTGGTGCGCATAGCGACATCTAAAAAATCCTTATCAAGGAAAGGTACGCGCCCCTCCACACCCCAAGCCGACAGGCTCTTATTGGCACGGAGACAGTCGTAGAGATAGAGTTTGCCTAATTTGCGGACGGTCTCTTCGTGGAAGGCCTGAGCTGAAGGGGCTTTGTGGAAGTAGAGGTAGCCACCGAAAATCTCGTCAGCACCCTCACCGCTGAGCACCATCTTGATACCCATCGACTTGATGACACGGGCCAACAGGTACATTGGCGTAGAGGCACGGACGGTAGTGACATCGTAGGTCTCGATGAAGTAGATGACGTCACGGATGGCATCCAGTCCTTCCTGAATGGTGTAGTTGATTTCGTGGTGAACAGTGCCGATATGGTCGGCCACCATCTTGGCCTTAGCCAAATCGGGAGCACCTTTCAATCCTACGGCAAAGGAATGCAGACGGGGCCAATAGGCCTTGGTCTTCGAATCGTCCTCGATGCGATGCTCTGAGAACTTTTCGGCGATGGCAGAGATGACAGAGGAATCGAGTCCGCCCGAGAGCAGCACACCGTATGGCACATCGGACATCAACTGACGCTTGACGGCAGCGGTCAGCGCATCGTGGATGGAAGAAACGCTGGCGGGATTGTCCTTCACCGCATCGTACTGCATCCAGTCACGACGGTAGTACCATTTCATTCCCGGCGAGACACTCCAATAATAATGACCAGGCAGGAAAGGCTCGTAGCGTTCACATTGTCCTTCGAGAGCTTTCAACTCTGAGGCAACATACACAGTGCCGTCGCTATCGTAGCCGATATAAAGAGGTATCACACCGATGGGGTCGCGGGCTATCAGGAACTCATCGCGTTCCTCGTCGTAGAGAGCAAAGGCAAAGATACCATTGAGATCTTCAAGGAAATTGATGCCCTTCTCACGATAAAGCGCGAGGATCACCTCGCAGTCTGAACCTGTCTGAAACTCATAGCGCCCAGCAAACTGACGACGAATTTCCTGATGGTTATAGATCTCGCCATTCACAGCCAACACCTGCTTACGGTCTGGCGAGTACAACGGTTGTCCGCCACTCTCTGGGTCGACGATACTTAATCGCTCATGGGCTAAGATGGCTGAACCGCCACAGTATATTCCACTCCAGTCAGGTCCGCGATGACGGATTTTCTGACTCATTTTCAATGCTTTCTGACGCAGCTCATGCGTCTGCTCTTTCACGTTCAATATTGCTACGATTCCACACATAATTTTTCGGTATTTCGTTATAACGTTATTTCGATATTTCGATTATAAATACGAGAGATAGAGATAATTGGTTTGGGCAGGATATTCTGCCGCGAGGGTGTCTATCTGATTGACAGTGGGGACAATGCCGAGGGCCTTGCGCCATTTGCGAATGGTAAGACCAGCTTGTTCCATCTTCATGCGACTTTCGAGACCTATGGCACGGCCAATCTGGAAGTCTGAGAAACCATAGATCTTGGCAGCTCGTATTAGCGGGAAGATCTCCGGCGACCTAAGATACTCCATGAATTCGCTTGGTTCCATATATTCCGACACCTCAGAAAGCAGGGCGTTCTCCTTCAACTGCTGATCGATGTCGACGATGTGCTTCAGCTTCTGCAAGAACCAACGGTCAATCATCGTCAGTTGATGAATCTGTTCAATGGTATAGCCGATTTTCAATGCTTCAGAAATGGCAAAGATACGGGTGTCGGTAGGCTCAAGAAAAGCCTCACCCCCGACCCCTCTCCGATTGGAGAGGGGAGTGATTACTTCTTCCGCAGGAAATCCGCCTTGAGAGTATATACTCCCCTCTCCAATCGGAGAGGGGCTGGGGGTGAGGCTTTTATTCTCCACAAAACCATGCATTCCCTGCCCAATCATA
>JAEEGH010029564.1_pt1 | contig 10699 bp, 9 predicted proteins | sample 9134181 | NCBI WGS metagenome assembly JAEEGH01 (sample SAMN16246544, study PRJNA631951) | gut metagenome | biome: gut microbiome; feature: rumen; material: DP-attached | host: Bos | place: Iran: Karaj | collected 2018-10
CCACCATCAAGCAGCACGGCGCCCTCCTCGCGAAGGGCCGCCTCCTCGGCGTCCAGTTCGACACCCTCTTCACAGACAACCTCTACGGCCGCATCGCCGCGAACGCCATCGAGCGCGCACAAGAAATGGTCGCCGTCCTCAAGGAAAAAGGCATCCCCTTCTTCCTCGAAACGCCGACCAACCAGCAGTTTGTAATCCTGGAAAACTCCTACATGGAAGCCCTCTCCTCCCAGGTCGGCTTCGACATCTGGGAGCCCTTCGACGCCACCCACACCGTCGTCCGCTTCGCCACCAGCTGGGCGACGACGCCGGAGCAGATTCAGCGTTTAAGGGAACTACTCTAAGTCAATCCCCGAACCGCCTTCCGTTCCACTTCAGCGTCTTCCGCTGAGGCCCGTCGTCATACCACTTTGTGACGACGATGTCCTTGCCCTCGCGCGGCAAGTCATAAGAAACATAAGCGCCGCCATCTGCGGAATACTCCACCTCGAAGCCCACGTCCTCCCATGCGACCATCTGCTTCGAGGTGTTGTCGTACCGAAAGAACACCAGGTCATCATACTGGCCGGGATTGTACTTGCCATCGAAGAAGCCGCCGATGCAACAGGCAAACAGCTTGTGCTTTTTGTCCGCCTCGTTCCAATAGCACATCTCGATCCGCAGCAAGCTCTCCTCATGCCTAGACTCATAGAGCACAAAACCGTTCTTCCGGTCGATGGTGAGCGTTTCTCCTTCTTCCAGCGGTACGCCGTCACGTTTAGAAATCCAGGCCTGCTTCAGCGCATTGATCGATTCATTGCAATCCTCATCCTCGTCGCTGAAAGAGGACAGATAGGCCCATGCAAAATCACTGATCGTAGGTTTGCCGCCCCGGCTCTTCACTTTGATTCCTTCCTGAGCCGACAGTGTCAGCGTGTAAAAGGCAAGGATTGCTAATAATAAAAATCTCTTCATCTAATGAAACCTCATAATTCGCACGCCACCCATTCTGCCGGGTGGATGCCGTCAGACGGTCTTTCCTCATAGAAGATGAATTCTCTTTTTCCAAAACCAAAATAACGAGCAAATACTTCACTTTGTTGAGCACCCAGTAAAAACTTTCTTTGACTCGGGCTCACGACAGACGCAATTAATGTGAAAAGCCTAGTACCAATTTTATCCTTAAACGTTATACTGACATCTCTTGATGTAGGATAATCAATCATAAAAGGTATGCTTTTCGCCACATTCGCCGTAATAGTAAAATACACTTGCTTTCCATTATTACGCCAATTCGATGCATTTTTGATTAAGAATCTGCTGGCCCTCAGCACATCAAAAAGATTCCACTCACAGGCGCGTTCATAGTAAGGGTATTTAATCGGAGAAATCGTCAATTCATAAGCCTGGACCTCAGGGGAACTCATAATCAACGTCGGACAAGACGAATGGAACAACGACACCCAATCGACACCGAAGTCTGTCCTGTCCTCAAACAGATATGCGCCAAACCCATAATGACAAACACCAAGGGAATCTTGTTTCTCCTCTACATGCTTCTTTGCCACATCCAATATGCCTTTGTAATCAGGATGAGTTCGCTCGAACATTTCCATGAAGCACAGCATGCCATATTCGGCGATGGGTTCCTCTATTCTCGGACAATGCGGATGCGCGACATAAGGAATGTGATTGTCGAAAAATGCATGCATGAGTTCATGGACGAAAGTGATTCCCGTAAAGAATAGAGGATTTGGCTTACTCATGAGCGTTCCCATCATCAGATGGATCTCCGGAATCCCTTCCTCCGGCGCCGGCTTAGGGTATTTTGCCCTTATGTAATATCCAAGCAGTTCGATTTCAAATGTTTCCGAATCTTTTCCTTCTTTCCTAAGGCGAGAGATAATACCATCTAAATCTCTAATTCTCTTTTGAAGCTTCTTTATCTTTCTATGAATCTCTCCTATCTCTCCATCATTTGTACTCTTCTACTTCCTTAGATTGTCAAGAAGTTCTTTCAAGGAACGGACTACCTCCTCAAGCAAACGCAATTCATCTTCAAGTTCTGCCAACGTCAAAGTGACATATCGTGACTTTTTATCGTCCAGAATCACTCTGACATCGCCTTCAGGTTTCAGAATGTCTTCGGGAAGAAAAGGAGCAAATCCTTTGAAATCGTGAATCTCGCGCAATAGATCTTTCGTAGTTGAATCCAAGGTGCCTTTGAAGCTACCAATCTCCCAAAATTCACAAGGTTTATCCTCTTTTCTTGTCGCTAAACCTTGTGATCTCTTGTGCATATCAGACCAATAAGTCATATTCAAATGGATTTTAAAATATTGATTATCTTTTTTACTAAACATACAAATATAAACTTTTTTCCAAAAAGATGGTAACTTTCACGGAGATGGCGGGTATAATTTATGGAAAACATAATGAGCCATGTCAGAAATCAGAAGAATCGACCAGGAAGAATACGCGGCGGAGGCGATGGCGCTTTTCCATCAGGAGCGGGAAGATTTCGTGAGATCTGCCTGTCACTCCCTCTCTGAAGGTGTTTCGTCAGAGGCGGCCAGGGTAATCCTTGTCCGAAAGGTGAAGTCAGAGATGAAGCACGTCCTTTTCGAGCATCTGAAACGTAGTGGGACTGTAAGCGGACACTATGTTTACCGCTACACCTACGGATACTGCCGAAAGGTGCGTGTGGAGCCCAGGGAGAGTGATGTTCCCTCGAAGTATCTGGATATTGAAAAGGTTCTGACAAACTTCGACGCTGTCATAGATGACATCATGGTGGAAGCCGGAAAGCGCAAGATGATCGCAGATATCGAGGCGGTGACAAAAGAAGCACAGGGAAAACAAGAATCTTGACAGTTTTTTGTAACTTTATAGGCGCCGGGAGGTGCTTCAGCAGGCGTACACACCTGCCGCCCTGTACTCTTCGAAAGATAACAATTAGCGATATGATGAACGAGACCGACTTTTCGACCGTAATAACCGTCAGGGGGCCCAAGGCCAATCTGGTGAAAATGCTCAATGCCGGCCTTCACAGCCTGGGAGCCAATCCTGTCATCGACGATACCGAAGATAGTGAATCCATCCTCCGGAGAGTCACTGCCGAAGGAATCGTCTTCCAGCTTCAGGACCTTCTGAACCAAGGCGGCGCTCCCCTTCCCCGCGAGGGCGTGCCCATGGATGAGGACGATACGGAGTATTTTGAGGACTACGGTCTTATCGTGTCCGAGATTCAGGAGAAAGAACAGGATTTCACCGTGGTTTTTCATTTCTGGTCCGGAGACGGCGATCGGGGAGAGTGGAATTTCGAAAGGGATTACGATTGCTTCTTCCGTGAACTTCTTCCCCTTTACGACTGCGAGGCTTCAATTGTCAAGGGAGGGATGGAAACGCCTCAATGGGCGACATCCTTCCGGCTTTATGAAGGCGATGTCGACCGTATGTATGTCGAGCCCCTGGCGGAGTCTGTCGGTTATCTGATCACGCTGGAGAAGTTGGTGGAAATCAACCCGGAAAAGTATCTGCCTTTCCTGATCGACAGCATGAAGCATCAGATCGAATGCATTCAGGAACGGCTGGAATATACCCTTGACCGGCTGAATCCCCCCTATGAAGCGCCCTCAACAACAGTTGAAGACATTCCCTTCTGAATCAAAACAAAAAAATATTTGCAAACTCAGAAAAAATACCTATCTTTGCAATCCCAAACGATGGTGCTGTAGCTCAGATGGTAGAGCAATGGACTGAAAATCCATGTGTCGGCAGTTCGATTCTTCCCAGCACCACTTTAACCCGCTGATAATCAGCGGGTTTTTCTTTTTGTTCACACCGAAAAACGTCCCTTTTTGCACTTTCATCGATCTTTCCCCTTATTCAAGGGGCGGAAACACTCGGTTTTTCCCCTGCATCTAGGACTGAAGCCGGTTACTTGTCCTAAAACAAGTTCAGTTCGGATCCAAACCGCGTTTTCAAAGTCTCCCCGGAATCTCTTAATCTTCAGGTGCTACCTCAGCCATTTGAAAAGCAACTTTACCGATTGCACCTACCTCGGATACAGCACGGGACGAACAGAAGCATGGAAATCTCCTCGGTCGATTTCCGCGAATACAAACACAGTTTCCGGTTTGTCAGAGTCATTGTTTTGGAAGTCAATCCTAACTCCGTAGGCATTCATGCTGTCGTCAGGGCAGAGTGAAGATGTTATGAGGTTGTCGCCCCCGAATACTTCCCCAACCCAGAGTGTCGTAGGAAGAATGATACTGTTCCCGTTAATCTTGCTGGTGAGTTTCAAGTCCCTGTAGCCACCTGATTCCTGGATCTCTACGTTGCAGTTCTCAATCAGTTCTTCGTAATCCTCTTTAGTAGGAGTCCTCCAGTTTCCTCCAAGACGGAAGTTTGCGGGATCATCTTCCAAATCCAGCACAAGTTTATTGTCGACAGGTCCATATTCCGGATCGGTATTGTATTTGAGGATTGTGCCATCGTAATAACTGTAGTATCCAACATCGCGACCCGTAATTTTGCCAAGCCACTTGTTGAGTCTGTAGCCTCCTTCATACCATTCAAAGGAGGACCAGACCTCTCCCCAGGAATACCATGGGCCGAACATAGATGCAGACTCAGTCCCAAGGTTTACGGAGTTCCATTGGATACCTGAAGGGAGCCCAAGGTCAACAGGGTCAGCGATGTAATTGAAATCGTCTGTCGTAATGGTTTTGACTTCTCCAAAAAACAAATCTCCGTTATATGGATCGTCATTGGGTGATATTAAAAGAAAAGCCGTGTAGTACATTTTCCTACCGGCATACCAATTAACGTCGGCTGCATACTTTTCTTCAGTTAGATCAGTACGCTCCAAATATATAGTAATTTCGCCGTTTTCAAAAAGTGATTTGGCATCTGATTCTTCACCGCCGAAAGCGAACCCCATATGAGGGGTCAAACCATATCGAGCCAGTAGAAGATCGTCGAAAGAGAACTCTCCATTCAACCTGACGAAGAACGGACTCTCGTAAGTCGCTTCCAGAGTCTTCGCGGAAATGTCATCACAGCCGGTTGTCGCAGACTTGACATCAAAGCATTCAATGGTTGTAGAATGGTAATTCCCTAGACCATACACGGAAAAATCCGCATTAAAATGGAAATAGTATTCAGTGTTGTACAGCAAGCCATCTATCACAGCCTCAAACTCTCCATAATCCCCATCTTGTAAAGAAGGACTGGTATAAGCGTCGACCACTTTATCAAGATTGTCCTCATCCCTTCCAAGAATGAAAAAGCACCGGCATTCCAGCGGTTTCCCATCTTTCCTTTTAACTGTCGCATGGACTGTAATGCTATGTGAAGTGACGGACTGGGCTTCGTGGTTCTCGATAATCAGGTCATCCTTCCCAAGGACTCGGAAAGAGCAGACATCAGATAATATGTCCTTCCCGTTGTAAGTCTCCCGGCAGACAATATAATAAGTTGTTGAAGGCTTGAAATTGGTTATCAGGATACCGACATAACCAGCGTCCATCTGATAATAGTCACTGGAAAGGAGTTTCCCGTTCTTCACCAGATCTTCTGCACTCGACGGCTCCCGGTCAGAATAGTAAAAGTCAAAACTATCTGGCCCGTTAAACCCTTCATATCCTTCGCAATGAATATCTATTACGTTCGTGCCAATAGATACAATGTGCGGGATTTCTCCCATAACCCACAGATTAGGGGCAGGAATATGCTTTTTATCCCCGGAATCGACCAATCCCTCACATGAGATACATGAAACAATCAGGATTGCAGTAGTTGCAATGATTCGGAAAAACCTGCCTGTCATAATACCGTTGTTTTTTGCCGTATTGTATTTGAAAAGGGGCCACTTGGGGAGAGGGTGGTCTTGCAAAGGTATACAAGTCCGGTTACAATTACAATCTTTTCAACATAGTTTACGTTCCTCCTCCCGAATCCGGAACAAAAAGGGAATCCAGGGCGAAATGTTGTCGGAAACGGGTCAATACAAAACGGTCAAGCCCTTCGAGTTGACCGTGGAAGGTCAATCTTAATACTTTCGCCCCAGCAATTCGCTGGAGAAATGATAAATGCTTTTGAGGTCAGCAGGAGGGTCGGCAACGGGATCCACAAGGTGGGGACGGAAGAAAAGGGTGGCACCCGGCTTTGGTTGGGCAAACTGAAGGGCATACCGGTACTCCCGTGCCACATACTCGCTTTTCTCCGCGTTTTTGGACCAAAGGAGCACGAACAGGTCGGAATCTTCGATGTTCTGCTGGATTTTGTTGTCAAAAACATCACCCGACTCCAGATTGTGCAGGTCCAAGAAGTACTCCTTGCCTTGGTCGTGATAGGCTGATGCCATAGCCATCGCTATTATCTCGTCCTCGTGCGCATAGGAGATGAAGGCTTTCTTGAAAGATTGCGCTTTCACAGCGCTAGGTCTCTCGTCAGCGTTCACGTTAACCCGTGTCAAGAAAGACAGCACGCCTATGGTGGCATCATTCACGGAAACCATAACCTTGCCGGTCAGGTCTTCCCCGACGGGAAGCAGAACCTTGACAAAGAACTGCGCGCTGACGGGCTCACCGGTCCAAATCAGAGAAGCAGAGGACTCATCGGCAACCGCTCCCGCTGAACCAAACGACAGGAAAAGATTGATGCGATCCCCTTTCTTCAGTTTCATGCCCAAAGGGTTTCTGTCCATCAGGCTGCTATCCTTGTCAATCTCCTTCGCTTTTTTCGCCACTTCAGCGGCTTGCTTGAGATTATACAGATGAACCTGTACTCGAAACTTCCGATGAGTCTCGACCGATTTCGGGGCATACAGGTCGGCATAGACTTTCTTATCGCCCCTGGAGAATAATCGCTTGAGCCTGGAATAAGCGCCGAGGAGGAGGTAAAGAGGTAAAGCAACAATCTCCTGGACACTCCCCGGCGTTTCAAAAGCGCCCGCCACAGGCCCAAGGGCCGTTCTGGCAGCCTCAAAGATATCATTGGCATCATCAAAACCCGAATTCCGGCTCAGATTCGAACTCGGATTCATATTATGATTGTGATGGACTTCCATCTCTGACTCCCTTCTCTGAAAATCCATCAATTTCTCAATCGCCTGTTTACATATGTTCCGAGTGATTGTTTCGTTAAGTAAAGCAAGAGGAACTTGCTGCACGATTGACCTCAATTCGTCCTTGCTACAGGGATAGATGTCGGCAGGATTAAAATCCATGCCGGCCGTTTCCTTAAACTCTCTGGAAATCAAACACACAGCTTCTGCCTGGCAGCGACGCGAGAGCCCTTCAATGAACAAATCCCTGTAATACTCCATCAAACCGGCGTAGCGCTCCGGCGTATCGCGGAAGATATCTTTCTTTAACTCGAATTCTCTCAGGATATCCAACGTGAATGGATCCAGTTCTCCGCTTTCTTGCAATTCTTCAGTCGTAACAACCCGATTCAGGATAGCCTTGACCAAGTCCATGAAAGTAAACTTGGCGGGATGCGCGATGATTTCAATCTTGTTCATAATCTATGCAGTTACTTTATTTTCCGATTACGTATTCGCAAATGAGGCTCTTATTGAAGGTGTTTATTCCAGTTTGGCGAGTTTTGCCAGTTTTTGGGAGATGCGTTCTATCACGTCTCCATCAAAAAGAAGAGATTCATAGAAAGATGGTGTTTCAAGATGCGGTTTGATTGTAAAGATAGTCATTTTTTTGTAAATTTTGGTTAATTCCATCTGACTATCACGGCTAGACGGGGCATTTGGAGGCGAACCGCGGGTTTATAAACGAAACTCCTCCTCGAAATGGGCCTTTTTTGAGGAGGAAACGGTCAATGGGGCCGGGTCGTCCTCAAGACGGGGCGTTTTTGAGGAGGAGGTCCTAAAAAGGGAAATACTTAATTGAAAAAGGATTTTTCCGGGCCTTCAGCTGTGGGCCTTACTGTTGCGGCATCGGGTGCCGCCCGGAGGGATCCTTATCCCTGGTTTTGTCTGCGAGACCGCACATCCTGTGCGTGGCCGGCCTCGGAACTGAAGGAAACCTGTCAGATAGAAACCTGACGGACTATTCGTCCATCATGCTCTTTATCTGAGCCTTGAGGTCCGCAAGCGGATCCCGAAGAAGCCTCAACCGCTCTTCCTGATAGAGTCGGTCGATGCGCTTCCGAATCCAGCGTTCACGCTCTTTCGAGTCCGTGAATTTCATTTTGGACGCCTCGCTGGCAACCCTCGCTTCAATCCTTTTGCACTTCTCCGAAGAAGGCATGCGGTAATTGTAGCGCGAGTTCAGTGCGGACAAGCAACGCTTGTACACGCTCTTCAGTTCCTTTCGTGAGTCAATTCTGCCCATGTCAGGACTTCTGAGGTTCATGGTTCAATGAACTCAGGTGAATCCGGGAAATATGGTGGCGAGAATCGACACGGGATGATTGGTTTTATGGGACTTTCTTGTGCTGTCCACTTTTACTATACTCTCATCTTTGGGAAAAGTTTCACTTTATGGACGAAAAAAAGTATTTTTGTTCCGAAATGACGACTTGCGATCAAATGAACACGCTTCTCAAAGAAATCACCGCACGGGCCGATGAAAGCCAGGTGGCCGGGCTCTCCCGGTTCTTCAAGACCGGACCGGGAGAGTATGGCGAGGGCGACAAGTTCCTCGGCATCAAGGTCCCAGTCACGCGGGAGGTGGTGAAAGCGTGCTGGCGGCATACCGGCCGGCAGGACCTGGAGGAATGCATCGCCAGCGAGTATCACGAGGTCCGGCTGGCCGCGCTGCTGGCGCTGATGGAGATCTTCGCGCATGCGAAGAGATTCCCGGTCAAGCCGGGAATGACGGAAGACAGGCCGGGAATGACGGAGACGACGTCATGCCCGGCCCGACCGGGCATCTCGCAGCAGGACTGCATCGACTTCTACCTCGCCCATACCGACCGGATCAACAACTGGGACCTGGTGGACCTGTCGTGCTATCCCCTGCTGGGGGTGTGGCTGCTGGACAAGGACCGGACACTCCTCCATGATCTGGCCAGGAACGGAAAGACTATCTGGGAGCAGCGCATCGGCATCGTGAGCACGATGACATTCATCCGCCACGGCCAGTTGCAGGACACCTTCGCCATCGCCGACATCCTTCTCCATCACCCGCACGACCTCATCCACAAGGCGGTGGGATGGCTTCTCCGCGAGGCCGGGAAACGCGACAAGGAAGCGCTCGTCGAATACCTGAAGCCCCGCTGTCAGACCATGCCCCGCACCATGCTCCGTTACGCCATCGAGAAGTTCCCGGAAGCGGAACGCAAACAATACCTGAAAAAAGCATGAAAGTCCTCTTCGTCTGCCACGGAAACATCTGCCGCAGTCCGATGGCTGAATTCATCCTCAAGGCCCTGGTCCGCAGCCGGGGCCTTGAGGCTTTCTGGCATATCGAATCGGCCGCCGTATCCACGGAAGAGATCGGCAATCCCATCTATCCGCCGGCCAAACGCTGCCTGACACAGCACGGCGTGCCTTTCGACAAGGAGAAACGCGCCCGCCAGGTGACCCGGGCCGACTATGGCCGCTTCGACCGCATCGTCTGCATGGACGCCTGGAATCTCCGGCTCATCCGGCGCATCATTCCCGACGACCCCGACGGGAAGATCCATCTGCTGATGTCCTACACGGGCGTCGGCCGGGACGTCGCGGACCCGTGGTACACCGGTGATTTCGAAACAGCCTTCCAAGATATCCTGGAAGGCTGCGAAGCAATGCTGATGTAAGGGGAACGCTACTGGAAGCAGTACCCCACCCCGTCCTTCGTAATGATGTTGTCGGCATAACGGCCGATTTTCCGGCGCAGGCGGTTCACATAAGAATCCACGACACGCGCGGTGCTGGTGGTGTTTTCGGACCAGCATTTTTTGTGCAGTTCCTCGGCCGAGAAGGTCGTTCCCACATTATCCAGGAAGAGTTTCAGGAGGTTGTACTCGTGCTCGGTCAGTTCAATGGGGTTTCCGTCCATCGTGACGGCCCGGGCGTCCTGATCGATCTGGAGCCCCCGGAAGCGGATGCCGTTGCGGACGGCGCCCAGACGGGCCTCCACGACGTTGATGATGTAGTCGCCGGTTTTCTCGCACTCGCCGATGAGGTCGGAGAACACGGTGCCGAGGTCGTAACCGTACACCCGGGCGTCCAGATTCTCGACGTTCTTCTGCTTGAGCGCGTTCCGGCAGTTGTTGATGCGGCGTTCGACATCTTCGGAGACCGCGATGGAGAAGTCCTCCCGGCGGCCGGCCAGGGATTCGTTCATCCGGGCCAGGGCTTCGTCGACGAGGGCGAACATCTCTTTCACGCCGGCTTCCAGCCCTTCGTCAAACACGACCTTGTTCTCCCGCTTGCGGCGGAGGATGCGGGCCAGGTTGAAGCAGCTGTCGCCCACGGACTCCAGCTCGCCGATCTGGCGGAGCATCGCGCGGATCTTCTGCTTGGTGTCGTCGGACAGATGGGCGGAACCCACGTCGCCGAGGTAGCGGCCGATCTCGTTCTCCATCTTGTCACTCATATCCTCGATCTTCTTGATGCGCTCGAAGAGCTTGTCGAAGGCCTGCTCGTCCTGGATGCCGTAGAGTTCCTTCACCATCCCGAACATCCGTTCCATCCGTTCGCCGAAGACCACGATCTCCTTCTGCGCCTGCAGGACGGAGATTTCCGGGGTCTTCATGATACCGCCGC
>JAEEGH010029566.1_pt1 | contig 10699 bp, 6 predicted proteins | sample 9134181 | NCBI WGS metagenome assembly JAEEGH01 (sample SAMN16246544, study PRJNA631951) | gut metagenome | biome: gut microbiome; feature: rumen; material: DP-attached | host: Bos | place: Iran: Karaj | collected 2018-10
GGACATAGAAATCGACGCTGATCTTGTGCCATTCGCCATCCGGCTGCAATGTCGAGCTGAACATGAAATTCCAGCCGAACGAATACCAACCGTAAGTATAGAGCGCAAAGACCTTTCCGTTGCTGCCTTTTTCGCACTTCGCCCACGCCGTCGCGCGATAGACGGCATACGGTTCGATCTTGAGCTTCCTTTCGTTGTACGATGTCCAGCGAGTCTGCGCCGTCACGCCGAACATGCCGGCCTTTTCTCCGGAATGAGCCTCCGTCTTGACGCCCATCGTGTCAAATTCGCGATCCGGCCACAGATTCTCCTGCGCCATGCACAGCATCGGCAACAACAATGCGAGTAAAAAACTTTTTTTCATGACTTTCTCCAGTAACTTATTTAGTGGCAACTATGTAAGATGTTTATTATTATGTTTTTCCAATGCCTCCCGCAAAGTTCCATTCGAACCGCCGAACCGCCGGCGGCCGTTGCAGTTTTCAGCATTCAGATTCCATTATCCATAACAAATCTTTTTTATTTTGTCGGCCCCGGCGGCGAGGCATTATTCGTGTCGATTCGTGTCCATTCGTGGTTCTTAATCAATGATTTGTGATACTTGCTGTTCTATGAAACTCAATGGCCGCGACGCCTGCCGCAGGCAGGACATAGCGGTTGCCGTCCGTCGCAACTTCCTTCGGTTCAAAGATATCCGCGACTTGGTCATAGACTTCGTCCTGCGGATTCGCGGCGATTTCCAAAATCTTGCTCGGCGTTGTCTCGAAGCCCGGAATCGAAAACGTCATCGTGCGGGATGCCGTTCGGCTCAGATTGACCAGATGCAGCCACAGCGAGTCGCCGCGAATGCTCGCGGCGGCATCCACGCCGTCAGGAGCTTGCACCGCAACGGCTTCCGTACCGATATGCTGGCTGAACAGCTTCATGATCGTGCCGACAGGCAGGAAGTACGGGCGGCTGTTGCGAATCGGCGTCGGAAGCATGATGGCGTTGTTCTGCCAGCGGTTTCCCATGAAATCCGCAAGCGTCGCGATTTCAATCGTCCGTCCATGCCGTTGCAGCATGTTCGCACAACGTGCATACGCCACGCCTGCGTACCACGACGACAAAAAGTCGCCGCGATGGCGACCGGCGATGGCATAATGGCCTTCCGTCACCGCAAGCTTCTTGCCATACGGCGCAACGGATTTTTCCATGTAGAGAATGCGGTCTTCAAAATCCCGCGTCGATTCAAGCATCTTCTCCCACGTCACATCCGCGTCGACACGGTAATTCATACCGTGCAACGCTTTATAGTTTTCTCCGCCGCCGAAATGGTTGTGAAACGCGACCATTTCGGCAGTGTCGCCGACGGCTTCGCAGATGTCGGCCGTCCAGTCGCAAGTCTCTCCATTCAAATAGCGTTTTTGCCACGCATTGTTTTCGCCGTCGCCCCATACAATTAATTTAATGGACGGATCGGCCTCGCGCATCGCTTTGATGAACAACGGCGCGCGTTCAGCATTCTGATGACTCGTGTAGCCGTTGCGGTCGTAACTTGTCTCATTGCCAATCTGCCAGTAGCGAACGTTGAACGGCTCCGCATGGCCATGCGATTTCCGCAACGCGTCGTCTGGATCATTGCAATAACGAACCCATCCCGCCGCCTCTTCCGCCGTCCCGAGGCGGTTTTCGCCATTTGCGGGATGCGCCCAATTCATCCGTCCGTCCGACTCAAAATTCACACAGAAAAGCAGTTCCGAATGGCATTTTTCCGCCAATTCCGCCAATTCCGCCGTGCCGACTTGATTGAGATAAATACCATCCCAGCAAAGGTTTTGCATGGAAACACGCTGCGGGCCGACACCTTCTTTCCAATGGTAATACGATGCGAAACAACCGCCCCACCGTAGCATTGGCGGCGCCAGCCGTTCCACGATTTCCATCGCACGCGGCTGCCATTTGTTTGCCATGAAATCCCATGCCGCGTCAATGGACGTATCCGTCGTGCCCAACGGCTCCGCGAACTGCATGAACAGATACGGAGACAAGCGGTACAACGGTGTCGGATTGATCTGGATGATGTTCATTCCTATATCCTTAAATACGCGGCGCATTCAATGTTCATTTGCAGGATGTCCTTCGTTTTCGCGTCTTTTCCAGACGGAATCTTCGACGGCGCAGGAGAGAGAATTTCAAAACCGCGTACGCCAAAGAACTGCCCCGCAACGTTTATCGACTTCAAAAACGCCATGATATTTTCCAATGTGCCCTCCACGCCAAGCCGTACGGGAAATTCCAAAAGGAACGGAGCGGCTTCCTTTTTGTCGTCCAACGAATACGCCGTCATCGGTAGTACGGAGATAAGCGCCGCCGGCTTGCGACTGCCGTCCAAAGCCGTCGCGGAAATTTCGTTATGCTTCCGAAAATGCAGGCCGCTCTTTCCAGCCAAATCCACCAGCATATCGACGCACCAACATTGCAGCAGCAACTGGTAACTGTATTTGGATTTTGTTGTCAATGAGAGATTTAGGATCTCCGGGCATACGTACAGGCCATTCTGTTCGAAACGGGCCTGCATGTCGCTGAACTCCTGCTGGAACTGCGAATTCAACACACCGCCCATGAAATCGGACATCTTGTTGTAGCCACGCGCCGTCATCCGACCATGCATGGTCGAACAAGCGAGTTTCATCGCATCGTCCGACATCGCTTTCAGGCCGCCTTTCCCTTCCAGCCGCTTCTGTTCTTCCGCAAGAATCTTCTCCAGACTTTCCTTCTGCATGGGCCATTTCGATTTGCTCAGCCGTTTCTCCTTGCTTGTCAGATGACTACGCATGTCCACCGCCTCCTGAATGGACGGGCGGATGACAAGCATGTAGAACAGCAACAGGCAGGCCAGGCCACCGAAAACGACGGCCCCCAGTATCTTGTATCGTTTCAGCCAATTATCCATAACCTATTCCTGCGTAACCTCCGGCTCGGCATACGGCATGCGCAACGTGAACGGCATGGCGTGCAGGCTCTTCGTCTTCATGAGAAACTCCGTCCATGGCCGCGCAACTTCCGTTCGCGCCCCTTCCGAAACGTCCTCCATCGTATCAACCCGCCCGAAAATCGTCTTGTCGCTCAGCCGCGCGGTCAGTTCGCCCACCCGCCTGTGCGCATCCGAATATCCGGCCTTGTCCGCCATCGTCGTAAAACCAGCGCCCACCATCGCCGCTTCATTTCGTATATCCTTCGAATGGATGATGTTAGGAAACTCCACACCCGCCACGTTTTCCTTTCCCATGCCTGTTTCGAATATACTGCCCACCACTTTCTTCTGATCCTTCTGATTCTTCTTTCCACGACGTCCCGTCTCTGGCAGATCATCCGTCCGGACTTCATGTTCGCCCCATCCATAATAGCTGGCGGCATCCGCAAGATAATAGAACCACGTATCTTCCGCACATGAACGGCTGATCGTGCCCAATGCCGTGAGCAAACGCCCCGAACAATTCACCGATTCCGCCAACGGCATCATCCGCTGCTCCAATTTATCGGATGCACCGACGGTTTCATCGATTTTCCGAATCAACGTGTCGCACTGCCCCAACTGCTCTTCATAATGCGACATCTTCTCCTTCTGGTGGTTGCAACGACTCCACACGGCCAATTCAAAGCCTAAAATGGACAGCAACAAAACGGCAGATGCGCAAACCGCGAACGGGAAACGCTTTAATCGATGATTGATCGCCACGATTTCAGGTGGCAACAGCGACAACGGCAACGTGCAAGCCGCCGCGCTTTCCAGACCAATGCCGTACGCCACGGCGAATTCCGGCCGAACAGCTCCGCCGATTTCCGGCCCCAACAGCTCCATATGGCATTCAAAAGCGTTTTCCAACCATTCGCGCAAGCCACCGACACGGCATGCGCCGCCACACAGAAATACCCTGCCGATAGGCACTTCCGAAAGTTCCTCACGCTCTTGGCTACGCCAATGCTCCACTACATTTTGAATTTCGGAATCCAATGATTTCGCCACCCGCCACATGTCGGAATGCGGCGACTCCTTCGTCAAATCCGCTTCCGCCAACAGCGCGGCAATACCCGCTTCGCTTGTGTCGGCCAGACTCTTATGAGTCGAAACGCGTTCACGAACCGCCCGTTCAAACGCTTCGCCGCCGAACGACATCGATCCAATAAACAGCGGCTGCCCGCCAGCCATCACGACCGCCGTTGAATTCATCTTGCCCAAATCCAATATGAGCATAGGTTTCGTGTCGTTAAGACATTCAGAATGAAGGTTCAACAACGTGTTCACGACCGCCAGGCCAGACATGGAGACATCGTCACACGGAATATTCGCTGTATCCAATGAACGCATCTTTTCGCGAACGACTTCCTCACGGCACAACCCAATGAGAACAGGATTGTTACGACCAAATCCCGCCTTCACAGGAACATAGCCATGCAGGAAATGTTCGTCTGTAAAGTCGCCCATTTGACGGGCCTCCTGCTCCACGAGCGCCCCAAGTTGCATCGCCTTCACTGGTGGAAAATCCGCAAGCGACGTTGTCGCAAGATATTGCGGGATTCCCACGCATGTCCGTGCGCCTAGCAGCTTCTGCCCCGCCAGCCAATCATGCAGGCCGCGGTACAGTTCGCCTTCGTTCAGAATTCCCTCCTCCGTCAAGTCGAATTCACGGCATTCGACAAAACGCGCACGCTTTCCGTCTCCTTCGAACACGGAGACCTTCACGCTCGCGCTACCAATGTCCAAACCAATTCGCTTGTTTCCTTTATAATTCATAGCAAATTCTTTTTCATGGGACTTCTGGGACTTCTGGGACTTTCTAGATATTACGTCACAGTTGTCCCAGTGGTCTCAGACGTCCCATTACCATTCCCTTTAAGGCCACTGAGCCTGCAATTCACCCAAATTGTCACACGTAAACGTCGGCGTCACGTCCGCCTTGCTGGACAAATCGGCGCCCGGTCCGACGATGCGGCAGGTCAATGTGCCCGCATTGACGCCAGCCGCGATATCCGTCGCGAGGCGGTCGCCGCACATCAACGCATTCTCCGGCTTGACGCCGAAACGCGCCGCCGCGCGTTGCAGGAAGCCTGCGTCCGGCTTGCCGAGCTGACGCAATGTCTTACCCGTTGCCAATTCCACGCAACGTGAAATCGCGCCGCAATCGACGAGACGTGTCGGCTGATCCGTCGGGCAGAAGACGTCCGGATGCGTCGAAAAGCCTGGCACGCCATTGTAGATGAACCATGAAGCTTCGCACAACCGTTTGTAAACCAATGTTTTGTCAAAAGAGATGATGACCGCTTCCGGATTTTCATCGACGATTTCATATCCTGCCTCTTCCATCTCCGCCTTCATCGCGGGAACGCCGAGCAAATACAGCCGCTTCCATTCCGGATGCTCCGCACGCAACGTATCGACAAGAAAATCAACGGATGTGTAGAAGTTCTCTTTTGACGTCTCGATGCCGTATTTTGCAAGCCGCGCCACATATTCGTCTTTGCTGTAGGACGAATTGTTCGAACAGAACGCATACGGGATATTCCGAGACTTTAGAAAATCCAAAAACGGCATGGTCGTGGGATACAACGTCCCGCCATGGTAGATCGTCCCATCCATATCCAGAAAAACGGCTTTTACATTATTCAATATGGGAGATTTCGTCATCTTCTTATCCTTCAAGTTATTGCAACATTTCACGGCGTAACGCGCCGTTATCATTCGATATTTTCCGGCCAAGAGTGCGGCCATTCCATCTTTTCCTTCACAGCCTCTGGAAGATTCTGGCGGAGAAGGACTTCCTTCGCCTCATGGCCGCGCATCGGCGAAAACACAGGCTGCCCCGCGAAACAATCTTGCTTCATGACATCGGGATCCAAAGTCTTGCCGTCGGTGCTCAAAACCAAAAAGAACGGCACCGTCTGCGAAGCGGATGCCCGCAGAATCCACAGTTCGCCACCGACCTTGCCGCTTGAAATCAGTTGCAACGCACCATGCTCATCCCGTTGCAACGAGCCAACGCACTGAACGCCAGCGCTTAACGCAAGGCACAACATCGCACGGTTCGCTTCCAGCCGTTTGATGAACGGCGTGAAATCCGGAAGGTTCACCCACATCTCAGCGATCTGCCGTGCCGCTTCCTTCGTGTTCGGATGGTCGCGATTCATCCACGGGACATCCGTGTTCACCGCTTTCACAACATCCACCCACGCAGCACTTTCCGGCAATTCTTCTTGGCAGTTTTCGTTGAGGAAATAGACCAAACGTTTCGCAAGCCATGCGGACGGAACCATGTCGATTTCCAGCGAGCCGCGTAGTTCCATCAGCCCTTTCAGCAGATGGATGTCCAAATCAGAAGCTTCATTCGCCTCTGTGATTAGCTTGCGCAGGAAACGCGTATGTGGCGCAAGATTGTCCTCCTCCCGTGCGCGCTTCTCAAACTCATAATCCGTCGTCGTCAGTTTGTCGGGAAACACCTTTCCCGTATGGACGAGACGCGGCAATTCGTTGCCGTTTTCCGACCAGTAGATCGTCCCCCAGTACTGTGTAACGCCGTCCGTCGTTTTGGACATGATCGGTTCGGGCGAATACAGCGTCTGCCAACGGCTTTCGCCTTTGCGGCGGAATTTCATGATGTAGATCTGCAATTCGTTCTGGTTGCCGCTCAACAATCCCATCAACTTGCGGCGCAAGCTCTTCGTTGCGTTGATCAATTCACTGGCGCGCTCCAGATCCGTCTTCCAGACGGAGCCGTCGCTGACGGCATCGCCTTGCATCAATGCCTGGAGCCGCTTCTCGCCATCGCTGCCCGGAACCAATGACGGCAGGTTGAATTTTGCCAACAGACTCGCCTTGGGATAAATGCCGAACTGCTTCAGAATGATTTGGTAATCAGAGAATTCCGGCTGCCCCTCGCCGACGGCCACGAATTCTTTGAGCAATTGTTCATAGCGCGTGAAATCCGGCAACGCACGCGGAATATCGCGGCGCAGGGAGGCCAATTTGTCCGCCAACGCCTTGTCCGCCGTTTCCTTCGCCGTCGCGGCCGCCTTCGCGTCGTTGTCGCGTTTGTTGAAATCCAGAATCCGCGCGTCCAATTTCTCCTTGACGGCCACGAACTGCTTACGGACATCTTCGCTGGCGCGAACGTCATAAGGTTGCGCCTTTTCCCATGCCTCCTTCAAACTCGCAAGTTTTTCACGCTCTTCATCTAAGGCGATTTCCTTCATGCTCAGAAGGGCCGTGTCGATCTGACGGACGGCCCGTTCCAATTGCACATCCGCGGCGCTCGCCTGACGCTGCGCCCACGCCTCCCATCCGTTCCGCCAAGAACGGAGCCAGTCGGAATCGCCACTGGACGTCACGTTCTCCTGACCTTCCTTCAACAGCCGTTCAATCTGTTCGTTTTCAGCATGATAGCCGCTCTTTCTGATCGCCTCCAGATTGTCGCGGCGATTCTTGAACGTCGCCGCCATTTGGTTGTATTTCTCCTTGTTCTGCTGCAGTTTTCCGTATAAGCTGCTGACTTCAGGCGACTTGAAGAACGACGCGTCTTTCTCCTTCACCTGTTCCATGTATTTCTCCAATTCATCGATCTTGCTGCCTTCATACAAGGCCTGCATCTCCTCCAATTGCGTGTTGCGGCGATGGCGGCGGTTCTGCCCCCAAACCATGAACAACACCAACGCCACGATGCAGCAGATTCCGGCCATTGTGGCATACGCAATCAATTTTGTACGGCGCATGCGCGCCTCCCGCTTCGCGTCCAATGTCTCCTCCACCTGCTTTCGCAGCAAGTCCGGAATCGGCATCTCCCATGCCTGAACGCGCTCCCATTCATGTCGCAGCTCCATTTCCGATGCACGACCGCCTTCCAACGTGTCGCGCAAAGCGGACAACGCCTTGTTGAAATCCGCCTGTTTCGAACGGCGGCGCGCCAACGTCTCCAGAAGCTCCTTCGCTTCCTTCTGCATCGCGTCCCAATTCGACGGCTTGTTCAAAAACGCTTCGTCTTTCGCAAGATCTTCGCATTTCTTCATTTGCGCTTCGATTTCGTCCGAATCTTCCGACACCATCGCCTTACGCAACTTGCCGAGCAGTTTTTCACCGTCCTCCTTCAAATCGCCTGACCGTTCGGACATCAACGCCACACGTAGCCGTTTCATCAGATCCTCCGGCGGCGGAACGACGCGGAACGGATGGTTCAACTCGTTGAAAATCACTTTCAAACGATTCAAATCCATGGCCGCCAAAGCGGACTCAGCCTGCTGCACCCACGCATCCAATGTCGCGTTTTCCAACGGCTCCAGATTCGTCTTCCATGCAGGATTCGACGGATCCTTCTCACGAATCTCACGCAACACTCGGATACAGTTCTCATGATCGCTCTGATAGACGTAGCGGCGATACTCTTTCAGCAAAGGCGACAGATTGTCCTCTTGGCTCTCCTCTTTTTTCAGACGCGCGATGACCTGTTCGTTTAGCGGCTGGAATGGAGTCAGTTCCAAATCCACACAGACATTCCGCCACCGCTTCAGTTCGTCAGAGGAAAGCAGTTCCGCCAATTGTAGAAGATCCGGCTGCGTATGTGCCTCGTAGATGGCTTCGGAGCGCATTCCTTTGTCCAAATAGTCGTTGCATCGCATGAGCCTCTCGTTCGCCGAACGGCACATTTCCGCGAACTGCTCCGAATAGTCCATCAGCAAGACATTGCCTTCCAATTGATTGGAGTTGATGACCTGAATGATTTGCTGTACCAGTTGTTGTTCTGGAGTCATGTTTTCGCTCCGTTGATATGTTATGCTACCGTTTCTTGTATTATTTGCCTATTCACAAAATAATCCCCCGCGCGAAGCACATCGAATCCGCCGAGCCGCCGGAGGCATCCAGATGTTCAGCAATCCATGATGTATATCCGCTTAAGATCTTCAGCGCCAAGGCCGACGGCGGCGAGGCATTATTCGTGTCGATTAGTGTTCATTCGTGGTTCTCTACAGTTTGCGCGGCTTCATGTTCAGCTGGTTGATCTCGTGCTGGATCATCAGCTTGAATTTCGGTTTCGCAGGCTCTTGCGGTGCCACGGCAACAGCAGGCCCTTCGCCTGCTCGGGCACGGCGCACATAATCGTTTTCCGCCGACGGCTCCGCCATCGGCTTCGTCAAATCCATCACGGTCGCCTTCGGATTTCGACGCCCTTCCCGCAACGCCTCCGAATCGGTGACGCAACAGCGCCACACACAGGTCGCTCCAGCCGGAAGACTCGTGAAATACGTATTATACGTGACATTCCAACGTTCTTCCGGAGTCAACAGCGCCATCGCCTCACGCAACAGTCCAAACACATCCATGCCAGGCTCATACGCAAGAAACACAGGGCTTTCCGGTGCTGAATGGTAATGCGCCGCCAACATGCCAGCATGCCCTGCGTCGCCCGTCAGTTCCACCCAACGGCGGCATGTGAAATCCGTCTCATTGCCTGTCGGCAACGTTTTCGGCGTAGTGAGAAGACGCGGTGTCCCTTCCCACTGTTCAATGAACATGCCTTCCTGCGACGATACCCACAACGGACCACCTGCAGGCCGTTCTCGCGACTGCACAAGAATGTGATGCGCAAGCTTGTTCGAACGGTTCGTGTGATCCACGCCCGTCGGACTCACACGGGACAGCACGCTTGATGCATGCCCCAAAAGCGTCATTTTGTAATGCGACCACGACACGGGCTCCGTCATCGCCGCCGCCTCCTGCGCACCATACATGCTTTTATACGCACTCAACGCTTCCATCAGCTGGACCGTCTGCGGCATCATGCCTTGTGTATAGGCCACTGTGCAGTAGCCGCGCGTTCCAGGCCTAAGTCCGCGTTCCGCAGATGTATAGATCAGTTCGTAAGCCATCGTCCCCCTCCGCTATTTGCTCTCCAGAGGCGGCACCGTGAACCACATGTCCGTGCCCGGGCAACGCAATTGGTAGCCTGCGAACGACACTGGAATCTGCAACGGCATCTTTCTGCCCGGCAACGTCACAAAGTAGGCGTCTCCCATGAGTTTGCAACTCACAGGCGTCTCCTCATGGCGAACACGCTTCTGCTCCGTGACGGCGGGAATGAAGCCACGTTCATAGAAGAAATAAAGCATCGGAACCGTCACCCAGAATGGCGCCACGTCGGCCGGACGGATGCCGATCATGCCTGTCTCCGGATTCAGTTCGGGACTATGGCCCAACGCGCTGTTCGGCAGATAGAGCACTTCACCGGCGAAGGACTCCGCCGTCGCAACCACTTCAGGACAATGCTGTAACAGCAATTGGCGGACGCAGAACGACACGTTCTTGATGAGATCGACGTCCAACACGCATGTGTTGTAATCCGGCTCCCACATCCACGGCTCCTTCGGTACTTCCATGTCCAGAAGATGCTTCCAGACATCGAATTTCGACACCACCAGCAACAGCGTTTTCGCGGATTTCTTCACGCTCCGCATGCCGGAATACTTCTTGATGCGGTTGATCATTTCCGTTAGGATGATCTCCTGCCGCTGCACGCGGGCCGTCGCCGCCATCTGCGGATCCGTGCTGCCCGTCAGCATCTTGCGGAAACGGACATCCTTCGTCGGATCGAACAGGAAGAAGATCGTGTCCGAATGGATCAGATGCTTCGTCGTCGGATTATCGACGGAATCCATGCCCGGCTCGAAATGCTCG
>JAEEGH010029567.1_pt1 | contig 10699 bp, 11 predicted proteins | sample 9134181 | NCBI WGS metagenome assembly JAEEGH01 (sample SAMN16246544, study PRJNA631951) | gut metagenome | biome: gut microbiome; feature: rumen; material: DP-attached | host: Bos | place: Iran: Karaj | collected 2018-10
CAGGTTGTAAAGGGATCAAACATCATTCTCGCAGCTCAGGACTGTGCTGCTACAGATAACGGAGCTCACACAGGTGAAGTTTCTTGCGCTATGCTCAAGGATATCGGATGTCAGTGTGTAATCCTCGGACACTCAGAGCGCCGCCACGAAATTGGTGAATCTGATGAACTTATCAACAAGAAGGTTCGCAAGGCGCTCGCAAGTGGTCTCGAAGTTGATCTTTGTATCGGTGAACTTTTGAGCGAACGTGAAGCTGGTGAAGCAGAGCAGGTTTGTGCATTCCAGCTTTCTGCTGGTCTCGCTGGTGTAACAGAAGAGCAGATGAAGAACGTAACAATTGCTTACGAACCAGTTTGGGCTATCGGTACTGGTAAAACAGCTACTCCAGATGACGCTCAGGCTATCCACAAGTTCATTCGCGGCTACATTGCAAAACTTTACAATCAGAAAGTTGCTGATGAAGTAATCATCCAGTACGGTGGATCTATGAAGGCTTCTAATGCTCCAGAGCTTCTCGCACAGCCAGATATCGACGGTGGTCTTATCGGTGGTGCAAGCTTGAAGGCTGAAACTTTCGTACCTATCTGCGTACTTTAATTATATTTCGAAAAATACTAAAGGTCGGCAAGCACAGTTTGCCTCTGATCCTTTTTTTTCGATAATCCTATAAAGAGCTGCTGGTGCAGCTCTTTTTTAACGGATTTTCTATTATAGTCTTGTGAAAAATTCATCGTTTTTTATGCGTTGTTACTGACTACAAGCATTTATTTTCGTGATAAATTTCTGACTTAGATTATTCTTTTTAATTTTTGTCGGATTGAGTTATGAAGAAAATATGTCTTGCAGTTACATTTATTTTTCTTTCTTTTTTTAAATTTCCGGCTATTTTTGCACAACAGTTTCCAGTTCGTGACGGGCGAATTGTTCAGATTTCTGAGGATTCCTCAGGCTCCCTTCTTTCAGTTAGTGATAACAGCAGTATAATTGTTTATGACTTGTCAGATTATTCACAGATTTGCGAATTATATGATGAAAAAGTTTCAAAAATGTCATTTTATGAAGAAGGTGATAGTAAATACTTTGCCGTAATGACAAAAGACGGCCAATATATAGTAAGAAAGTTCTATTATTCTGACGGCCAGTGGCATTGTGAAGATGGCGAGCCTTATTTTTATGCTGACTGTGCAGATAAAACCGGTAAAAAATCCCTGACAGCAGTGTCTTTCAGTAACAATTCAGATTATGTAGCGGCTGCATTTAATGACAATACAGTTCAGGTTCATTTCCGTCTGCGTGTTACTGCCGGCTCAATTTCTCATTCAATTACAACCCATAAAGCACCTGTTTTCGGACTTGAATTCAGCAGGAACGGTGAATATCTGGCAACTGTTTCAACAGATGGAACAGCTTATATCTGGAACAGCTATACGAGTTCTCTTATTACCAGAATTACTGGTGTTTATGCACGAGCCCGGGTCCCAGTCTGTTTTACAGAAGATTCAGTATACATAGTCAGTCTTGAAGGAAGAAATACCTTCCGTATTTCAGATTTCTCTGGTAATACTCTTTATTCTATTTTAACAGGCCGTCCGATTACAGCAATTAAGCCTCTAAAAGATCCCGACCTTATAGCAGTCAGAAATGATAAGAATGAAGTAATGGTTTACAGCATTTCTTCCAGAAGACCTGTTTCTGTTACATCTGTTTCTTCTGACTCAGAATTTACAAGTTTTGAATTTTCACTAAGGACTGATGTAATGTATGCAGGTTTTGAAGATGGAAAAGTGACTTTATTAGAACCTCAGCCATATATGGATGATACATCTATGCTTGTAACTGATTCAACAATGACTGGGACTGGGAATGTTTATGCAAATCGATTCCAGAGTTTTTCAATTTCTGCTGGTGCAAATTATCTGAATAAACCGTATTTGATTTCTGCGAATTTAAGAGGGGAGTATTTATATTCTGATGCTATTGCTCCTTTCTTTATTGGCGGGGGAATGTTTTGCAGTGTTGGTTTTCCCGGAAAAGATTTTCCTGCAAGTTATAAGATTGGTGAGCAGCAGATAAATCCTCCTGAATTATTATCTGCTGGTGCATATGTTCCTGTCGGATATGTATTTACTCCATGGGATAATGATGTTTATATCCTTACAAATTTCAAAGCAGGAATGAAAATTGCTGCTCTGGCCATGATTACAAGTAATGGATCTGTATTGGATACTCCATATTATGCATTTTTCATGAGTATTGGGGCAGGAATGCAGATCAAAGGTTTTGTGTTTGATATTAACTGTGAATACGATACTGTCGGAAAAGTAAGTCCTTCAATATACGCAGGCTGTATATTTAAATGGGGAGCAAAAAAATGAAAAAAACTTTGAAAATATTCCTGATAATCTGTTCTCTGCTTTATTTTGCAGCTTGTAATAACTCTTATGACATTATGATTGATAGCTTTAATCGAAAGTATTTCCTTCCTGAGCAGATGAGTGCTGAAGCTTATTCTGTAAAAGATCCTGATTTTAATCCTGCAGAAATGTTACTGGCTGCATATACGATTCCAGAAGGTATGTATTTAAGTCTTGAAGCTCCTGAGGGGGGAGACTCATATTCATGGGTTTTCATAAAAGATGATGGTACTCCGTATGATCCGCCATTAAGTGAAGAAAGATTTTTATATTACGAAACTCCAGGACCTTTTAAGGTTCGGGAAGAGAATGACCTGGTACTTACTGTGACAGTTACAGATGATAAAGGTAATGTTACAGAGTATATAGATAAATCTGTCATAATAATACAAAAGTCAGCTAAGGACTGACATTGGAGGAGAAAAAAATGAAGAAACTGATGAACTGTTTCTTACTGGCTGCTTCAGCTGTAATGCTGTTAGCAGGTTGTTCAGGCCTCAACACAAATAATGCAACTGTTGATGCCGAAGGTTATTCAAATGATGTATGTCGTTTGAGTATTAGTGTAAAAACTGGGAAAGAAGAGGTTCCTTCATTTTCTATTAAGAAAAATGGTTCAAGAACTATTAGTCCAGTGACTTTAGAGGGTGATACAACAACAATTAAAACTTATGTTTTAAAAGGCGTATCTGAGACTACAGGTGCTCAGCTTGGTACAAATGGTTCAGGAATCGAACTTGATGATACTCTTAAAGCAAGTATTCCATATGGTTCATGGGAACTTACTTTGGAAGCAAGAGATGCAGAAAATAAACTGCTTTTGCAGGGAAAAAGTTATGTTGTGTTAAGATCTGCACAGTCTTCTGTAAGTTTTACATTGAAAACAGATGGCGTTGATACAGTTGGTAGTGTATCCCTTGGAGGAACTTATAGTGACGCACAGAAAATTGCAAAGTCATATAAAGCTGGCCTTTATGATCGAACTACTGGAGAATTAAAATATCCAAAGACTGATGATACTGTAGCTGAAACAAAAACTAATACAACTGCTGCTCTTAGTTTTGCATTCACAGCTTCAACTGTAGCGCCTGGCCGCTATTCTTTCCAGATCAGATTCTATGATGATGTAGCAGCAAAGCAGGCAGATGCTAAACAGGTTGGTTACTGGGAAGATACAGTAGTAGTTGCACCTGGTCGATTGACAAGTAAAACTGATATTACCTGTGGTGAAATTATTAACCAGAAACCTGCATCACCAGATAAACTTCGTGCATATTTGAAAACAGGTTCTGAAGATGAAGATGGATATACAGTAATTCTTACCTGGTCTGATAAGTCAAGCAATGAAGAAAACTTTGTACTTACAGTAACAGAATATGATGATGAAACTGATACAACAGGTCATACATATAAAGTTCTTGGCGTAGAAGCTGCTGATCCTGCTGTTGCAACAGATAAACGCGAAGTTTTCTATGAAAGTGATATGTATGCCGGTGGATCTCTGCGTGCTTCTTCTAAGACTGCAAGTGTTAAGCTTCCATTCGGAAAGATTTTTGATTTTGCAATCCAGGCTCAAAACTTTGTAGGATTGTCTGACTTTGATACAGATGAAGAGGGGATAAATCCTTGTCCTCGTAATGGAGCAGAAACTGTAGCAACTGGTGAAACTGCTGCTCCTACAGGTGCAACATTTATTACAAATGAAGATTCAAAGAAGATAAACCGTTTTGTAATTGATTATTTCCTTAACGGCGGTTTATTGTCACTTAAAAAGAATACAACTTTTGTACCTTATGATGGAGAAGATTATATTGTATATGATGATATTTATTCATATGCAAATGATGCTGCAAAGAAATTGGATACAGTTCTTAAAGCAAAGCTTCCTATCTCATCTGAGACAAATAAACTTGTAAAAAATGATTATCCGTTTAGTGTATGGAAGAAAGCTAACGGTAGTGCAATTGCAGATGATGATGTAATCACTTTTGCCGGAATTGATGTTATTGCTGATTTTGATGTATCAACAACAATTATAAAGACAATTGATGATAAATACTTTGAAATTACAGCTTCTGCTTATTATGGAACAGGAACGGAAGATGTTAAGAATACAAAAGTTAATGTTTCATCAAATGAGAAATTTAAGATTACTGCAGCTATTGATAATACAGTAAGTCAGCATCCAGATGATACTGCAAGAATCGACTGGATAAAGGTAACTATCAAATCTCCAAAGGGTAATACTGAAGTAAGTTCAGGAAAATGCAAATTTGCAGCTGGTGAAGAAGTTAAGTATGAATGGAATGTTTCAAATTCTGATTCAGGAATCTATCCGGTAATGGTTGAAGCACATCTTGCCGGAGAGAAAGAAAATAAGACTTATAATCTTACATTCACCCTTAATCTTGAAAGATAATCCTTATAAAGGTTAAGAAAGAGAGGTTGTCTTACGGCAACCTCTCTTTCTTAACGGGAATTTAACAATTGACGAACACCACGGTTTTCACTAAAATGTAATACACTTTATTTGATTAAAAATTTTTGGAGAAATAAATTATGGGTACAATTGGTGTTGTTCTTCTGGTATTTTTTGTAATCGTTTGTCTTTTGCTGGTTTTGCTTGTTTCAATTCAGGACGACGGTGAAAACGGAATGGGACTTCTTGGCGGCCGTGGAACTGCTGCATTCGGTTCACATTCTGGAAGTGTTCTTACCAAAACAACTTTCGTATTGGTTTTCTTGTTCTTTGCTCTTTCTTTGGGCCTTGCTCTTGTAAACAAAAAGCCAAAGCTTGATAAGGAGCTCGTTCCTACATCAGTTGAAGCTACTGATACTGCTTCTGAATCTGCAGCAAGCGATTGGTGGACTGAATCAGAAGCTGCTGAATAAGAGGCGTTGAATGCTCTGCAGTTTCATCACTCCTTCTTCAATTAAGGTTGCTCTGGAAAGTTCAGAAAAAGAAGAATCTTTTGCAGAGCTTCTGGAAGTTCTGGTTGCTAAGCATCCTGAATTAAACAGAAAAGAAGCAATGAATGCCCTTATTACAAGGGAAGAGAAGATGAGTACTGCTGTATTTCCTTACGTTGCGGTTCCCCATGCATTATGCAGTTCTGCGGGGGACACTCTGGTTGCGATAGGAATCAGCCGTCAGGGAATCGAATTTGAATCTCCTGAACCAGAGACTAATCCTGAACATCCTGTAGTAAATGTTATTTTTGAAATTCTTTTTGAAGAAAAAGATACACAAACACATCTGGATGTGCTTCGTGATATACTTCAATTAGTTAGTAATCCAGATTTTGTAAAAAATGTTTTACAGGCAAAAACTTCGCAGGAAGTTTATGAACTTATAGAGTCTATGGAAATGTAGTTTCAATAAGTCCAACTACCGTTTTAGGAGGCGTGTAATATGGCTGAAAACAATACTGAAATTGATGCCATCAATCATCTGCTTGAAGTAGAAAAAAATGCGTCGATGCTTATAAATGACGCAGCAATGGAAGCAGAGAGACGCCTCTCACAAGCCCGCGCAAAATATAATTCAGAATACAAAGCCCGTTATGATGAAGTGGCTTCAAAACTTGAATCTGAATATCAGAATAATCATAAACAAATCGAAGATAAATATAATAAAGATATAGAGACTTATAAGGAGTCTCTCGCTGCAAAACCTCAAAATTCCGAGGCTTTTTCATCGCTGCTGGACAAGCTTATTTTTTCATAAGCAGGTCTGATTCGGGAGTACCGTTATGGATAAGAGTGGTGCAGATGCCTTTGTTTTTGCTAAAGCCAACGGAATCTTAGGAAAATCTTTTACTGCAAAACGTGCATATCAGCTTTTCAATGCTAAAAGCCTTGGAGAGTTGTGGACACTTCTTTTTAAAACACAGCCTCCGCTTGTTCCAGAAGTTTTGCTTTCTCAGCAGATTGAAGAGAAAGCTTTTTCTGATTTTATTACAAGTTATATTAAATTTATTGATGCCTACGATAAGCCTGAACCAGTCCTTATAAATCAGCTTTTGCTTTTTGAAGGTGAAAATCTTAAGGAAATAGGTGCTTCTCTTTGTAAAGGTGAGCAGAACTGTCCAAAGCTTATAGATTTAGGAAAATATTCTTCGTTAAATAGTAAAGCATGGCCTGATATAAAAAAAATCACAAAAGGTACAGCTTTTTCATGGTATAATAAAATACCGGCAATTCATGAACAGCAGAAACTTGAATTCAAAATTGATATTCAGGTATGCCGGCATTTGTGGGATTCTGCTCAGAGTGAAAAAGGAGAGGCAAGCGAGGCACTGCTGGATATTTATTGTCAGGAATTCATCATTAAGAATATTGTCTGGGTATTACGCTTAAGACTTTTCTACAATATGAAGAATGAAGATATTATCAGCAATCTGATTTATGTTACAGATAAGCCAGGTCATTCAGACCCGGTCGCAGCTCCTGCCCTTAAAATCTTGGACTGGCCGCTTGATGAATATGAACCTTGGAGTAACTGGAAATATGCGTCACTTGTAAATCCTCATGTGGATGGACAGGTATGGCAGATAGATCCAATCTGGATTGAACGCCGTAACCGCATGGAAATCAACAGAAAAGCAAGTAAGCTTTTTTACCAGTTCCCTAATGATCCATGCTCGATTATCGGCTGGTATAAAATGAAGAATTTTGAATTAAGCTGTATACGTACAGCTGTTGAAAGTATAAGATTAAATGTGAATCCCGAAGAGGCTATGGATGCACTCGGTCTTTACGATGCAGGTCAGCCGCAAGGAGGAGTGAATGGCTAGAACAGCAGAGATGAAGCTTCTTGAGCTTATGGTTCTTAAGAATGATATTTCATCTGTAATCGAATACATAGGTAAAAAAGAAAATTTCCAGTTTCAGACAAAGTTGAAAGATTCTTCTTCAGGTGAATCTGCTAACGAAGAAACTTTGAATATTGATTCTCAGTTTTATGAGAGCCTTACTAAAGCATATACAGAGCTTGGTTATGAAGGAGAATTTAAGGGAATAAAAGATTGCAGCGCTCCTCGTGATGAAGACCGTAAAAAGGCTGCAGATTTAATTGCTGCTTTTACAGACCTTAAAACAAGAATCGCAGAAGCTACAGATGAAGCTCATAAAGTAAACGATGCTTATAAAGAGGCTCAGGCTTTTTCAAATCTTAAGGTTTCTTATTCTGAACTTGAACATCTTTCATTCTTGTCTTTGAGAATTGGTCGTATTCCGGAAAATCAGTATGAAGATTTGAAGGAACGTCTTGAAGGTTCTGCTGTTGTTATTAAACTTGGAAATGATTCTTCTCATGTTCTCGTTGCTTCTTCTAAGAAGGGCCGTTTTGCTCTGGATGCAGAGCTTAAGAATCATAACTTTGTAGAGCTGGAAGTTCCTTCTGATTTTAAGGGAGTGCCCGAGTCTGCTCTTAAAGGTCTTGAAGAAAAGATGGCTGAAGCAGATAAGGCTCTTGAAGAACTGATTACTGAAAAAGCAAATTTCGCAGAAACTCATAAAGCTCAGTTAGAGCATCTTCTCGGCTGTTTTACAATTGCAGTTCAGATTGAAGCAATTACATCACGCCTTGAATCTACCGAGCTCGTATACCGAATCACCGGCTGGATTCCATCTGCCGAGACTGAAAATTATATGAAGGGCCTCGACGAACTCACCGAGGGCCGTATAGCAATCCGAGCCTATGAACCTTTTGAAGTACCTAGCGTAATGTCTGGTAAAGAGCAGGTTCCTGTAAAACTCCAGCACGGAAAGTTTGTAAAGAGTTTTGAGAGAATGATTTTCTCTTATGGTTCTCCAATTTATGGAGCAATAGACCCGACTCCATTTGTTGCAGTGTTCTTTACAATCCTCTTTGGAATTATGTTCGGTGACTGTGGTCAGGGCCTTGTTTTCCTTATTGCCGGAATCCTGATGGCTTTGAATGTTATTAAGGTTGGAGGCTGGAATAAGTTTGCTCCGATTTTTATGGCCATAGGTATTTCAAGTTCGATTATGGGCCTTTTGACAGGCGAGTTCTTCGGAACTGAAACTGTTCTTGAACCTTTTGCAGAGTGGGTAACAGGTCTGTTTGGAACTCCTCGTGCTCCAATTTTAAAGCTCATGCCTTCAGCAGATCCTAAATCAATTTATGTAATGTTTGGTGTGTTTGGTGTTGCTGTTGCAATTGGTTTTGTAATCAATACCTGTGGACTTTTACTGAATATCATCAATAATATTTCCCGCAAGCGTTTTGCAGAGGCATTCCTTGGTAAAAACGGACTTGCTGGTGCAGTATTCTTCTGGTATGTAATTGCACTTGTTCTTCGCATTGTTCTTGCAAAGAATGCAGTTGCTGCCTACGATATCATCATAATTTTAGTTTCGCTTTTCTTTGCTGCCTTTGCAGAACCTTTTGAGCGTGCAGCTAATCATGAAAAGCCTCTGTTTGAAAACGGCTTTGGAACTTACATCATTTCAGGTGCAGTTGAGCTGATTGAAGTAATTTCAGGCTATCTTTCAAACACAGTAAGTTTTGTACGTGTCGGCGCATTTGCTCTTTCTCACGCGGTTCTGAACTTTACAATTCTGACTCTCACCGAAATGGTAGGTGGTCAGGGAACTATAGGCGGAATCATTGTTCTGATTGCAGGTAATGCACTGATTATAGTTCTTGAAGGAATGATTGTTGCAATTCAGGTAATACGTCTTCAGTATTACGAATTCTTCAGCAAGTTCTTCCATGAGACTGGTAGAGAATTTAAACCTTTCAAATTTGAAATCGAATAATATAGGAGTTTTTTTATGAAAAAGAGATTCGTTTCTTTCCTTACAATTCTTGGAATGGGCGCTGCAATGTTCGCTCAGGAAGCTGAAGCTGCTGCTGCAAGTGGTGCTGCTGCCGCTGGTGCTATCAAATATCTCGCAGCTGCAATTGCCGTTGGTCTTGCTTGTCTTGCTGGTGGTATGGCTGTAGGTAAAATTGGTGCTGCTGCAATGGGGGCAATGAGCGAGAATCCAGAGCTTTCAGGAAAGGCTCTTCCATTCGTTGGTCTTGCAGAAGGTATTTGTCTTTGGGGAATGCTCGTAGGTGTTCTTATTCTGTTCAAATAACCAGAAAAAGCGCAAGTGAAATTTTATATTATTGGCGAGCGAGAAATTGTCCTTGCCTTTAAACTGACTGGAATTGATGGAATTGCTGCCGAAACCCGTGCCGAAGTTTTAGATGCGTTTAATCGTGTTACAGGAAAGGGTGGAATTGTAAATGTTCCGTCTGGAGAAATTCCGCGTGTTCTAATATTAACAGAACAGGCCGCAAGTCAGATTGAGGACGAAGAAATCGCCTGGCAGAAAACAGGAAAATTTCCTCTGATAGTAGAAGTGCCCGGCTTAAACGGACATCTAAAGGGTAAAAAGACCCTTTCTGATGCAATTAAAGAAGCCGTGGGTGTTGAGGTTTAGAATGCAGGAATTACGATCTACAGATATTTTGGATAAAGAGATTCAGGCAGACGCACGTAAAAAAGCAGAACGAATGCTTGCAAAGGCAGACGCAGACTGCGAAAAGCTGCTTGCTTCTGTTGAGGCTGATATTGAAAAAGCAACAGCAGAAAAACAGCAGTTCTTTGCACACAAGCTCGAAGCCTTTGAAAAAGACCGCATGGCGGTAGTGCCTCTGGAAAAAGAACGCTTTAAGGTTTCATTTATTCAGAATGCTGTTATTCAGAATATAAATAAATATCTTGAAGGGCTTACAGAAGAAAAACGGCTTGCCCTTGTTGCACGCGATTTTGATTTTAAAACAGAGCTCCGTCTTAATGCTTATGTTTACGGCTTTTCTGTTGCGGGTGCAAAAAAGTTCCTGTCAGATAAACTGGGCAGCAAGCTTGTAAACGTTTCTGAAACAAAGTTTGGTGCAAGTGCCCTCGAAGAGGAAATCGGACTCGAAAAGCCACAGGGAATAATTCTTGAATCAGAAGATAAAAACTTCCGCTGCCGCCTTACCTTAAGCGAGGTTATTGAAAAGCTTCTCGATACAAACCGTGCAGAGCTTTCTTCTACCTTGTTCGGAGGTGAATTATGATAGAAGGAAAAATTACCCGCATTTCCGGTCCTATTGTTTATGCAGAAGGACTCGACGGCTGCGGTCTTTATGATGTAGTTGACGTTGGCGAGAAAAAACTGATTGGTGAAATCATCCGCCAGAATAAAGGAAACGCTACTATTCAGGTTTACGAGGAAGACACAGGTATGCACATCGGTGAAAAGGTTGTGTGTACACAGCGTCC
>JAEEGH010029568.1_pt1 | contig 10699 bp, 4 predicted proteins | sample 9134181 | NCBI WGS metagenome assembly JAEEGH01 (sample SAMN16246544, study PRJNA631951) | gut metagenome | biome: gut microbiome; feature: rumen; material: DP-attached | host: Bos | place: Iran: Karaj | collected 2018-10
TCTTGGCCGATGGCAAACGTACGCGTGCTCTGTCCCTTCTTGGTCTTCAGCCGGCCGATGCGGATGACCGTACCGTCGGCCAGGGTGAGCGTATAGGTATCATCGGCCAATGCCTGCCAATCCTTGATTTCGCGCACCTCGCTGCGATACACCACGTGCTTTTGGCCAATGCCGATGAGCCAGTCGCCCGTCTTCGTGTCGCGCCAGTAGGTGTCGGTAATGCCGACGGGCACTTCGGCCACGCTGCGGATGTTGGTCACCTTCCAACCGCCCGGCTCGACGAAATCGAGGCTGCGCGTGGTGAGCGGCACGGGCTGAAAGGTCACGAGGAAACTCATCGTGTCGCGCGGCAAGGTGAACTCCTCACCCAACGTGAACGACGAAATGCTGCGCACGGCATACTGCTTGCCGTCGGCCACGAGCATGGTGCTGGGTTTGAGGCCGAGTTTCTGTCCCGCCATGAATTCGATGTGCAGCGTGACCTCGGTGCGGTCGCTGTGCATCGCTACGCGGGTTACGTCGATTGTCCAATCGCTGGGTAAACCGGTCACGACCTCGTCCCAGATTTTTGACTGCGCCCATGCGGATATGCCTGCGAAGGCAAGCGCGAGCGAAACAAGGAATTTGTGAAATGTTTTCATAATCTTTTGATTTTTTGGTTTATGAATGGTTGATTTTTTACCACGGAATTACACGGAAAAACACGGAAAAACACGGAAAGGATAGAACCACGAAAGCGAAAAAATTGCGTCCCCCGTAGAGACGTTTCATGAAACGTCTCTACAATTTGCCCGACCATCGGTAGAGACGTCACAATGTGGCGTCTCTACAAAATCCCGCCATTTCGCGGACGCGGCACGCCACGTCCCTACGGTTGCCAGCCAATGGTGACATCCAATCCCCTCCCCTCGGGGAGGTTGGGAGGGGGTCAAGGGGTCATAGGGCTGGGGAGAGGGTCTCCTCCAGTTTCTTTCCAATGTCATCGCCGCGCAGACCTCGCGCGACGATGGTGCCGTCGGGGGCGAAAAGGATGATTTCAGGAATGCCACGGATGCCGTATGCCTTGCTGGCAATATCCTGTGCGTTAATGATTTGCGGATACGGGATATGGTGTTCCTGAATAGCGGCCTCAGTGTGCGCAGGCTTGTCCCACACGGCGACGCCGAGCACTTGCAGACCACGGTCGCGGTATTTTTCATCGGCCGCAATGAGGTTGGGAATCTCCTCCAGACAAGGTCCGCACCACGATGCCCAGAAATCGACCAACACATATCGGCCACGCCCCACATAGTCGGAAAGGCGCATAGTCTTGCCGTTGTAAACGACCGAGAAATCGGTGAATGGCCGGGCAGGGTCTTTCGGCTCGATGCGGTTCTGTTCGGCCTCAGCCTTCCAGCCCGATGGCGGCAGTTCGGGCAGTCCGAGCGCCTTGCGGATGAGCGGCTCCAGCTCGTCAGATTCATTGGCCGTAGAAATGATAACACCATCTTGGCCAATGAGGAACATCCCACCGCCCGCCATTCCGAGGCCGTTCTTCTGCCATACCTTCAACTCATCTTTCAGGTCAATGTAGTTCGGCCAAGGATAGCCGTCCTTCTCGGCCGCGCGGACCATGTCGCTCACCTTCTCCTCGTGCGCAATGCCGATGACCGTAAAGCCTTGGCCCTTATATTTTTCATAGAGCGGGATGAGGTCCCGGCTATGCCGACGGCACGGCCCGCACCACGACGCCCAGAAATCGATGATGGCAATCTTGCCTCGGTAAAGCGGCTCCACATGGATGCGGTCGCCCTCCACCGTCCCGACCTCGAAGTCGATATAGGGCTTGCCGGGTTTCAACTGGCTTGCGGCCAACAGCGTTCGGATGACGCCGTGGATGGGATTTTCGGGGTGGAAATCCTCGTATGCCGCGTGGTAGAGACCTGCAGCCTGCTCACGCGTCTCGTCGCCTAACATCTGCAGTTGATGAGCTATGTCATATAGCGCGTATTGCATCGGGTGCGCCACGTAATAATCCTGAATCCAGGCATCATATTGCTCGTAGAGTCGGCTGTAATCGGCCTCAATTTCTGCCTGACGCTTTAACAGCAGGGAGTCCTCCATGGGGTTCTTCCCCTGTTGGCGCAGATGTTCCACCTGAGGAAGGATTTCGGTTTTGGCCTGCGTCCGCAAGGCATTCATCTTGGATAGATAGAGCCGGTCTGCGTCATCGGTCTGCTTGATCTTCAAGGTCTGTTCCGGTCCACCGCCGACGACCTTCCAGCCATCGTCTTCATTGATGAACCGCAGCTTTACTGTGGCACCGTCTTCGACAAGATAATTGGCGAAATTCATGGAACCAGTTCTGAATTGTTCATACAGAAGAATCTTGTATAGTCCCATCTTGTCGGCCTCCACCTGACAGGAGAAGTGCCCCTGCGCATCGGCCACAACCCGAATATAGTTGTCCGACACGCGGATATCGGTTTCGGCCGGACAGACGATGACGGTCTTGCCCTGGGTCGTGTCGCGCAGTTCGCCCTCGATGCGGCAATGGATTGGACCTTGTTGTACAACGTCTGTCTTTGCCTTCTGTCCGTAGCCCGCCAACGTGATTGCAGCGAGAAGTGCAGGGATGATGGTTTTCTTGCCCATAATTACATTTTATTGATTTACAATGTATTAAATGTTTTAAATTTGTTTCCCATGACGAGATTTCGGAAACAAGCACAGGTCGCATCACTGCGACCCATGCCATAACATCCATAATCTCAATTCTATCTTTTTTGTTTTATCAGGGGAAACGGTCGGGACTCTTTCAGTTGTCACACACGGCGCGGACATTCAATCCGGCAAATCGGGATATGGCACCAAAAGCCCCACTCTCATATTTTTCACGCACGACTATATAGCCAGTACTCAATCCTCTATTCGGAGAACCGGAAGCCTGTTGATGTGGCTCCAGGTCTCCATACCAATACATACCTACTTCGGCATAGATTTGCGTCATAATGTTGGCATTCTCGCCATCATAACGGCAGCCGCCGATGGGCAGGAAAATCGAGTTGCCGTTGGGTCCCGTCACGAGCTTGCCTTTCACGCCGTTCTGGGTCGTCGATTCCCAGGTACACTCTGTCATAAGCTCATACCACTCCTGGAAGGTGGGCATACGCCATCCGCCCCAATTGGCGGCTGCATCGTCGATTTCGTCCAGGAGGACGCGCCCATCGACCTTGCCGTATTCGGCGTTGATGCAATATTTGGTGAGTGTCGAGTCGGCGGGATTGACGTGCTTGTAGTTGGCGATGGAATAGGTGTCTTTGGCCGATGTCTCACCCCAGGCAAAGTAGTCGCCGAAGTCCTCGGGCTTGTTGGCGCCAATGTTCATCGTCGCCCACTTGACGCTCAGGCCGAGATCGACGCTGGGATGCGCCGGCATTGCGGTGGCCTGGTACCATTTGCCGTCGGCCGAGGCATTGGCCACAACCTCATGAATGTTGCGGATGACGTTGACAAAATTGTAGCCGGTCATGGGATGACGCATCGGGAGGTGGAAGTCGAACGTGGTGACGGTGTCGGGCAGCGGCTCGAAGGAGTAATAGGCGCCGAAGACATTCCGCAGACGGTTGTTGGGGTGAGTGTCTCCTTCGATGGGTTCCGGCCTGTAGCGGTAGATGTTGCCGGCAGCATCGGTGAGATAGGCGCTGTCGGGAAGTTGGCCGATGCCATTCATATATTCGTCGGTCGTGATGTGGAGCACGGTCTCATCGGCCCCGAACACGACATCCTTGATACGGATGGGCGAGAGATGTCGCTCGTTATGGACATTGGTCCAACGCCGACCCTCGACCTGCGGCTGTTCGGGTGACTGCCAATGGGTCACGCGGCGCATCTCGCCTACCCAGCGCTTGACGTTGTTGTTGTAGGACTTCGAATATTCGGTCGAATAATAGCCGTTGTGGACGGTGAGCCGCAGCGTGTCGCCCGGCGTGAAGAAGATGTCAATCCATGCCGAACAGAGCTCGCCACCCGGGAAGATGCAGCGGAGACGGCCGGCCGTGAGGCGCTTGAGCGGGAGACTGAAGGTGAAGCGCTTGTCCACCACGGGCACGCAGGTCACCGGCGTGTCGCCCTGGATGCGCAGGAACTCGTCACTCAGGTAGATGTTGTAGCACGAGTCGGTAATCGCCTCGTCCACCGTGCCGTCCAGGACGAACATCTGCGGTTCGTCGAGATCGATTGTGGCCAATACCTCCCGCAGCTCGGACCAGGTCATCGGTGCATTGGCCGATGGCTCACACTCCGAAAACGTGAAGATGCAGAACAGGCCGGCCACCCACGCCACAAGACCGAGCTTGCCGATTTTGCCCAATGTGCCGGCCGTCGAGCGCTTCATCTCGATGAACCTGCGGCGGATGAACGAATGCGTGAACCCGTTGGCAAAGTCGTTGCCGCCCGCCATCACCTGGGCCAAGAGCAGCGTCTGGTAGGCACTGATATCGGCGCCACAGGCCAGCACGTCGTGGTCGGCCTCAAACTCGTGGACGTTGCGCAACTCCTTGCGTACCAGCCACAGGAACGGATTGAACCACAGGAGGCGCGTCGCCAGTTCATTGGCCACAACATCGATGAAATGACCGTGGGCGATGTGCGCCTTCTCGTGGCGCAGGATCATCTCGGCGTCGCGCCCTTCGAGCGTCATCGGCAGGAAGATGGTGCGGGCGAACGAGCAGGGCGACTGCACCCGGGCCGAACGGACCAGGCCGTAACCCTCGGGCGTCACCTGGCGCGCCATGCGTCGGCCGAGGAGCCACAGCCGCGTGAAGTGATAGACGGCAAAGAGCACGAGGATGACCGACACGGCTGCGCCCAGCCAGAGCATCCAGCCCAGCAGCATCTCACGCGACCACGTGCGGCGGACGACAGGGGCGGCATCGGCCGCCGTAGTCATGGGCGTGACGACGGTCTGCGGGATTGGGGCATCGGCCAATGGCACAGACACACCCGGCGCTGTCACCTGCGGATGGTCGATGTCGGGGATGACGGCCGATGCATTGGCCATAAAACTGCCCTCCTCGACCGTATAGACGGGGATGCTGACCAGACTCATCATCAGGCCGACGGCGGGGATGAGCAGGAGGTAAAGACGCGCCAGGCGATAGGTCGCACGGTTGCGCAACACGAGCCAGTAGAACGCATAGAGCATGGCTGACGAGGCCAGCAGCTTGCCCAGGATAAGGAATATTGTTGTCATAGGTCTGTAATATGGAATAAGGTAAATCGATGTGCTGAAAACGAGGGGACTATTCTTTCATCTCCTTGAGGATTTCCTCCAGCTCCTCGCGGCTGATCTTCTCGTGCTGGGCGAAGAAGGAAAGGAACGACTTGGCCGAACCGCGGAAGAGGCTGTCGCGCGTCTCGTCCATGAAGTTGGCGAGATAGTCCTTGCGCGAGAGCAGCGGGATGTAGATGTTGGCCTTGCCCTGCTTCTCGAAGGTGAGCACCTGCTTCTTGGTCAGGACCTGCATCACGGTCAGGACGGTGGTGTAGGCTGGCTTCGGGTCGGGCAACGCCTCGACGAGCTCGTTCACCGTGCCCCTCCCCTTGTCCCACAGGATGTTCATCAGGTTCAGTTCGGCCTTGGTGAGCGACTTGTTTTTGGCTTCTTCATTCATAGGCTTACAGTTTTTTGTGTTAGTTACTACGATTTTAGTACGGCAAATATAGTAGGTTGCCGCGAGACCACCAAAAAATTTCACAATAATTTAACAGATTTCGGCCAATTTTAAGGATTATTAACACAAAAATACTATAAAAGTAGTAGTTTAAAGAGTGGTTATGGCCGATGGACATTGGCCAAGAAAAGGGAAATCCCCCAGGCGAACAGGAACGATTCGTCTGGGGGAAAAATGTCATTGGCCGACGCCACTTACAGCTTGACTGTCAGCTCCTGCCCTGCGTATTCGACAGTCTTGGCCTGCGTCAGGCTCTGGCCGGGCAGAATGATGGTGAAACGGCGCTGCTGCAACATGCCGGGGAACTGGCCTTTTCGCGTAGCGATGGTGAGCTGGCGCGTGCGGTCGTCCCAACGGAACTGGATTTCGGTGTATTGGCCGCGCTCGTAGTTGTAGTTGTCGCCCTCGTCCTCGTAGAGCGTGAACGAGGCATCGGCACCGGGATAGACGCGGATTTCGAGGTTGTCCCATGGCTTTTCGGCGGCGTACTGCATCTCCTCGCCCAACGGCACGATGCTGCCCGCGCGGACGAACATCGGCACGCGGTCGAGCTGCGTCTGGAGCGTGACGGTCTGGCCGCCCTTCATGCGCTCGCCGGTCCAGAAGTCGTACCAGTCGGTGCCCTTGGGCAGGTACTTGGTGGCCGATTTCGTGGCGTTCCAGTCTATGGCCGATGGCGCATCGGCCGCAACAGCCTGCTTCTTGTCCCAGCCGGACATGGCGTTCTCGCGGATGACGCGCTCCTGCGTGTACTGCGCCTCGACGATGGGTGCGGCCAATATGCTGCGGCCGAACATGAATTCATCGGCCATATCCCAAACCTTCTTGTCTTGAGCGAAGTCGCTGAACAGCGGACGGAGGTAGCTGCCATTGGCCGATGTCACCTGCCAGGCGGTGCTGTAGAGGTAGGGAATCAGGCGGTAGCGCAGGCGGATCTGCCGTTCGATGGCGTCGTAGATGGGCTCGCCCTTCTGGCCGAACTGCCAGATTTCACGTGGCGCATCGGCACCGTGGCTGCGGAAGACGGGACAGAAGAGGCCGTACTGCATCCATCGGACATAAAGCTCCTGGAACTGCGGATTTTTCGGGGCCGAGCCGCTGCCCTTCGTGTTGTACGAGCCGCAGAAGAAGCCGCCGATGTCGGTGTTGAAGTTCGGGCAACCCGTCAACGTGTAGCTCAGTCCGGCGGGCACCTGCTTGCGGAGCATGTCCCACGACGAGGCGACGTCGCCGCTCCACAGGCCGGAACCGTAGTGCTGCTGGCCGGCGAAGGCCGAACGGGTCATGATGAAGACGCGCTTGTCGGACGACTTTTCACGGCGCTGGTTGTCGTACACGCCCTTCACGGTCTCCAGCGGGAAGGCATTGCGCAGCGAACGCCACGTGCCGTCGGTGCCGGCCTTGTGGTCATAGTTCGATTCCTTCGCGTCGAAGAAGTCAGGGTCGGTCGAGTCCATCCACCAGGCATCGGTACCCTTGTCGAGCAGCGGCTTGAGGTTCTGCCAATAGATGTCGCGCGCATCGGCCGAGAAGGCATCATAGACACGCACGCCCGACGGATAGTCCTTGCGCGGGGGCCAGAAGGTGAGTCCGCTCTGCGGCCAGGTCTCGAAGTCGAAGAGCAGGTCCTTTTCGCTGAGCTGGCGGTATGCCTTGGTCATCGGCCCGAAACTTGCCCAGATGCTGATCATGAAGTGGGCGTGCTTCTTGTGGACGTCGGCAATCATGCGCTCGCCGTGGGCGTACTCCTCGGTGAGGAAATCCATGGCGTTCCACAGGTAGTTCGAGCCCCAATACTGCCAGTCCTGCACGATGCCGTCGAGCGGAACCTGCAGTTCGCGGTATTTATCGACCACGGCCAACAGCTCACGCGCGCTCTTGTAGCGCTCCTTGCACTGCCAGTAGCCGAACGTCCAGAGTGGGAACATCGGCACATCGCCCGACAGCTGACGCATCTGCGCGACAACGCCATCGGCCGAACCGCCATACATGAAGTAGTAATCGACACACTCGCCCACCTCGGACGAGAAGGACATCCCCGTCACGGCGTCGTCGTCGAACTGCGTGCGCGAATAGTTGTCCCAAAAGAGGCCCCAGCCCTTGATTGACTGCAGGACGTTCTGGAAGTCCTCAAGGTTGGACTGCTCCATCAGCTTGTGTTCGCCGCGACGGTTCATGCGGCCGTTCTGGAACGTGCCCAGACCGTAGATGGCCTCGTCCTTGGCGAGCGTGAAGGTCTGCGCTACGCGGAATTTTCCGGCATCCGGTCCCTCGGTGCGCGGCTCGAACGTGCCGGCCGATTTTTCGCGTAGCAGGGACTTTCCATTGGCCATAAAGGTCAGAACGCCAGTCTTCGGGTCGATTTTTACGGCCAATGCGCCACTGCTCAAAGTGTTGCCGCTGCGTTTCACCTGCACGTCGTCGGGCTTGGCAATCACGACGAGGCTCTGTTTCGTACAATCGCGGCCGACGGGCGTCTTGACGACACGGACGAGGGTCGGCGTGTAGAACTCGACGCTGACTCGGGTCTGACCAGCCTGGAACTCTACCGGTTCTCCATGCGCAGCCGCCGTGAACATGCACAGCAGGGCTGCAATCAGATTTCTTGTTTTCATTATTCTATCAGTTTTGGTTTATTTTACAATGTATTTTCTGCCCTGGCGCACGTAGATTCCACGCGAGAGCCGGCCCGAAATCCTGCGGCCGAAGAGGTCGTAGATTGTGGCCGATGGATTTTCCTCCCCGGGCATGATGGCCGATGGTGACAGGCCGGTCGCCGGCTCATCGGCCGTGCGGTAGAGGCGGAAGTTGTCAATCTTGAACCACGTCTGGTTGGGCGCGCCCTCGGTGCCGACGCCGATGGTCACGGGAGTCTCATCGGCCAACACCTCAAAATCGACCGCGATGGTCTGCATGGGATAGGCATCGCCCACACCCGCCGTGCTCAGCTGGTCGGCGAAGTAGCCCTTCCGCTCGCCGGCAAAGATGTGCTGACGGCCCAGACGGACGACGCTGGCCGAACGGTTGCTCGCCTGCATATCGACCGTGAGCATGTAGCGACCCCGTGGCAGCGTGGAGATGGTCTGGCTGATGCACGGCGTGAGTGTGGCCGATTCGTCCCAGACACCGAAGATATAGTTGCCGTCGGTAGCCACAGGATCACCGTTGCCGCCACCCAGGTTCACGCCCCACCAAGCTGTCGGACTCTCGACCGTCCAGCCCTGCGGCGCCTGTTTCGTCAAGGTGCGTCCATCGGCCTCAAAACTGGGATTGGCGATATGTCCGGTCATGTTTTCGGCCAATGGCTCATCTTCGGCCGACGCCTCCAACGTGACACTTATCGGCGAGCCGTCGTAGCTGACAATCCGATCGACGGTAGCCGATGGCTGGTCGCCAAAGCCCTTCACCGACGAGACGCGGACGATGCGGAACGTGCGCTGCTGCAACATGCCGGGGAACTGACCTTGACGTTGGCCGATGGTGAGCGTCTGCGTGGCCTCGTCCCACGTGAATGGAATCTCGGTGCAGGCACCCTGCTGGTAGCCGTAGCCGTCCAGTTCGTCCTCATAGAGCGAGAACGTGCCATTGGCCCCGGCATAGACTCGAATCTCGATGTCGTCCCACGGCTTTTCGCCGCTGTACTGCACCTCGGGACCGAATGGCAGGATGCTGCCGGCCGGGATGTAGAGTGGCATGAGGTCCTGGGGCGTGGTGCGGAAGATGTTTCGGCCACCCTCAACGACGCGGCCTGTCCAGAAGTCGTACCAGCGGCCGGAAGCAGGCAGATAGACGTTGCGTCCGGCGGCGCCCTCAGTCACGACGGGAGCCACAAGGAAAGATGGACCGAACATATACTGGTCCGTGATGCCGACGCACTGGGCATCGTCCTCGAAGGCCACAGGCATGGCGCACATGAAGGTCTCGTCGCGGCTGACCACCCGATGGGCCGTGCTGTAGATGTAGGGCAACAGGCGGTAGCGCAGGCGGATGTAGCGCAGGATGTTGTCATAGTCGCCCTGGGCATCATCGGCCTCACCGAACTGCCAGATTTCGCGCGGAGTCTGGTCGCCGTGGAAGCGCATCATCGGACAAAAACATGAGAATTGTGTCCAACGGGTATAGAGCGCGCGCCACTTGGCATCGCCCACGCCGCCGTAGCTGCCGATGAAGAAGGCGCCCGTGTCGCTGTTCCAATAAGGCAGGCCCGAGACGCTCAGGTTGCAGGCGGCGGGAATCTGCTTGGCCAATGTCTCCCAGCTCGACGTGATGTCGGCACTCCAGACGAAGGCGCCCGTGCGCTGCATTCCGGCAAAGGCCGAGCGGGTAAGGATGCTGACGCGCTTGTCGGCCAATGCACCTTCCGCGCGATGGTTGTCGTAAACGCCCTCAACGTGGCAGAGCGGGAACGCATTGCGCACAGAGCGGAACGTCCGTCCGTCCAGACCGGTCACGTAGTCGTAGTCGGTGGTCTTGTTGCTGAAGTCATCCGGTTCGGCCGAGTCAAGCCACAGGGCGTCAATGCCCTTGCTCATCAGTCCCGTGTAGAGATAGTTCCAGTAGCGGCTGCGGGTGGCGGCATCATAGACGTCGTAGGGACGCGTAGCGACGCTGGTCGGGTAGCTCTGGATGGGGATGAGACGGCCGGCTGCGCCAAATTCCTTGTACTGCGCAGTCGCCGGACCGAAGTCGGGCCAGACGCTGATCATCAGCTTGGCGTTCAAGGCGTGGACCTCGTCGATCATGCGCTGGTAATCGCTGTAGTTCGGGTTCAGGAATTCCATGGCGTTCCAATGGTTGTCGTCGCCCCAATACTGCCAGTCCTGCACGACGCAGTCGAGTGGCACGCGCTGCTGGCGGTATTTCTTCACCACATCAATGACCTCCTGCACGCTCATGTAGTGCTGCTTGCTCTGATAGAGGCCGAAATGCCACAGCGGAGGCAGCTGGGTGCCGCCGTTGAGCTGACGCCAGGAGCGCAGAACGCC
>JAEEGH010029570.1_pt1 | contig 10698 bp, 6 predicted proteins | sample 9134181 | NCBI WGS metagenome assembly JAEEGH01 (sample SAMN16246544, study PRJNA631951) | gut metagenome | biome: gut microbiome; feature: rumen; material: DP-attached | host: Bos | place: Iran: Karaj | collected 2018-10
GAGCCTCGGTCAGGCTCTGGTCGGCATCGGCCTGGGCATGTTCTATTTCAGCAGCTACGCCATGGTCAACATGTACCATCTGGCATCGCCAATGGTCGGCGGCACCATCATGGTGCTCGTCACGGTGACGGCCGGCATCCTGGCCGACCGATTGGTTTCGCTTCCCATTGCGATGGTCACCATGCTGGGAGGTTTCGCCACGCCGCTTCTTCTGAGCACAGGCGAAAAGAATTTCACGGGGCTTGGCGCCTATCTGCTACTATTGAGCGCAGGCGTCTTGTGGCTTGCCAACCGCCGCAACTGGCAGCAGCTGACATGGCTCGCCATGTTGTTCACATACGGCATCTTCGGACTGCACTACGCCTCCCGTTTCACGCCTGCGGATTTCGCCGTCCAGCAAACGTTCCTTGTGCTTTTCTTCATCCTCTACTCCACATCTGTTTTCATCCACAACATCCGTCTGAAACTGCCAGCCACGCCATTAGACATTCTCGGCCTGCTCGGCAATTCCGCCCTGTTCTTCTGTCTATCCTCAGTCGCCACGTTGAAGACATATCATAACGACCGCCTCACGCTCGCGCCATTGACCATCGGCCTCGCCTTCTACTATCTGTGCCACGCCGTCTGGCTCAAGAAGCGTAACACGAAGGAAGACCGCAACTTGCTGCTGATGTTCTGCGCATTGTCCGGTTTCTATCTGAGCCTGACCTTCCCCGTAATCCTCACTGAACAATGGCTCGGCGCCGCCTGGGCGTTGCAAGGCCTGATGATGCTGTGGCTCGGCTACAAGCTCGAAAGCCGCTTCCTCCGCTGCTGCGCATGGTTACTCTACATACTGTCGCTCGGACGCCTTGCCCTTTGGGAATTCGTAGCTTACAACCAACTTCTTTTGGACGACAAGCAGTTCTGGAACCATGTGATTTCGCGTTGCGTCCAATTCATCATTCCCGTCGTCTGTCTCGCATTGGCCGCGAAGATCATCGCCAAAAACTCGACGGAAGAAAGCAAACCAACCGTCATGGAAGAAAATGGCCAATTCCTGTTGTTCCCGCGCATGGACTTGCAGAGCGGCATCTTCATGAGCCTCGCCTTCATTGTCGGCTTCATCTTCATGCGGCTTGAACTTGCCAACGACATGCTTCACATCGTGCCGTCCATGTGGTTGTTAAGTGTCAATATTGTCTGGATTGCCGCCGCCTGTCTCGCTTTGTGGCTGTTGAAACGGAACATCCCCGGCTTCTGGTGGAGCCTGTTCCTCCTGCTCAGCGCAGGCATCTTCGCACGCATCGTCTTTGATTTCTCCAAGCCGGAATTATGGGATTGCTTCAGGCCGGATTTCCTCTGGTCCTACAGCATCGGAACCATCCTGAACACAGTGATTTTGGCCATTGGCATCTGGTATATCGGACGTATCCTCCCGCAGGGGAATCAGACCGAACAAATAAGCGATGCCTGCAATCTCATCTGGCCTTTGCTTCTGTTCATCCATTCCACCCGCGAACTGCAGAACATCATCACGAACAAGCTGCCTGGCCTGACTGGTGGCGGCATCTCCGTGCTGTGGAGCATCTTCGCCTTCGTGCTTGTCTTCAACGGCTTGCGTAAATCCAACCGCAACCTCCGCTATATCGGACTGGCGCTCTTCACAGTCGTTGTCTTCAAAGTGTTCTTATGGGACATGCGGCAACTGGACGCCATCTACCGCGTCTGTGCCTTCCTGGTCTTCGGCGTCCTCTTGATGTGTGCCGCCTTCATCTATCTGAAATTCTGGCGCGGCAAGACGGAAAACGTCAACATGACGCAAAAACAACAGAAGTAACTGCAAGAGAATCATATCTGGGAGTCATCATCATGGATCGAACCATCTGGCATCATATCCGTCATTTCAAAAGCAACATCGGCGAAACGACGCCTTTCTCCTTTAAAGGACAAGACGTCTGCCTCTTCAACGTCTCGTCCATCAACGGCGCGCAACCAAAAGGCAAGCCCGATCACGCCGTCATCATCGACAATGAAACCAACCGTGAACTGGCCCATATTCTGGACGGGCATTATTTCATCTTCGCCTACGTCGCCAACGGCAAATGCTACTGCTACGGCTCCAACGTCGGTTACGACGGAACATGGGCGGCGGACACCATTGACATGACCGTCTCCGAAGATCTCGTCCACTGGAGCGAACCCACGCCAATTTTCCATTATCCACATGGACATATCTTCAACACGGCGGTCGCCTTCGACGGCAAACGCCATGTCATGTTGTTCGAGACAAACGACAAACGCTTCATTCCCTTCACGTTCCGTTTTCTTGAATCCACCGATCTCGTCCATTGGAAGCTTCTTGAAGGGCCGATTTACGGCGACAAAAAATACGTCGGCGGCCCGTCGCTCTACTACTTCCCGCAAGATGGCTATTTCTACGTGACATACGTCAACCAGTTCAAGAATGAAGAGACTCGCGCATGGAACTACGACACATGCATCGCGCGTTCCAAAGATCTCGTCAACTGGGAGGAAGGCTTGCGTCCGATTCTCTTCCCCGACTACAACCACCGTCCTTTCCCGCGCAAGTATCCCGACGTCTATGAAATCAACGCCTCCGACGCGGAATTCATCGAAAAGGACGGCAAGGTGACCGTCTTCTACTGCGGCGGCAATCAGCTGGGCATCGCCGACAACGCCCGCGCCGAATACGACGGCTCCCTGCTCCAGCTCTTCCATCTGTTTTTCAATAGCTGAAAATTGCATTTTCCTGCGCCTTGTTTACATTAGTTTTGATTGATGACCAACATTTCAAGCATGGTTCACGAGGCATCACCATGGGCAAGAAATCCAACAAGAAAAATAAACCGAGCAAGGCTGAAAAACGCCGTCAAAAACATCGCTACAATGATTTGTCCTTTTCGGAAAAGCATCTGGACGAAATGCGGGACCATTTCGAGACGCTTGTCTCAGAGTTCTGGTATTATCTATCCGACATGATCAAACAAGACGATCCGGAAGCAATGGCGGACAAGGACAGGGAGCTCACCTACTTCAACGGTCTTGTCAATCTCGCGGAAGAAGCCTGGAACATCGCTGTCATGCATGATTCGTTTGACGACGCCTGTGACACAGCCTACGACACATACTCAAAAGATGAAGCTGAACTCATCATCCTCATGATCAAATATAAAATGGATCAATTCCCGCAAGACAAGGTTCTGATCTGCGATACGGAAACACAACGTGAAGAAGACGGCGAAATGAGTTTTTCCTTCGATTTCGACTACTCCGTCATGGATGATGAACTAGCCGAACTGGAGGCGAAGGACGACGATGATTTCAATCTAGATGATTGGCTTGACCAGAAGGCAATCGACAAGGCATTGGAAGGAATTCCCCCCGAATTTCAAAAAGCGGCCTACGACCATGAAGTGAATCGCCAGCTCAAGGAATTAAGGGAAAAGTTCGACCAGCTGCTGCAAGCAGAAAAAGACGGCGAATCGTCTCCCGAATCGTGAAAAATATGACGGAAGAGCATGTTTTCCAATGCACAGGCTGCGAAAGCGAATGTGATGTCGTCGTTCGCGTACAGGACGGCAAGATCGTCGCCGTCGAAGGCAATGACTGCCCAACTGGCGCAAGCTACGCAATATCACAATACAAGATGAAAACTGCCTCAAAAACACAAATCACATGAAACAAAATCTAGCCTTCTAGTGTTCTAGCCTCCTAGCCTTCATGATTTTTTCCCAACCATTAACCTCAGAACAACGCCAAACCTCCCAGCTGAACTACAACCGCTACTGTCTGGTCAACGGCGCATCCTACATGTGCCTCGGAGAAACGGTCGTCGTCCTCTTCGCGACCAAGCTCGAAGCCTCCAACACCGTCATCGCCATCATCGGAGCCATGCTCTTTTTGGGCTATCTCATGCTTCCGCTCGGCGTTCTGCGCACACGGAAGGTCGGCGCGGCCCAAACCCAGGCGGACTTCTGGGTATGCCGTAATTGCGCCGCCGTGATGGTCGCATCCAGCGCACTCATCGCGCCTTACAGCAAGCATCTCGCCGTTGGATGGCTTCTGCTCAACTGCTTTCTCTTCTATGGTTGCCGTGCGGCCGGACTCGTTATGGCGCAACCTCTCATCGGCGACATCACGACTAATGACGACCGTGCGAAACTGCTCGGTGAATCCAACGCACATTTCTACGTGGCGGCCGTCTGCTCATTGGTGACTGTCAGCATCATCCTGCATTATAACGACAGCCTCCGAGTGCTTTCCTGCATCATTATCGCAGGAGCCGTCATGGGCGTTACATCATCGCTTTTCATCCGACGAATCCATGAGACATCGTCATTGCGCGAATCCGCACGGCAACCGCAGTTGCCGCTTCTCCGCCTCGCCATCCACGATTCATGCATTCTCAAACAGATTTGGGGCGGCATCGCCCTTAATCTCGGCAGCATCATGCTCGCCGCCATGTCCGTCGCCACATTGAAGCGCGGCTACCATGTATCGGACACGCATGCCATCATTTTCTCCACCGTTCAATTCGCCGCCGCAATCGTCGGTTCCAAGCTGACCGCTCCCGTCGCCAAACGCTTCGGAGCCAAGAACTTGATGATCTTCTCCTATCTGTTCGTCTTTCCCATCTGCCTCTTCTGGTTGGTCATGCCGCAGGCGTTCGCCGCGCCGTGGCTGAAAGTATTTCTGTTCGTTCCGTTCTTCCTGATCGGCGCCTATGCCGCGCTCAGCAATTCCGCCATCGTCTATTATTTCCTGCAAACCGTTCCGAAAGAGCATCAGGTCATCGGCAGCATGTTCATCCATGTCACAACTGGCGTCTCCGCAAGCCTTATCGGCATGATCGTATCAGGCGCCATCATCCGTGCAAGCGAACATTTTTACGGCGACGGCGTCGCCGTCTTCAAGGCCTATTTCGCCGCCACTTTCGTGTTTCTGCTTCTCGGTCTCATTCCCATGTTCCGTCTCGACAAACCGAAATATTAACATAACTCGCACAAACACAAGGAGCTACAATGGAAAGACGTGATTTCTTTAAGAAAATGGGCCTCTTCACAGCCATGCTCGGAATCGGTGGAAAACTCAAAGCGCAGGATGCAAAACCTGCCGAAAAAACTGCCGAACCACCAAAAGAAACCGACACGAAAATCACCTTCCTCGGCACCGCGCATGGTGCTGTCACGCCGACGCGATTCCATTCCGCCACGTTGTTACAAGTCGGTGGAAAGAACTATCTTATCGACGCTGGCGACGCTGTCTGTGGTCAGCTTACGAAGAATGGTCTCTTCCTTCCCGACCTCAACACCATTTTCATCACCCATCCGCATCTCGACCATTTCGGCGGCCTTTTCATGCTGATTCAGCAATGGCTCTTCCACAAGCAAATCTATCCAAAACGCGTGAAGGAAGGTGCCCATCTGGACGTCTATCTTGGCGGACAGGATTTCGTCGATACGCTGAAAGCCGTCCGCAAAGGCTATTATCGTTCTGACAAATATCCTGCCATTACGGCACTCCACGCCTTCCAGCCGGGCGAAATCTATAACGACGGCAACATCAAAGTCACCGCCTACGGCAACGACCACATGGGCCGCCGCAAGACAGACAATTCGCAGATCGCCTCCTCCTTCCTCTTTGAATGCGCAAACGGCAAGAAGATCTTCTTCTCAGGCGACTTAAGCCGCGAATACGACTTGCCGTTGGACGGCATCAAAGGCGGCGTCGATCTGCTCGTCAGCGAACTGGTCCATTATCCGTTGCAGAAAGCCATTGATCGGCTTAAAGACCAGCCAATCAAGAAGATATGCTTCCAACACCACGGCGACACATGGGAACGCCCCGGTTGGGAAAAACGCTTCGCGGACTTCTCCGCAAAGCTCACAAGCCCCGCTGAAATCGTTCGAGATAATGATGTGAGATTTGTGTAACCACAACTCGGCCTCCCCCCTGGGGGAGGTGCCGCGCAGCGGCGGAGAGGGCTCAGGCCTCCCCCTCTGGGGGAGGTGCCGCGCAGCGGCGGAGAGGGCTTCGGAAGTCTATTTCCATACAAAATCCATATAAATCGGCGAATGATCAGACGCGTCCAACGCGTCCTGCTCCAACACCACCACAAACCGTTTCGCGTCGATCTGATCACCGCGAACCATAATGTGGTCGATGGACGTCTTGGGGATATCGTCTTTTTCACGACGTTTGCCGTGGAATTTGCCGTCTTCGCCCTTCACAGGATTGCCGTGGTGGGAACTGGCCTGCGTCACATCAGTCGTCATATCCACCGCAGAACGGAAACCGTTGGCTTTCAAGAAGTTCATCGGCTGTGAGACCACCCAGCAGTTGTAGTCGCCACCAATGGCCACTGGCACGTTGTCGTACTTTTTCTGCAACGCTGTCAGCACTTCGTTCGTCTCTTTTGCATTGATGGTGCGGATGTAGTTGTTTTCAGGACCGCCCTTCCACCAAAAATGCGTCGAAGCGGCAATGATCTTCTTGCCCGTCGCTTTTTCCTGCAACAACACCCATGTGAAGCCTTTTGAACGATCCAGACTCGTATGGAACAGATGAAGGCCGTGGTCAAGCATCGTCCACTTCGCCTTTTTGAACATAACAGGAATATGGTTCGGGAATTTTCCCAACGGCTCCATGACCGTCTCGTATTCCTCCGTACTCTCCGTGAACAGCCGTGACTTGTGCCAGTCCGGATGAACTTCCTGCAGCAAAATAATGTCCGGCGAATACCGTTTCACGACATCAATGATCGGCTGTTCGCGCTCCGCAGGTACTTTCATCATATTCCCCCAGATATTCCATGACATCATTCGAATTGTCGCATCCTCAGCAAGAAGCAACATCGGCAAGCACAGAAGTAAAAAAACTTTTTTCATGATTATTTCCTCTTTTTTTGTTTGAACTCTGTCACCATAACATAACTCTGATTCCGTTCAACGCAATCAAATCCGGCCTGTCTTGTTGCAACTGAAAACAAGACGTGTTAGATTACTGCATTCCATTTATTAAACACCATCCAAACTCATCACCACCATGCACAAGCAATCCATTCTTCTCACCCTTGCCGCCCTTTGCACGACCGCCCTCTTCGCCGATCTGAAAGTCGAAAAGCTCCGTTGTGAATATCTCGCCAATCCCATGGCTGTCCACGAAACGGCGCCACGCCTCTCATGGACGCTTTCCTCAAACGACAATGGTGCCAAGCAGACCGCCTATCGTATTCTTGTCGCCTCCACGGCGGAGAAGCTCGCCGCCAATCAAGGCGACATATGGGACTCCAGCAAAGTAATTTCCGAAGAAAATGCATTGATTCCCTATGCAGGCCCCGCCCTTCCGTCGAAACAAGACTGCCATTGGAAAGTGCAAGTATGGGACAGGACGCAAGATGAGCCATCCGCGTGGAGCGCTCCCGCCTATTGGCGCATGGGCCTCTTGCAGCCCGAAGATTGGAATGGCGCTGAATGGATCATCATGCCCAACACCGCCTCGCAGGCCAGAACCGCCCACAACGGCTTCCACAGTGCATTCGTTCCAACGGCGAACACCGTCCAATGGGTCCAGATCGATCTGCAGAAACCAATGGCCATCGACTCCGTAAAACTCTATCCAACATGTCCTTTCGACTACCAGCCGCAAACTCCAGGCTTCCTCTTCCCTGTCCGTTACCGCATCGAAACCGCCACGAAAGAAGACTTTTCGGACGCCGTCCTGCTCGTCGATGCACAGGCAGAAGACGTGCCTAATCCGAAGACCAATCCCGCCGTCCACACCTTCGAAGCGAAAACGGGCCGCTATGTCCGCCTGACCGTCACGAAAGTCAATGCGAGCCGCGACGGTTTCGCCTACACGCTGACGGAAATGGAAGTTTTCAGCGGAAAGGACAACGTTGCTCGCGGAAAGCCCGTAACTGCTTCCGGTGCCGTCACAAGCGGTGCATGGAGCCATGCGCGACTCGTTGACGGACGGCTCATCTCCGAACCCGCCCGCGGAGGCGGCCCGCGCACCGCTTCCCGTTTCAGAAAAGAATTCAATTTGGAGAAGAAGCCTGGCCGCGCTATGGTGGCCGTCACTGGCCTCGGCACATACGAAATGTTCATCAACGGACAACGCGTCGGCGACGCATACATGGCCCCCGAATGGACGGCCTATCCCAAACGAATCTTTTACCAAGTCTATGATGTCACGTCACTTCTAAAGGAAGGCGACAACGTTGTCGCCGCAGAAGTCGCCGCCGGCTGGTGGGACAGTCCGATGTTCGCCGGTCGTCGTGTTTCCGGCTGTGAATACTGCTTGAAAGCCTGCATCGACATCACAGACGGCCCGAAAATCGTCACGGACGCCACATGGCTTGCAAACAACAACGGCCCTGTCCGCCGTGCGGAAATTTACTATGGTCTCGACTACGACGGCACACGCGAACAGCCCAATTGGAACAACGTCGATTTCGATGCCGCCAAATGGACGAACGCCGCCGTCATCGCCGCTCCGAAAGGCTCCGAAAACGCCCTGCTCCTCGGCCAGACGGACGAACCGATCGTCTGTGAACAAGTTCTGAAACCGAAGACACTTACGAATCCCAAAGAAGGCGTCTGGGTCTTCGATATGGCGCAGAACATGGTCGGCCTCTGCGAATTGACAGCGGATGCCCCGCGTGGCACCGCCATCCGCGTCGCTTTCGGCGAAATGCTAAATCCAGACGGCACCGTTTATCGCGCCAATCTCCGCGGCGCGCAGGAGCTTTGGAACATCGTCTGGCCCGGCGGGAAACGCACGTTGTCGCCACGCCATACCTATTATGGTTACCGTTACGTTGAAATCTCTGGTCTGACCACACCGCCGTCGCTCGATGATTTCCGTGGTCTTGTCATGTTCTCTTCCGCCCCCGCCGCCAGCACCATCATATCCTCCAACGACTTGATGCAACGCATCTTGCATTGCATTCAATGGAATCAGCGCGGCAACATGTTCAGCACGGGAACGGACTGCCCGCAACGCGACGAACGCATGGGATGGACGGCTGACATGTTCTCCTTCTCGCAGACCGCCATCTTCAACCGCGACATGGCCGCATTCATTACGAAATTCGAACAGGACATTGTTGATGAACAGAAGGCGAATGGACAGTTCCCCGACATCGCGCCTGGCGTCAACCATGACACCAACTTCTTCGGCGCTCCCGGCTGGGCGGACACAGGCGTCCATCTGCCGTGGCGGCTCTATCAGAACTATGCAGACAAACGCATCTTGGAACGTTCCTATCCCGCCGCCAAACGGTGGATTGATTTCGTCCATAAAGAATGCACGGACGGCCTCATCTGGACAAAGCATCGCGAACACGACTACGGCGAATGGCTCAACGGCGACACGCTTGTCCTAAATGGCTATCCGCGTGGACATTGCCAAATGCCGAACGAACAGTTCGCCACCGCCATTTTTGCCTACACGACGCATATTCTCGCCGAAACGGCGAAAGTTCTTGGCTACAAGGAGGATGCCAATTACTACGGCGATTTGTTTGAGCAGATCCGCAAGGCGTTCCAATCCAAATACATGAATGAAGACGGCACATTCAAGCATGAAACGCAGGCCAGCTATGCTCTCGCGCTTGATTTCGGCATCGCCTATGATTCACAGAAAGACAGAATCTTCAAACGCATGCTCGCCTGCATAAAGGGCTATAAAGACCATCTTTCCACAGGTTTCCATGCCACCCACCGAATGATGATCCAGCTGTCCGACAACGGCCACCACGACATCGCCAACAATCTCCTCAACCTCCGCACCGTTCCGTCGTGGGGCTACATGATCGACAACGGCGCGACGACGCTATGGGAGCGGTGGGACGGCTACGTTGCAGGCCGCGGCTTCCAGAATCCAGGCATGAACTCCTTCAACCACTGGGCCTTCGGTTCCGTCGGCGAATGGATTTGGCGGACGCTGATCGGTCTGAATCCAGACGATGCCGCGCCAGGTTTCAAACACGTCATTATCCGTCCACGCCCCGATGCCAGAACCGCCCAGATAAGAGGCACATACGATTCCATCCGTGGCGTTTTCGATATCGAATCCAACTACAACGCCGCCGATAAACGCTACACATTGGTCGTCGTCATCCCGCCGTCCGCCACGGCGACGGCGTATGTTCCTTGCACAGACACCCCCTCTCTGCGTGAAGGTAACAAACCTATTGCGGAGAATCCGCATATCCGCGTGCTTCGATACGAAAAGGATGCCGCCGTTCTCGAACTCGAATCCGGCCGCTACAGCTTCATTTCAGCGTTCAGAAAGTAGCGACGGTGTCCCGCCGTCGGAAGTAGCGGTGTCCCGCGTGCGGGTGGGTGGTCACACCTCCGTCTTTTTGCAGATATTTCACGCTTTTCTCATTGCCAGTTTGCTTTTATAGATTAAAGTAAAACTCTAATCAATGATGGGAAGCTTTGCTTCCCAAAGAGCGTGCAAAATCTTCTGGAGTCACATTCATGTCTTCAACCAATATAGACTACGTCGGAATCGGATTCTGCAGCAACGACTATCTGTCGGTGCTACCCCACATCCCGTATGACAGCAAAGTCCAGATGCTGGAGCATCTTATCCAAGGCGGCGGGCCTGCGGCGACGGCGACAGTCGCGGCGGCCCGCCTCGGCATGTCCGCCGCATTTATCAGCACCGTTGGCGACGACGACG
>JAEEGH010029573.1_pt1 | contig 10697 bp, 10 predicted proteins | sample 9134181 | NCBI WGS metagenome assembly JAEEGH01 (sample SAMN16246544, study PRJNA631951) | gut metagenome | biome: gut microbiome; feature: rumen; material: DP-attached | host: Bos | place: Iran: Karaj | collected 2018-10
TATAATAGATTTGCCTCCCCCCTGGATGTTCTCGCGCGAATGGGACGCCGTTCGTTTGACCGTCCGCGGCGTGGGCGAAGTCGAAGAAGTCGCTTCAGTCCGATTCGGACCTAACCCCGCCTTCATCATCCTAAGGTGAACCGAATCATGAACAGCCTCTCCCCCTCTTTAACCATGAAAACAGCATTCACAACCGCCCACGGCGATATCCGGGCCCTACCGCAGGAGGCCCCTCCCCCCATCAACTTCCATGGCGTGCGCATTCTTGCCATGGCGGCATACGTCCTGTTGAACCTGCTCTACATTCTCGCGTGCATGCAGCGCACGGCAATTCCGGGGGCGATTTTCGACAACCTCCAGGGGGACCTCGGACTACTGGGGTCGCAGGTGACGGGCCTTGGTTCCGCCTACGTCTACTGCTACGCGACTTCGCAGATTTTCGCGGGAATGCTGGTCGACCGCTTCGGCGGCAAAAACATGGGCATGCTGGGCGGCATCCTCATGGGCATCGGGCTTGTGCAATTCTCCATGGCCCACTCCCCCGCCACGCTCTATGCCTCACGCGCGATAACGGCCTTCGGGCAGGCCTTCATCTACCTCTGCGTCGTGAAGATCTCGCACCTCCTCTTCCCGCCCAGGCAGTTCGGGGCGCTCGTGGGCATCTCAATGGCAATCGGATTCGGAGGCGGCATTCTTGGCACGCTTCCAACGCAATACATCGCCCAGGTCGCCGGCTGGCGGCCACTCTTCATGACCGTGGGCGCGTGCTGCATCGTCTCGGTCGTCGCGATGTTCTTCGCGCTCGGCTCGCTCCATGAACGGCGGCGCAAGTCCGGATCCGTGTCCTGGCATTCGTTTGCACACCTCTTCAACAACCGGGGCCGCCTCTGTTTCACCGTCTACGACTTCTGGGTCTTCCCATCCTTCTTCGTGCTTCAGTCGATTCTCGGCCAGAAGTTCATCCAGGACTGGCTGGGCTATCCCGCCACCACGTCGGCGCGCTTCACGATGCTGCTGACATTCTGCTCCATCCTCACCTGCACCTTCGGCGCGCCGCTCATGCGGCTCACCGGCCAGCGCCGCATGCCGATCATGCTCTTCGCGAAGGGCCTCCCCGTGTTAACGGCCCTCGTCATGATGGCGGGCATCATCTGGCGCCTCCCGGCGTGGATATTTCTCTTCTGCTTCGTCCTGATGTCGGTCAACCAGCTCGCAAGCGCCTCCTCAAGCGCCCTCATGAGCGAACTCACGGACACCAAGACCATAGCCTTCACGGCGGCCGTCCGCAATTTCTTCCCGTATGTCGGCTGCGGCATTGTCGGCGGTATCTGCGGCTCGATCCTCGACCGCTTCGCCCCGGCCGAGGGCGCTGTCAACGGCATAATCCACTACCCGCCCGAGGCCTACATCAGGATTCTCGGCGTGATGATGGTCTTCGGCATCATAGGCTTCATCTTCCTTCTCCAGGTTCCCGAAACGCACGGCAAGCACATCTACGCAGACCCGGAGCAAAAGTGATTCCATCCGATTGGTGTCCGGCTCTTCTTGAAAGCTCTTTTGACTTACGGCTTACGACTTGAACAGTGTCCGACATCGCCGCATGGCGCCCTCGATTTGCGGACGGGAAGGGAACTCAAACGTGATGTCCGCGCCAATTTCCTCGCGTAGCATGGGTTCCAGAATGTCGCGGTCACGCAGAAGGCCGCCGGAGAAGACCGCGTGACTGCCGCAACGATAGTGGTCGCGGACATGGCGCACGAGATCCGCGACGCGGCGGACCGATGTGAGGACAATGCCGCGCGCTGTTTCGTCGCCCGCACGCAGGGCTTCGAAGGCAATTGGCGCGAATGAGGCGACAGAGTCCGGCCCCTTTGCGTAGAAGGTGGCGAGGAGGTCAAGCGCGCGCCCACCGAGATGCTGCTCTGCGAGCTCCACAAGCGGTGAGGCCGGAGCCATGCCATCGTCATGCGCGAGACAGGCGCGAAGGACTTCGCGTCCGATGTCGAATCCGCCCCCGGCCAAATCAAGAAGATACCCCCACCCTCCTGCGCGGTGAAGAGCCTGCCCGTCGTATGCGAAGACAGAGGAACCCGTTCCCATGATGGCCGCGATGCAGGGACCGGGATTCTCCGCCGAAAAGACGACATTCATGATGTCCGATTCGACAACGAGATTCGGCCATGACGGACGCAGGCGCTTCTCCATTTCGGCGGCATTGCCACCGGTGAGCGCACCGGCGATGCCGGAGAAAAACCCACAAGGTGGCGAAGGGCTGGCGGAGGACAGTTCCGCAAGAATCTCAGACAAAACGGCGCAAGAAGCTTCAAGGCCGACAATGTTCGGGTTGCAGCCGCCGCGACGCGCGGTGCGAATGATTTCGCCATCGGCAGTGAAGAGGGCGGCTTCCGTCTTGGTGCCGCCGCCGTCGACGGCGATGTAAGTGGGTTCCGACATGGTTCGCGGAACTATTCCCGTTTGCGAAGAAGGGTCCTCTGGCGGTAGGTGTTGAGAGACTCGATTTCCTCTTCGATCTTCTCGAAGTTCACGCGCGGCAGCTCGGATTCGTAATGGACGTCGGTCGGGTTGCGGAGTGCTATGGAGAGGCGGCCCTTGATCTGCTCCGCGAAGACGAGCATCTCGGCCTCGCGCGGCGTGACCTCCAGCGTGACCATGTTGTAGCTTCCCGCGCGGGAAGAGCCTGCAAGGGCGCTCTTGGCCGTCTCGGTCCCTGTCGCGAGAACTGTCACGTCCTGGATGATGGTGAGGGTGACGAGTTCCAGTTCCCCTGGATGCTCGCGCGACGGGAAGGAGAAGGTTCCAATGACGTCGATGTGGTCGTTTGGACGAACCATACCGCTCACTGCGGCGGCCCCTGAAACATTGATCGACATGGCGCGGCAACCTGGCTTGACGTCCTCGGCGAGGCCACGGCTGCCCGGAGCACCCCCGGCGATGTCCGACCAGAAGAGCGGCGCGCCGACCTCAAGGCGGTTCAGCGTCTTGCGGTTTACGAGGTCGCGATAGTTCTCCATGCGGATGGCGTCATGGCGGAGCTGATGCTCGACTACGGCCAGCGAACCGATGTCCGCCAGAGTTATTACACTGCCGGCGGGAAGCGGACGCGCGGCGACAACCACGTCGACCGTCGTGTACTTTCCCTTGATTTTGGCGATGGTCTCGTTCACCTCGCGGTTTTTGGCCCGGAGGTACTGGTGGGTGAGAAAGGCCGCGAAAATGCCGATTACGACGGCTACGATTAAGACGATTCTCTGCTTCATGAATGAACCTCCCCTTCCCCGCCAGGACGCCTGTAGCGGCGGAAGATGACGCCTGCCTGCGCCAGAATGTCCTTAGTCTGCGGGGTGAACTTGTACTCCTCGTCGTAGATGACCTCCTTGATGCCGGAGTTGATAATCATCTTGGCGCATGTGAGACAGGGACTGAGCGTGACGTAGATTGTCGCGTCCTTCGTGGAGATGCCGTGGTATGCGGCCTGCGTGATGGAGTTCTCCTCGGCGTGGGAGCAAATGCACTCGCCAAGTCCGCTCCCCGACGGGGCGTCGGAGGCGCAGCGCGCGCAGCCGCCCTCGAAGCAGTTGGTGACGCCGCGCGGAGTCCCGTTGTAGCCCGTGGAAATGATGCGCTTCTCCTTGACGATCACAGCGGCGACCTGCCGTCGCGAGCAGTTTGCGCGCAGCTTCACGACATGCGCGATCTGCATGAAGTACGTATCCCAGTCAGGCCTTGTGTCCGCCACATGATTATGTCCGTGCTCGTCCATGTCTTTCTCCAAGCTAGTCGTTAGTCTCAGGTTCGTAAAACACTTTGAACAGGCTTCAGTCCGCATAGCGCAGCTGCGCTATGCGGACTGAAGCCTGTTCCATTCATCGATGTAGGCATTGAGGAACGCCATCTCAGGCTTTTCGGCCTCCTCCATGAGCATGTTCTGGAGAACCATCTGCTCGCATTCGTAGTCGTCGTCCGTAACAAAACCGCCGAGATGCGCCGTCCGCAGCCAGACGAGGTAGGTGGTGAGCGCGTCAAAGCAGTTGTACTGGACAATTTCCCGCCACTGGCCGTTCAGCCACATTGCGGCGACATCGTCGCCGGACATGCCGATTTTGCCGGGGATGCCAGCGGAAACGGCAAGTTCGTTTAGAGAGGGTGGTCCCTTGCCGGAGTAGACGTTCAGGACATCTATGAGGTCGATGTTCGCGTCATTGTCCTTTGCGAAGTAGTCGACGCCCTCCCATGGCTTCTCCGGGCGCTGGCAGAACTCAGGAAGGGAGAGACCGTTGACAAAGGCGCGCTGAACTAGGATCTTGAGGTCGGAGGCACGCGAATTGAAGCCGACAAGCTGGGGCTTGTAACGGCCGACGGCGCCAAGGAAGGCAGTTAGCACGGAGGCCTCCGCGGAGGCGTTTGGGTCGTCCACGTTGCGCGGGAGCCAGAGGAGGCGGAGCTTGACCTTGTCCTCGGGGTCCGTGTAGGAGCCAGGAGGCGAGACGCGGCGCATGACCGCTGCGATTGAAACTACGCGGCAGAGGTTGGTCTTGAGGAAGGGCTGCGGATTCTCCTCTGTGGCGCCTCCGTGCTTCCACATCTCCTGCATGACATCGGCGTCTGGCATCTCGCCCGGCAGATTGTAGAGGAGGCGTCCGGTTCTGGTGTCAGGCACCCATTCGCAGTCGAAAAACCAAATCTGGTCCTTTACGCTTTTGAACATGGCGAAATTCCAACCCTACTTGAGCTTGCGGACGAGGCGGTACTGTCCTTTGAAGTGGCGCGAGAGGCCGTTGAGGAAGTCCCCTCCGGGCTTGTCGATCTGGTAGCCGATGCAATGGACCTGCGGCATCTTGAGGCTCTTGGGCTTGTATTCGGCCTCGTAGATCTTGTTCATGTGGGTGATGAAGTCGTTGAGCGTCCAGCGTCCGGCCTTTGGAGCGGGCGGAGGCTGCGGGCGGGCGACTCCGACGTCGCGCACCTCATGCCAGTAGCCTGGACGTGCGGGCGCGCCCGGATCGGGTTTGACGCCTTCCTTGAGCGTCTTGGGATTGCTCGGCGGGCGCGCGGGTTGCGGCGGCACCCAGACCTTCCTTACTGGCGCATTGGCGACTGCGCGCTCGTAATTCGCCATGGCGGCCGAGTTCGCGGTCTTCCAGCGCTCAAGTGTCGCGTAGTAGGACTTCATCTGCTCGGGATCGACTTCCTTCTCAACCTCGGGAAGCCCGTCGCTGATGATCATGATTGTGTCGGCGCCCTGCATCATCGCGGCGGAGATGGCGAGGTCAAGACGGGTTGTGCCGCCAGTGCCCTTGAGGCCGACGCTCGTGCCGGAGAAGTTGCCGGAGTCGAGGCCGTAGTTGCCCTCGGTGTTGTAGGCGTTGAGGAAGTTGCGCGCCTGCTTGCGCGTCTCGTCGCTCGCGTAGACCATCTTCGGCGACATCGTCGAGCAGGCGTCGGCGAAGGCGACCACCGTGAAGAGCGTGCCGTCCTTGAGCGATTTCACGACGTCTGCGAGGCGCTGGCGGACGCGGTTGAATCCGGCGGGGCCGCCGCGCTCCTCCTCGACCATGCTCACGGAGACGTCGACGAGGATTGCGATTCGCTCGCCACGCGCAGAGAGGCCGAAGAAGTTGATGGACGACACGCCCTCGCCAAAGCCCGAAGTGCCATAGCCAGTGCCGAGGCCGGCGCCAAGTCCCTTGCCGCTCACGGCCTTGAACTTGGGCTGGAATGTCGTGGAAACGACTTTTGGATCGACCTTGATTTCGGGAAGCGAGATATTCGACGGACGCGTCGAAAGCATGCGGGGGACGACGGCTGGGCGGCTCGAACTGCGCTGCCGCTTCTGGACCTTGACCTTGAGCTCGACCTTGCGGGGCTCGTAGGTCTTGGAGGGAGGCGGCGCCTCAAAGACGGCCTCCTCCTTCGTGAGGTACTGCACGAGCTTGATGCTCCCGAATACCACAAGGGCGAAAACGTGTACTGCGAGGCTCCCCATGAGGATACCGTAGAGGAGCTTACGGCGACGGGAGTTGAGGGCCGTCGAACCATCAACGGCCGGGGTCGCGGGGGCATTCGCCACTTCTTGTTGCTGCGTACTCATAGTTCGTCGTTAGTCGAAGGTCTTGTGAAAAATAGACAATCAGTTTCCGCCGGCGAAAGACACGTCCTTAATCTTGGCGGCGGCGCAGGCGTTCATCACGTCGATGACCCGCTGATGCTCGGTGTCGTCCTCGGCCCAGATGGTGACGAGGGCCTGGTTGCCGGAGGCCTCGGAGGCGGCCTTGTAGCTGCGGAGAACGCTCTGAAGTTCGGGGAGGTCCTGGGAGGAGGGCTTGTCGTATTCCTTGTCGTTGAGGAAGACCTGTCCGTTGTGGCGGACTTCGATGATCTGCTCGTCGGGCATGTCGACGGACGTGGCCTGCGCGACCATGCCGGGAAGGCGTATGCCGAGGTCTGCCTCCGGCTTGATCAACGTGCAGGTGCAGATGAAGTAGATCAGCAGGAGGAACGTCATGTCGATCAGCGGGGAGATGCTGAGTTCGGGCTCTTCGTCTTCTGGAAGCTTGAGTTTCACGGCGCATTGCCCTCCGGTGAGAAGACGCCGAATATGAAGTCCCCCACCCCGGCCTCGGCCATGGCGTTCATGACCTGTCGGACGGTCTTGTGGGGCGTGACCTTGTCGGCGCGCAGGTAGACCTTCGTCTCGGGGTCGGCCTGGACGCGCGCGGCGACGAGCTGGCGCAGCTCGTCGAGGGTGACCTCTGTCTGCCCGCTGTAGACCGTGCCGTCCGCGAGGACGTTCACCGTCCAGCGGTCGGGGCGTTCCTTCGGGATGTTGCCGTTCGACGCGGACGGGATGTCGAGGTCCATGTTCTTGCTGGAACTCATGTGCGACGCCGTCATGAAGAAGATGATCAACAGGAAGACCATGTCGATCAACGGCGACATCTGCAGCTTGGTATCGTCCTTTTCGTCAGGCATCCGCATGGCGCGCAACCCCGTGCTAGAATATTTTTCCCTGCTCCACGCGGGTCTGGCGCACGCCTTCCTTGAGGTGGTAGGTCAGGTCGCCGAGGAGCGAGGAGATTCGGGAGATGTTGGCCGTGTAGTGGGCCTTGAAGCCAAAGTAGGCGAACATGGCGGGAATGGCCACGATGAGGCCGGCGGCCGTCGTGATCATGGCCTCGCCGATGTTGTCCGCGAGCTTTTCGGGGGAGCCCATCTGACCCATGCCGATCTTGTCGAACGCGCCGATCATGCCGGTGACGGTGCCGAGAAGCCCGAACATCGGGGCGACCTGGGTGACGATCGAAAGGTAGCCGAGGGGCTTCATGCCGGCGCTGACCTCCTCCACGGAGGCCTCCTCCATGGCCTTCTCGACCTCCTCGACGTTGATCTCGGCATCGGGCTTGATGCGGCTCAGGCCCGCGGCAAGAACGTTGGTCAGCACGCCGGGCGCGCTGGAGCAAATAGATTTCGCCTTTTCGACGTCGAGCGCCTCAAGCGACTCGCCGAGGATGGGGACGAGCTGTGGCTGCGTCATCTTGGATGTCTTGTAGAGGATGGCACAGTATATGGAAAGCCCCACCACCGCCACGGAGCAGAGTCCGATCGGGTACATGGCGAAGCCGCCTACGCGCCAGTAGTCAAGCAGGCTCTTGGACGTCGCCTGGGCTCCGCCCGGATCGACGGCCTGCCCTTGCGCGATGAGCGCGACCGCGCCGATGAGAAACGCGATTCCCGCGATGAGGTTGAAGTTCTGTCTTGTCGTCATAGTTCTTGTCTCCTAAATCAGCTTGAAGCTTAGAGCTTAGAGCTTGAAGCTAAAAGCCAAAATCACTTCTCCGTGTCTGCCTCATAGTCCTTAGTGAAGGTGTTCTTGGGTGTCTTGCGCTCCTTGATGAGCGCTTCGGCGAGGGCGTTCATGTCCTCCTCCAGCCCGAAGAATGTGCTTTCCGCCGTCGCGGCCTCCTTTTTGCTCGTCTTCCCGGAGGCCATCACGGCCTCAAGGCGTGCGAGGGCGTCCTCGGCCCAGTCAGTGTCCGGGAAGAGCTTGGCGACCTCGAAGTAGACGTCGCGGGCGCGGTAGAAGTTTCCGAGGCGCTCGTAGCAGTCTGCCGAAAGCATGAGCGCGTCCGGGAAGGTCTCCACATCCTTGTTCTCGAAGCAAAGCGATTTCACTGCGGCGTCCATGGCATTGGTTATGTCGCCGCCCAAATGCGCGATTTCGCCCTTGAGAAGCCAGTAGTGGCCGTAGGAGTCGTCCCCCGGCGTCGGCTCCTCCATGTCGTCAATGCGGCGTTTTGCCGTCTTGGCCTTTTCCGTGTCCATTGCGAGGAGGCACCGGCACCCCTTGAGCATGCCGACGGCCCCGTAGCTGCTCCACTCGGCCTTGGAGCAGGCCTGAAAGACCTTGTAGGCTGCTTCGTACTGCTGCACGGCCAGGGCGCGTTCCGCATCGGTCTTCGCATTGCGCTTCGTGCGGCGGGCGAATTTCATCATTGTCGTCGCGAGATCCATCGCGCCTTCGATGGCGTTGTTCTCGGGGAGGTCGAGATAGATGTATGTCGGTGAATAGGCGCCTGTCAGGATCTTTATCGCCTTTGGCCAGTCGTTTTTCGCCATTGCGCGCGTGACCTCGAATCTGTCATAGTCGAGCGCGAAGTCGACGGCCGCCACGGTAGCGGCGGGGATGCGCCCGCCGGAATTGCCATCGGCGTCGGCGGCGAGGATGAGGTGTGTGCGGTCGCGTCCGACAAGCGTGCCGTCCGTGGCCTTGCGCTTTGCCGTTGTCGGGTCCGGGGCGTCGGGCGGAATGCACCAGAGGCGTACCTTGATCGGCTGGGACTGGGTCACCTTGCCGGTCGTTGCCGGCGGAGCGGCAACGACCGAGATAATAGATAATAGATAACAGATAACAGATAACAGATAGGGTACCCGAGGTTTCACTGCGAAGCGATTCATTATGCAGAAAAGAGGCCCCTGCCTAACATTTTTCACTTTCCACTTACCACTTTCCACTTTCATTCTGCACCTCCTAGGGTTGGGAGGAGGCGTTCGGCCTCGGCGTATTCGGGGAAGGAGCGGAGGTCTTGGTTTTCAAGCATGGCATTGAGCGTCTCGATTGCCTTCTTTGTCTCGTAGCCGCGGCGGAGGCACTTGGCGCGCGCGAGGTAGGCCTTGGCGGTCATCGCGCGGTAGCCGCTGTACATGACGTAGATTCGCTCGTAGTATGCGGCGGCCTTAAGCCATTCCCCCTTCTTCTCGGCGCAGGCGCCGCGTCCAAAGAGGGCGCGCGGCCAGAGCGGGCGCCAGTCGCGGACGCCGAGGACGTCCTTGTAGCATTCGTCGGCCTCGGCCGTCTTGCCCTGCATCGTGTAGAGTTCGCCTAGCTTGATCAGCGCCTCCGCCGCCTCCGGTGACGTGGCGTAGACTTCGCGTATGACATTCAAATTGCGAATGGCCCCTGCGTAAAGCTTCTCGGCCCGTGTGGATCCGGCGGGTTCGTTGGCCGCCTGGGCGATGGCCATGTCGGCTAGCAAGGCGCGGGCGTCGAGCGCGTAATCGGTCTCGGTGAAGTCCTTGATTATCTGGCTCGCGACGCGTATCGCGAAGTTTGTCTGCCCGCGCTCCTTCGCGGTGTCGAGCATCGTCTCAAGTACGGCGGGGCTGGCATTCGTGAGATTCTCAAGCTGGCAGAGGCCGTCAAGTATCCGCCCTTTTTCCGATTCTGTGATGCCGGGACGGTAGAGATTGAGTCGTTCGAAGCGAAGTGCCGAGACCTTGTCACCCGTGTTCTTCGCGTTGCGGATGACATAGCCGATGTCTTCCCAGGCGGCCTTCGACTCGGCCGGGTTGCACTTGCGCGAGGCGGCGACCCACTCGTCGAGAATCATGTCGACGCCGACCTGCATGCGGTCCTTGCCGAAACGAAGCGTCGCGTCGCGGTAGAAGCGCAGCGCGCCGGTAAGTTCGCCCTGCTGGAGCATGGCGCGGCCGATCCAGTAGACGGCGAGCGGAATGTTGGACTCCTCGCGGTTGCGCTTGATGTAGCGTGTGAAGTGTTCGCGGATCTCGGGGTATTTCTCGTCGTCGAAGAGGATTTCGCCCGTCTGGAAGGCGCAGTGGTTGTACTGCTCGATGTTGAGCTCGTTCGTCTCGACGTTCATGGCCTTCTGGTAGAAGGCGACGGCGTCGGGAAGGCGGCCGACCGCGCCGGCGATGTCGCCGCGCGTCATCTCGGCCTCGGCCACGAGCTCGTTCTGGGGATACTTGCTGACGAAGCCGGCGAGGCGCTCCTCGGCGATGTCGTACTGCCCGAGGGCGTAGTTGCAGACGCCGCGGCGATAGATTGCGTCCTGGATGTAGCGGCAGTCGGGGTACTTCTCAATCAGTTCGGTGAAGTCCTTTTCGCCCGATTCGAAATCGCCGTCAAAGATGTATCCCATCGCGCACCAGTAGACGGCGTCGGGCATGAGGTCGCACTCGGGGTACTTCGTGCGGATCTCCATGAAGCGGGCGCGGCACTGCTCGAACTCCTCCTCCATGAAGTGCGCGTAGCCGAGGAGGTAGAGGCATTCGGCGGCGGACTGGTGGTTGGGGTGCGACTGCAGGACTTCGCTGAAGTGGCGGATGACGGCTGGCCAGTCCTTCTCGGAGGCCATCATCTGCCCCATGATGAGGGTGAC
>JAEEGH010029575.1_pt1 | contig 10697 bp, 6 predicted proteins | sample 9134181 | NCBI WGS metagenome assembly JAEEGH01 (sample SAMN16246544, study PRJNA631951) | gut metagenome | biome: gut microbiome; feature: rumen; material: DP-attached | host: Bos | place: Iran: Karaj | collected 2018-10
CAAGAACCTCGGCGACAGCCTGGCCGTTCTCAACGTGGCGGGGCATCCTGACGTGCAATGATTCGAGACCGAGGTTGTGCAAGAAGGCGTTTTGGGGGCTCTGGATGCTGCCAAAATCGCGCATCAACTGTGCCGTTGCCTTGGTGATGAATGCGCCTGCGTTGCCAAACTTCTCGGCGTAGGTGATGCCGTGGTACGAGTCGTCGGGGGTGCAGAGACCGGGGAACTTGTCGGCATGCGCCATCCAATCAAACTTGCCCGAATCAACGATGCAGCCGCCGACAGCCGCGCCGTGTCCGTCCATATATTTTGTGGTGGAGTGTGTAACGATGTCAGCGCCCCATTCTATCGGGCGGCAGTTGACGGGGGTGGGGAAGGTGTTGTCAACGATGAGCGGTACGCCGTGCGCGTGTGCTGCCTTGGCAAATTTTTCGATGTCAAGGACGGTGAGCGCGGGGTTGGCGATGGTCTCGCCAAAGACAGCGCGGGTGTTGTCCTGGAATGCTGCGTTGAGCTCGTCCTCGGTGCAGTCGGGGCTTACAAATGTTACCTTGATGCCCATCTTTGCCATTGTGACTGCAATCAAATTGAACGTGCCGCCATATATCGATGACGACGATACGATGTGGCTGCCGCACTCGCAGATGTTGAACAGCGCGAAGAAGTTAGCCGCCTGACCCGACGATGTCAACATTGCCGCCGTTCCGCCTTCGAGGGCTGCAATCTTGGCTGCAACGTAGTCATTGGTGGGGTTTTGGAGGCGGGTGTAGAAGTAGCCCGACGCTTCGAGGTCAAAGAGTTTGCCCATATCCTCCGACGTATTGTATTTGAACGTAGTCGATTGGATGATAGGAATTTGGCGCGGTTCGCCGTTGCCCGGCGTGTAGCCCGCCTGAACGCATTTGGTGTTGATTTTGTATTCGCTCATTTTATTTGAAATTTGTGATATGTTTACGGCGCAAAGATAATCATTTTATTTTGTTTGCCCGAAAAAAAGTCGTTGATTGCACCCTGAAATCGCCAATTGACGGCAAAAATCTTTTTACGCAAATTACGTACCCCGCCCTTACGCAATATTTTGGTAATTTTGCAGCGTAAAAAATACAACATCAAATCACAAATGGAACCTTTGAAGCACGAATGTGGCGTCGCAATGATCCGCCTGTTGAAACCCCTGAAATATTATCAGGAGAAGTATGGCACGTGGCGTTATCCTATCAACAAACTCTATCTTATGATGGAGAAACAGCACAACCGGGGTCAGGAGGCGGCGGGCATCGGCTGCCTGAAACTCGAATGTGAACCCGGCGAGGAGTATATGTTCAGGGAGCGTGCGCTCGGCGCGGGGGCGATTACGGAGATTTTTGGCACGGTCAATTCCTACTTCAAGGACTTGACGCCCGAACAGGAGCGCGACGTGGATTTCGTGCAGAAAAACAAGAAGTTTGTGGGCGAGATTTACCTCGGTCACCTGCGCTATTCCACTACGGGCAAGAGTGGCCTCGACTATGTGCATCCCTTTGCGCGTCGCAACAATTGGCGCGCCCGCAACCTCTGCATCTGCGGCAATTTCAATATGGCTAATTTTGAGGACATTTTTGACGAGATAACCGCCGAGGGTCAGTATCCGAGGTTCAAGTCAGACACTTACATCATCCTCGAACAACTTGGCCATCGCCTTGACTGTGAGAGCGAAAGACTCTTTGACGAGGCGCGTTGCTGCAACCTTTCGGGCGTTGACGCCACCAAGTATATCGACGACAATATGCACCGCCAAATCCGCAAGATGCTCAAAGATTCGTCCAAAAATTGGGACGGCGGGTATGTGATGTGCGGTTTTACGGGCAGCGGCGAGTGTTTTGCGGTGCGCGACCCGTGGGGCATACGTCCGGCGTATTATTACAAGGATGATGAGATTGTGGTGCTTGCGTCGGAGCGTCCCGTATTGCAGACTACATTCAATCTCGAAGTCAATGACATAAAGGAACTTATGCCCGGCGACGCGCTTACAATAAGTCGCGACGGCGAGGTGGTGGTCGCCAACCTGAGGATGCCCGGCGAGAGGAAGTCGTGTTCATTTGAGAGGATATATTTTAGCCGTGGGTCCGATGCGGAGATTTACCGCGAGCGCAAGGCGTTGGGCGAATTGTTGGTGAATCCAATCCTCAAAGCCATCGACGGCGACATCAAGAATACTGTATTTTCATTCATCCCCAATACCGCCGAGGTGGCGTATTACGGAATGTTGGAGGGTTTCAATAAGTACCACCACGAGAGGAAGATAGAACAGATACTCGCCCTCGGTCACAAGCCTACGCGCACAGAATTGGAGGAGATTTGCCATAGTTACATCCGCAGCGAAAAGGTCGCCATCAAGGACATCAAACTCCGCACTTTCATTACTGAAAACAATTCGCGCAACGACCTTGCCGCCCACGTTTATGACATCACTTACGGCAGTCTGCGCCCGTATGAGGACAATCTTGTTATCATCGATGATTCCATTGTGCGCGGCACCACATTGCGCGAGAGCGTCATCCGCATCCTCGACCGCCTGCACCCGAAGAAAATTGTGATTGTAAGTAGTGCGCCGCAAATACGTTATCCTGATTATTATGGCATCGATATGAGCCATCTGAGCGAGTTTATTGCCTTCAAGGCGGCGATAGAACTCCGCCGCGACCGTGGCGAAATCAATTTGGTGAAGGATGTCTATGACAAGTGCATCGAACAGCGCAACCGTCCCAAGACTGCGATGTGCAATCACGTCAAGAAGATTTATGAGGGTTTTTCGGACGATGACATCAGCCGCAAGATTGTTGATTTGCTCCGTCCGTCGGATGTCTCCACTGATATTGAGATTGTCTTCCAAACCATCGACAACCTTCACGCCGCCATCCCCAACCACACCGGCGATTGGTCTTTTTCCGGCGATTATCCCACCCCTGCGGGCGTCAAGAGGGTTTCGGAGGCGTTTGTGGAGTATGCGAGGGAAGAGTTTGGATGGTAGAGGGATGCAGGCGGCTAATAATTAATTAAGCCGCCGCACCTTGCATCCTATGTTCGCACCAATCGATGATAAAGTTCATTGTATCGATGCTGTCGCGGGCAATGCTTACTTTTTTTTCTCCATCGTAACCCATATAAAGGTGCATTGTGTTGTAGCCTGATACAACATAGTTGAGCAACTTCTTGTCCGCTTTGGAAGCCGCCTCTTTGTAGTCGTCGATGTCTTTACGTCTGCCGCGTTGTTTCTTGATACCCAATGCGTAATCCAACGCAATCATACAGCCTGTCCACATTGCGTGACCTGCAAGTTTCACATATTTGCTGTCTTGATAGAAGTTGTCTTCTTTTATAGCTTTGTCCCGCAAAAGTTCTTTTGCATTGTCAAGGTAACGACGCGCCTCTAATATAGGATCTTTCTGTTCCATTTTTTTGCTTTTTATTGTGTGATTGTTATGGCGCAAATGTACGAAAGTTTTTTGAAGATGGAAATTTTTTTGTGTTTTATTTTATCTTTTTTGTTCCAAAATCTTTCAATCAAAGTGCTTTTTTGTAAAGTTTACTTTGATTTATAACTCGTTATAAATCAATCTATTGCGGAATTGGATACACGGTTGCAAGGGATTCTAATTTCGTTTCGATACACGTTTGCAAGGGATTCATTTCCCGCCAAAATATCCGCACACTCTCTTGACCCCTTCCACGACGTTCTCCCTTTGCGTCGCGAGGTTGATGCGCATACAGTGCTCGCCGTCGTCGCCGTAGAGGGTGCCGGCGTTGATCCATACTTTTGCGTCGGAAATCATTGCGTGTTCGGCGTTGTGGGCGTTGTTGATGAGGCTGTGGAAATTCACCCACATCAGGTACGTGCCTTCTTGCGGCGTTATTGTGGCGGAGGGCAGGAGTTTGGAGAACAAGTCCTTGGCGGTCAGGTAGTTGTTGTAGATGTAATCGTTGAGCGAATCGAGCCACTCTTTGCAGCGCGGGTCGGTGTAGGCGGTCATTAGTGCAATTACGCCAAAGGGATTGACGTCGCAGACTTCGTTGATATTGATGGCGCGGTCTATTTTGCGGCGGGTCTTGGGACAGCGGCAAATGATGTTTGCGATTTGCAGACCGGCGATGTTGAACGCCTTTGACGGCGACGTGCATACCGCGTAATTGCCTTTTACAGACTCGTCCAACGTGCCAAATGGCGTGTATTGGAATCCGGGCATCATAATTTCGCAGTGGATTTCGTCGGAAATTACAAAAACGTCGTTGTCCTTGCAAATCTGCGCCATCCGTGTGAGTTCGTCGCGAGTCCAAACCCTCGAAGTAGGGTTGTGCGGATTGCAGAGCAAGAATACGCGTGTCTTCGGGTCTTGGCATTGCGCCTCAAAATCCTCAAAATCAATCGTGTACCTGCCGTTTTTGTCGGCTTTGAGACTTGAAGTAGCCACCTGACAGCCGTTGTTGCGGATTGAGGAGTAGAAACAATTGTAAACGGGACTTGTCATCAGGACTTTTTCACCGGGCAGTGTCAACGCCTTGATAATCGCCGAGATAGCCGGTACGACGCCGCTCGTGTAGATGATTTCCTTGGGTTCGATGTGCCATCCGTGCCATTTGCCAAACCATTGACACACAGCCTCAAAATATTCTTTTGGCACTTTGGTGTAACCAAACACTCCGTGCGCGACGCGCTCCTGCAACGCCTCCACAATTGGCTGCGCCGTCCTGAAATCCATATCCGCTATCCACATCGGGATCAGCGTCTCGTCGTCCTGAACATCCCACTTGTAACAGTTTGAGTTCCTGCGTATTACTTTCTCGTCAAAGTTCATTTTTGTTTCAAACGTTAATTGTTTTTGATACCGCCTTGCGGCGGCATTTTTTTTCAACATAAATTAAACGAATTGTAACGAATTAAAACGAATAATTAATTTATGAAATTCGTTTTTATTCGTTTTTATTCGCTTAAATTTTCGTTTATAAAAACCCCTCAAACGCCGTCAGACGTTTGTCGTTCTCGTTGTTATCACGCAATCGGCCGGGGGCTTGATGTTGGCGTCGATGATGATTTCGCCGACGGAGTCGGCGTGGATGCTGCCGGTGCGCGGGTTTTTGATGCTTGTGACGTGGCCGTTGATGGTGGCGTTGACATCAGAATATTCAAAAGCCAAGTCGGCGTCGTCGCGCAGACGGCAATTTTCCAACACGAGGTTTTCGCAATAGCAAAGCGGCTGAGTCTCACCAATCAGGCAGTTGACAAGGCGGACATTTTTGCTGTGCCACGCAAGGTACTCGCCAATGATTTCCGAATCATAGACGGTGACATTTTCGCTGTTCCAAAATGCGTCTTTCGAGTAAATCTTGGAATTGCGGATTTCGATGTTTTTGCAATATTGGAAACCGTAATTGCCATTTTGAGTGTAATTGCTGATTTTCACGTTGTTGCAATGCATAAATATGTAAGGCGCATTGTTGGCTTCCACATTGTCTATCGTGACGTCGTCGCAGTGCCAAAAAGTCTCCTGCGCGTCGGTGATTTTCACGTTTTGGAGGTGGAGGCGTCGGCTGTCACGAAACATCTTGGGCGCGTCGATGACGGTGTCGGTCATATTGAGGTCGTTGGAATACCACAACGCCGCCCTCGCCCCGGGTGCAAAATTGCAGTGCCTCACATTGAAGCCGTCAGTAATCCAAAACGGATATTTGCCCTCGAATGTGCAGTGCTCGGCGGTGATGTTGCGGGTCTCCTTCAATGCCGATTCGCCAGCGTGTATCGTTACGTTGCGCAGCAGGAGGTCGCTTGTGTGATAGAGGGGACGCTCGCCCTCGTACTCTTGGTTTTCTATGATTTTCATATTCTGTCTGATTGTCGATGCAAAATTACTAAAATTATTGATTTTTAAAAAAAAAAAAAGTTTAGGGGATATAGCACTGAATTTTTTTCCATTATTTTCGGTGTAATATTTGCATTAGTAAGATTTGTTGACTAATTTTGCATTTTAAAAAAATTGCCCAACCGTCGCCTGCAAAAATTATGTTAGTGAACCTATACAAGCGGAAATTCAAGGTGTTCCTCGCTGACGTGTCGCCCGACATGTCGGAGTGGAGGGGACGGTTGTGCAAAGTGCTTTCCAATGCCGGGATAGCCGTGGAGGTCGATATGCAGTCAGCCGATTGCAGCGTGCACATCCTCGGCAAGTCCGACATCTATTCGGAAGGCGGCGATGGCTACAATACGCCCGCAGGCGCTCAATTCCGTGCCGCCAAAAAGCTGTGCGGCAAGGATTTCAAGATTTTCGTGTGGAATCCGCTTGGCTCGTTGGGTACTATCAATTCTTACATCAACGACATCCGCCGCGACATCGTGGAAAATACCGTCTATTCGGACCGCACGTCGCCCATCATCTTCGTTGAGGACATCCGCAATATAATGAACGCCAAGCAGCAGGAGAGCCGCCGGCACGAACCCGCCGACATTTTCTTCCTGTACAACGAACTTGACAGCGACTCCGCAATTGACATCTACAATATGCTCAAGGATTTCCAGAGCGTGCAGCGGCTCGGCATCAGCATTTCGAGCGGCGTCGATTACAATACCTTCGTCCTCGAGCAGCTCGCCGACAGCAAGATTGGCGTCGTGTATTACAACTACGCGAGCGACTGGGCTGTCTCGTTTGCGCAGCAGATTTGGAAGGACAGCGGCGGCAAGAGTGCGCCGACACCACTGGTAATTGTGGGCAACAATCAACACGCTGAGCGCCATCAACTCACTGTGTTGCAAAACATTATAGATTGCATTCTTGACGAACAGCGGCGTATTCCGCTCGACATCAAAGTATTTTTGGATAAAAAAATTAAGAAATGAAAACCGGCATCTGTCCATATCCCGGCCTGCGGCCCTTTGCCGAAGAGGAGGCAATCTTCTTCAAAGGGCGAGATTTGCACATCCGTCAGATAGTCAAAATGTTGGAGCAAAACAAGATGGCTTTCATAACGGGTGCTTCGGGCGACGGCAAGTCGTCGATGGTGTATGCCGGCGTCATTCCATACATCCGCGCGGGTTTTTCGACGGCGGAGTACAATAGCTGGGCTTTCTGCGACTTCAAGCCGCAGCGCAACCCCCTCGAAAGCCTTGCCATAAGCGTTTCAGAACAATTGCAAGTGCCTTACGACCAAGTGATTGAAAGGCTGAAAAATGGTTTTTCAGGTCTTGTGGACGTTTACAAGCAATCCGACTGCTGGGTCAAGGACGCCCCCGACGCCAAAAACCGTGGCAAAAACCTCGTCGTGGTAGCCGACCAGTTTGAGGAGGTATTCACGATGAACGAAAATTTTCACAACGGCACGCCGAGCGAAGACACCTACACCACCGTCAACATCCTCTTGGAGACCGTCAGGCTGTCGATAATCGAGAATCTGCCTGTCTTTGTGATTTTTACGATGAGGAGCGATTACATCTCGCAATGCACCGTGTTCAGGGATTTGCCCGAATTTATCGCGTACAGCCAATTTTTCGTGCCGCAATTGAAACGCACCGAAATCCTGCAAGTAATTGAGGAGCCGGCACTTTTGGCGGGCGGCAGCGTGTCGTCGCGCCTTTCGGAAGTATTGATCAACAATCTGACTTCTGGTTTTGACCAACTGCCTGTGTTGCAGCACACATTGAACCTGCTCTGGAAAATGGCTGACAACGGCGCAGAGCCGCTCGACCTCATCCACCTTGCTAAAATTGCCGGTATGCCAAAAGACCTTCTCGGCGAGGACGAGCGCGAGGAGTACAACCGTTGGTATATGCAATTGCCTTATTATCAGAAAAAATACTACGAACATCCCGACATCGACAATGTGCTCAATGCACACGCCGGGTCGCTCTATGAATCGGCATACGATTATTACATGAAAAATGCCGATTGGGCAGACAAGACCATCACGCCCGAGGAATCCAAACTGATAATCAAGACCGCCTTCACGAGCCTCACCAAGATCGACAACAACCGTCAGGTGCGCAACCGCTGCACCCTCAGCGAGATTACGGGCATCATCAATAGGCCCAACATCACCACCGCCACGGTATGCGCTGTGCTCAATATATTCCGCGACGAAGACAATACTTTGCTCCGTCCCTTTGCCAACCACGAGAGCCTCAAGTCGCAGTACCTCAGCGGCGACACCGTGCTCGACATCACGCACGAGGCTCTGATACGAAATTGGCAGATGCTCTCCGAATGGAACCACGAGGAGTACGAAAACCTCAAGATTTATAATGATTACAATACTCAGGTGCAGCGTTGGGCTGACAGCGGACGGCAACCCGAATTCCTTCTCGCGTCAGGCAACTACGCCCTCTTCAGCCGTTGGTACGAGGAGTGCCGCCCCAACAAGTATTGGATTCTGAAAAACGACGATACTCAACGCCCCGAACAGGAAAAAATACATTCGGCAGCCAACCGCATCGCCCTCTGTGACGCTTACATGGAGCAGAGTCACGCCGCACTCGTAGCCGCCGAAAAGTCGCACCGCCGCAAGTGGGCTATGGTTATAGTCGGACTTTTGGTGTTCATTGCGGGATTGCTCATACTTTCCAATTGGGCTATTATTGAAATGAATAATGCCGAACAACAGAAGGAGATTGCCGAAGAAAAAGAACATATTGCCGACAGTATCGGCAATGTCGCACGTAAGCAGCGAGATTCTTTGAAATTTTTGTTTTATGATGTCACGATAGAAAAAATGCGGTCAGATTCAGCTACACAGGCGGCTATCGACGCCAAATTGCAATCAGACGAAGATCGACGTGATGCGATAGTGGCAAAGAATATTGCAGAAGCGGCATTGGACAGTGCAGAGCGAAGCAACCGCCGCGCCGAACGTAATTACCGTCTTGCCGAAGAGCGGCGCAAGGATGCCGAGGAGAAGAGTCAGAAGTTAAGCAAACAAATTCAACTCACCGACTCCGCCAACGCGAAGGCGTCGCGCCTGTATTACGTCGCACTCTGCAATACATTGGCTATGAAGGCCAAAAACCAGTACGAGGACAAGTCGCTCAACCTCCGACTTGCCAAGACCGCCTGCGAAATGAGCCGCAAGGGTGGCACCGAATCCAGAAACGCCGACCTCTACGACGCCATGCTGTTTGCAATGGAGCAAAACAAGCTGATGCGCCCGTCGCGTCTTGACGGCGGCATGCAAAAGGCGTTGAGCATCGATGACGACGGCACTATCACCACTTTTGGCGAAGACGGCTCCACATATCAATACGCAATGTCGCCCGACGGCAACGTAAGGCAGACCGGGCGCATCACCGACTTCGAGAGCAAAGTGCCGGTTGACAACGCCATCTTTGTCACGCCCTCGCTCGTGGTAAGCTGCGGCAAGGATCGCAAGTCGTATATAATTGACCTCCATAAAAACACCCGCACACAATTGCGCTACGACGACGATTATGTGATTGCAGCATCCATATCGCCCGACCGCAGGCAGTGCGCCGTGGCTTACACTTACGGCAAGGTACTGTCAATGCCGATGACAGGCTCATCGACGCCCACAGCCGAGAAGGATTTTGGCACGATGATTACCGACATCTTTTGTGGTGACAAGAATATTTATGTGCTTGCCCACGACGGACGGCTCATCAAATGGAATCCCAGCACCGACGACATGCAGATTTTGCTGCCCGCAAGCGACGGACAACATGCGTTCAGCATGACGCCACTCCCCGACAAGAGGATACTCGCGGTATGTTTTAGCGATGGCGGCGTGCGCATGATCAACTTCAATGAGAATAGCGTGGGCGATTGGACGGCGTGCGGACACGCAAAACTCGAACATGTTGTCTATTCGACTGAGACCGGCATCCTCGCATTGTCATCAGCCGACAAGCGCATCGCGCTCCTCAATACCAACGACATCAATGAAAAGCCGCTTTTCATCGAGGAGCACAGCCTCGGCAACAGCAAGGTCAAGAGCATGGCTTTTGACAAAAAAGGCACTCTGTACGCCATCACCGACGACAACAAGCTGCGGCGTTGGGAGACCGACCCGTCCAAATATGCCTCCGCGCTTGCGGCGATGAACCTGCCGCCCCTCACGGATACCGAATGGGATTTGATTTTGGGACGCGAGTTCGCACAGGAACAATGATTAAAAAAACGCTTTTTTGACGAAATGGACTTAACGACACTCGAAATAATATTGATGATAACTACGGTGGCGGCAATTGCGGTGGCGGTTGCCGTGGTGCTGACGCGGCGGCGGTTCACAGCCAAGACGGCGCGGCGGATGGACGGGCTTTATACCTCGCAAATCCGTGATTATGAGAGCGAAATCCGCCGTCTAAACACCCTCCTCGACGACGAATCGCGCCGCAACAAGGACGTAAATCCTTCTGTGTCCAAATCTGCCGCAATAGCCCGGTCTGTCGACATGGAGAAGATAGCCGCCGAGCAGAAGTCGCTCGAAGGTCAGCAGCAGGAACTCACCGAGCGCAACCAGATACTCTGGGACATGAGCGTCTCAATCGAGAAGGAGAGGCAGCGCATTGCATCCCTCAAAAGTGAAATAGAAGCGCAGCACCGCTCGGTGACATCGAGCATCGAATATGCCAAACTCATTCAGGACGCCGTGCTTCCGGCTGAAGACATCCTCAGGGAATCGTTTGCCGACGTATTTCTATTTTGGAGGCCGAGGGACATAGTCTC
>JAEEGH010029576.1_pt1 | contig 10697 bp, 7 predicted proteins | sample 9134181 | NCBI WGS metagenome assembly JAEEGH01 (sample SAMN16246544, study PRJNA631951) | gut metagenome | biome: gut microbiome; feature: rumen; material: DP-attached | host: Bos | place: Iran: Karaj | collected 2018-10
TGCAATTCCTTGCAAATTTGATTCTATTGTAGTATCCTATGCTTTTTATGGAGACACACTAGCTGTTACTGAAATGCCTGATCCTTATTATGGTGTCAATTGTGTTTGTGTCATTTCTAATTCCTTTCAAATAAACAATATCCCGCATGGTCAATATGTGCTTGTGATAGGCAACTATCCATACGTTATCAAACATATATCATCCGTTAATTTTTAATAGCTATGAAAAAGTATTATATAATTATATGCTTTATCTTTACTATTCTCTGCCAAGGATATTCTCAAATCAATAGAGATTCTGCTCTTTCAATAGTAAAAACTACTGTGCTTAATAATATATGGGAAGATAGAGAAATATTTTCTAAAATATTGATTGTTCAACCCAATGACACTATATTAACTTTGGACTCTTTTCTTATATCACCTAATTATACAAGTTGGTTATTTTTTGTTGACGAAATTCCTCTTGCCAATTGGGGACACAGATGTAAATACATATTTGTTAACAACATTAATGGAGAAAGTAACACTGCTGATATGTATATGCCTCCAAAAATAACCTATGGATATGAAATTGTCAACAGAGTTATACCCTCTTATAAATCAAACAAAAACGATCTATTTACTATTACACGGCAAAGAGATATAATATCCACAAACACTGAATATGCAGTAATAATAAGCGGAGGAATTGATTCTGCATATAATTTTGCTAGATATTGGAACGATTGTTCAGCCATTTATCAAGTTCTTGTCAATATATATGGATATAATAGAAATAAGATATTTGTATTGATGGCAAATGGTTCTTTATCTTATTACAATGAGAATAATCAATTTTTTCCTATTTGTGAGGTATATCCAGACGATTTAGATGGTGACGATACTGATGATATCCAATATGCAGCTACAGCAAATAATATTTCTATTGTATTTGATTCTTTATCTCGTATAATGACACCTTTTGATAATCTTTTTATTTTTGTAACAGATCATGGAAATAGAGGATCTACGATTAATCTTTGGAATAGTCACATGACAAAAGAACAATTTGCAGCAGAAATCAATAAAGTCTCTTTCGTCAACACTATAAATATTTGCATGGAACAATGTTTCAGTGGGGGCTTTACGTCTGCCCTTTCAGGTAATAGGAGAGTCATAACAACAGCTTGTGCCTCTAATGAAAATTCTTGGCAAATGTCTAATAATCTTTATGATGAATTTTGTTATCATTGGATTTCCGCTGTTGCTGGTTTCACGCCTACAGGAATTACAATTAATGCAGATTATGATAACAATGGCTTTGTGTCTATGAAAGAAGCTTTTATATATGCACAAACAAATGATTCAAAAAATGAAACCCCACAATATTATTCCAATCTAAATTGTTTAGGAGAATCTTTGGCACTAAACGGAATTTTTGACAATTCATGTTTACAAACAGATCTTTACGTTCGTGATACTATAACTGACAATGGTGCAGAACCAAGTCTAGTGCGTTACCAATGGAACAGCCCCGATATCTGGATTGAGGATGTAGCAGGTAATATTACACAACCCATCGGGAATTCTTTATGTTACATATGTGTCCGAGTGCATAATCGCAGTAACAAACCATCCAATGGGAATGAACGTTTGTTGCTAAATTGGGCAAAAGCAGGGGTTAATTTAGTATGGAATAATAGTTGGACAGGTAATGCCTATTTTTCATGCGGACAACCTAAAGGTGGATTTATTGATAGTGCGTTTATCCCTGTCATTCCTGCCTATGGCTATGTAGATGTGAAGATACCGTGGCAAGTACCAAGCCTTACTGCATACGATGAATGTACGGAGTTTGGTGGGGACAAATGGCACTTTTGTCTATTGGCACGAGTTCATGATGGTTATCCAATTGCTCACGAAAATGATATTTTCACCAGCGTTTACCAAATGACACTTGACCATAACAATGTGGCATGGAAGAATCTTTACCTATTGGATGATGCCAACGCCCCTTCATGTGTATCCATTTCCAATATTAGTAATTCAATACGAAGGTATTTGTTAAAACTTCATAAACATAGTGGTATAGAAATAACAGACTATGCTGAGATATACCTTACTTTTGATGAAGGGTTACGTTCGGCAGTGAGTATAGAAGAAGGCTCTGTTATTGGGGCCAATTGGGTGAGTGAAAACACTCTCCGCATTATAAGTGGTGATGATGCGTCTATCATTATAAATATGCCTGCCAATAGTCACTATACTATGCAGACAACAATACATTTTCTTGCTGATCAAATCCCCGACAGCAATAATTTTGATTTTGACATTGTTCTGTATGATGAGGGAGAGAACATTCTCGGAGGAGAACATTTCCATTGTGTTCGTACATCGGGACGTTATTTTCAGGCTATCGCCCATGACGATGTTACCATTATTTCTGGACAGACCGCTACACTTACAGCGGAAGATATTAATGAACTTGCCACATATGAGTGGTTTGATAACATTGGGAATAGTATTGGTAATGGTCCTATCTGCTATGTAAACCCGCAGCAGACAAAAACTTATAGGCTGTGTATTACCGCAGATATAGATGGTTATAGGGCTTATGATCAAGTAACTATCACTGTACAGCAAAACATTATCACCTCAATCACCCCTAACCCTACTAATAGTCAAGTGGCGATAAATTATCAGTTGCTGGATAGTGTTACTTCGGCTACAATTCAAATACTTAACAGCAATGGTCAAGTAGTGTATAGCCAAATAGTGTGTAACAATAATAGGAGTCAAATTACCAATCAAATTTTTGTAAATACATCTTCTTTTACAACTGGTAACTATACCGTGCGTATGGTCTCCTCCAGCGGAAAGGTACATGATAGCAAGACATTAATAGTGATAAGATAAATTGATAACCTGAATTCAACAAATAAATGCAACTGTATTACAAACAAGAATAGTATTTATCAAGCAAAGAAAAGTAAATACTTTCCCTACAGAAAGAAAAAAATGACTATTTTTGTATGTGACAAAAGTTCAAAAATATGAGTCATTTAACCGAAGTGCAAAGATACAAAATTCAAGCATTACTTGCCAAAAAATAAGTTAAAACATTTTCCATAAAAAAAAACTATTGCCATAATGGCAATAGTTTTTTGTTTTAAATTATCTTATCTTTAAACCGTCTTTTCTACATTCCAGACAAAGGCTCTCACGCCGATAAAATGAAATGCTACGGAATGCTACAACTAAAACAGGTTCAATACAAACTTACAAATCTAACAACATATTAGAGACAATGCCGTTGGCAACCTGTTGTGGCACACCGCAATCTTTTGCCGTTTCCGGCCAATGTGAAGCCCTTTCACAAATTTCATCAATTACCGAGGAGGCATTTTTGATATTGTTATTTTCGGCGAAAACAAGCAAATCGTCACGGGTGATACCGTCAAATTTTCCGTTGACGGACATCTGGTGCGTAGCTGTCCAACCGCCCTTGGGGTTGTAGGCATAAGCCATGTCGTAGGCCGGAGCAAGTTTCCATTTTCCATCTTCCTCCATCAGGAAGGAAATGTTTTTGGTATGGTCATCCTGATTGCGTATCACCACATTGAACACCATGCGGCGAAACATTTCTTGAGCGGCGGAATAAGGCAGTCGCAACATTCTCATCACATTGAAAGCCTGCTCATAGGAATATGCCCTCTGCAGCCGGTAGTCAAAATGGGCAATACCGCAAAGTGTCTGCATGTGCACCTTCCTGCCGTTTCTTCTGTCAAAACGCTTAGTAAGAAAGTGTGCCCTTCCGTTCTCTTCCATTAGCGAGCACTCCGACATATTGATACCGCAGGCTAATGCCAACTTATAGAAAGAATATTCCAGACGACCATAATTGCTTGTTTCTCTGAATCCTGCATTCGCCGACACACCATCCAGTTTGATAAGATAATAGTCAAATCCTGCAGGAGCGTCCACTTGTCCTGAACGCACTTCGCCGGTCTCCTCATTATAAGCGATAATAGCCTTGGCACGCTGCCCTCCGGCAGAGGTTCCTAACCGAAGTATTTCTGCGATGGCGGATTTTCCGGCATCGTTAAGATTCACGCCAAAAGAGTTTTTCTCCGCCAAAGCTTCATTGGCTACATGTACCAATGTATCTATTTCAAAACGGGCATGAGAATCATAGGGAATATCCATGGCCGGTTCAAACTCCAAAGCTCCCATACAGCGTTTACCTAAAAAGCACAAAGTTTCAATAGGATTGCTGCTTGTGCGGCCTGTCAATGCCAGCCACCTGTCAAACAATGCACGCCCGTATGTGTCGGGAAGTGCATCTGCCAGCATGCCGGGCAGTCCCTTGAAGGTCTCTCTGCTCAAACCGGCAAAAGAATAGATTCTTCCCTCGCGTACCGGCATCATCAGGGGAGCTGGTTCCAAACCACGCCCGACAAAAGCGGCATCATATTCAAATGCTGCAATACTATACCGTCCGTCCCACCGAAATGTCCCGACCGGCAGTCCAAACATGTTTACCTTCGCCACGTCTACCATTCCGATTCCTCCTTTTCCGGGCGAGTAAGTTGTCCGGCGGCACGCTTCCTTGTATTCTTCTTGGCGGAATGCACCAAATTGTAATATTCATTCGGACTCAACTGCTCCTCCTCCGTCAAGGATTGCAGCATGTCTAACATTCCCAGTGTGCGTAATACCCGCAAAAACGACTCAAACGAACCGATTTTGCCGTTTTCTATTTTTTTGAGAGACGACAGCGACACTCCGGAAAACTCCGCCAGACTTTGTTGAGTGATATTCTGCTTCAGTCTCGCCCGCCTCAAACGACTCCCTATTCTTGAAAGAATCACCGTATCCGCAAGCATATAAATATTATCCATAATAGTTTTATATTAAACTTTAACGCTGCAAAATTACTAATAAAAGTTCAAATATAAACTACTTTTAGAAAATATTTTTTAACATAAATGAAAACAGCCATTGCCGCCTTGGGGCGGCAACGGCTGTTTTGTTATCCTTTCCCATACTATTGACAGAAAGGCAATCTTAATTTAAGGATTTTTTGCTAAAATTCGTCAAATTCCAACTCTCCTTTATATCTCAGCCCGATGGTATGGGTTTTTCCGTCCCCGCTTTCATCGTCTTTTATTTTACCGTTTTCAATGCGAATTTCAAACACCGGCTTACCGTTGCTTGTGCCCGTATGTTTGACATATAACGTGCCGCTTGAGAAAAGAGGATATGCATTACTCTCTTTACCAAAAGTGTTAAAAATCGTTGAACCGTTGTTTTCATATATTATTGCCCAATACCATCCGTCATGATTGGATTCATACTTGGTAAGGTCCATTTTCTTACCGTTATGATTTGCCTTATCCACCATTATGTCAATATATTCATCATCAGACATAAAAATACAAATATCATATTTATCTTCGTTAAAATCACTTTGGTCAATTCTTGCACTGACTATTGTTCTTTCCACACCGTCAATCGTCAGAAAAACATGCTTTTCAAAAACAGCAGTGTAAGTTTCATCGTTCATGACAGTAATTTTGCGGGGATTGTCCGTATTGCCGTCCGTCCATTTCACAAATTCGCATCCGTTTTGCGGTATGGCCGATATATATATTTCCGTGCCTTTAAAATAAGTTCCGCTGCCGGAGGTGAATCCCATGCCTGTTTCATTAGGCGCTACCATGATAGTAAATTCTTTTTGGCAACCGATAAACAGGATGGCAGTTGCCGCCATGGCTAATAAAAATAATTTCTTCATTCTGTTTGTATTTAAAATTTTCTGCAAAAATACAATATTTTTTTTAATTTATGCAATAGGATATTTTTCCATGCTACCGCTTCCCGAGTTGAACTATAAAAAAATGACATTTTCACATCTTTTCCTGCATGATTCAGCATCAACTTTTTTTGTATGATTGTCTGATATGTTTAAAATTTTAGTACTTTTGCAAAATGAAATTAATTATAGAACTGAATTAAAACAATTTTAGTATGAAACGAGTATTTTCAATGTTGCTACTTCTGTTTTTTATAGCAACAACCGGCGTAACAAACGCCCAAATATCAGACATTACGGGAGCCAAAAAACAAAAAACATCCGATTTGAAGGCTCCGGTGCCTATAGACAAAAATGTCCGTTTGGTGAAAATGGACAACGGATTGACCTATTATCTTCGTGTCAACAAAAAACCTGAAGGCCGCATTCAATTTCGTTTGGTAACCAATGCGGGTTCCATATTGGAAGATGATTCCCAACAAGGGTTGGCCCATTTTTGCGAGCACATGGCCTTTAATGGCACAGAGCACTACCCTCACAATTCTATGATTTCAGAATTGCAAAAAGCGGGTGTTACCTTCGGCAGCCACATCAATGCATACACATCTTTTGATGAAACCGTTTATTTTATCAATATGCCCAATACACCGGAAATGATAGAAATGGGTATGAAAATATTGGACGGCTGGGCTTCCAAACTATTGTTTGATCAAAAAGAAATAGAAGCGGAACGCGGTGTTGTGCACGAAGAATGGCGTGGCAGACTGGGAGCAGGAGACCGTATGAATAAAATTGTGTGGCCCATTATGCTCAAAGGTTCCAAATATGCCAATCGTATGCCTATCGGCACCGAAAATGTTATTATGAACTTTAAACGCGATGAAATTGTTCGTTTTTACAAAGACTGGTACAGAACCGATTTGCAAGCAATAATTATTGTCGGCGATTTCGATATGGACCAAATGGAAGCCAAGGTAAAACAATATTTCGGCGGATACACCAAGGCTGACCACCCTAAAGAACGCCAATATTTTAATATCCCTGACAACAAGGAGCCGCTTATCGCCATGGCAACAGACAAGGAGGCGACTTCTACAAGTCTGGAATTGATATGGAAACACAAAAAAGCACCGCAAGGTACTATCGAAAATTACAGACAAAGTCTTGTCCGTCAATTGGCAAACGGTATGATACGCGCCCGTTTTTCCGAATTATGCGAACAAGTTACCTCTCCAATGATACGTTGTAGCGGCGGATATGGAGGATTTTTGGGCAGAAACTGCGATGCGTTTACTTTATATGCCTACCCCAAAGACAACCAAATACCGGAGGCGGTTAAGATGATGCTTACCGAAATGATTCGTATTGACCAACATGGATTTTTGCAAACAGAATTAGACCGTCAAAAAGAAGATTTGCTGGATTCCTATCGCAAGTCAGCCAAAGAAGCCGACAAAACCCACTCCACCCATTTGGCAGATGAATACACCCGTCATTTTTTAGACGGAGAAGTAATCCCGGGCATTAAGCAAGAATACAATTATGCAAAAGAATTTCTGCCGGGAATTACTTTGGAAGAAGTAAATGCCATGGTTGCAGATTGGATTACCGAAGAAAACATGATATTTTATCTGACCGCACCCGAAAGAGCTGACTTGAAAATACCTACAGAAAAAGAAATCAAGGCACTTTTGGATAGTGAGAAAAATATTAAGACCGAAGCATGGGTGGACAACTATAAAGAAGCGCCACTGTATGACAAAACTTTGGCAGAGGTAACGCCAAAAGTAAGCAAAACAAATACAGCACTTGACTATACAGAATACACTTTGCCCAACGGCATTCGTTTTGTAGTAAAGAAAACCGATTACAAAGCCGATGAAATACAAATGAAATCTTATGCAAGAGGCGGTTCTTCTTTGTACAGCGATGCGGACATATTCCCCATCAGCCTAAGTGCGGCCTTTATTAACGATGCCGGCATCGGTGAATTTTCCTCTTCCCAGTTAAAGAAAAAACTAAAAGGCAAAAGTGTCAGAATATCTCCCTCTATAGATAACACCACACAAGGATTCTCCGGCAGCTGTTCACCCAAAGATTTGGAAACCATGCTGCAATTGTTGAACCTGTATTACGAGGCTCCCCGCAAAGACCAAGAGTCTTTTGATAAAAATATTCAAGCCATGCGTACCCAATACAAGGCCTTGGCAGAACATCCGCAAATCGCCTTGTCGAAAGTTTTGTACCAAACCGCCTACCCTGACTACAAACGGGTGGTGATATTGCCGACAGAAGAAGATTTTGACAAACTGAATTTGGAACGCCTTTATCAAATGTTCAAAGAAAGATTCAAAGATGCTTCCAACCAAATATTTTTCTTTGTGGGCAATGTTTCGGATGATGACATAAAAATGATTGCAAAATATTTGAATCATTTGCCTACAGGCGGAGAACAAAAAAATGAAACCAACAAAAATATTTTCCCGAAATTGGCAGAAGGTGTTAATCACGGACTTGCCCAAAAAGGCTCTGAGCCCATGTCTATTGTCTATATTTTAGGCGAAACAGACGGCTTTGAGGCTACACAAAGAAACCGCCGTATGGTGGACATAATAGGCGAATGCCTGCAAATAACCACCACGGAAGTGATTCGTGAAAAAATGGGCGACGCCTACTCTCCTTATGGCGATGTAGGCTATAATTTGGAACCCGACCCGACCGTCAGCTGGCAGTTTGTCATTCAGTGTGCTCCTGAAAAAACCGCCAAGGTGGAAAAAGCCGCCATACAAGTGCTGAAAACCTATGCCAAAAAAGGACCTGATGCAGAAACAATTACAAAGGCTAAAGAACAATTGATAAAAAGCAGGGAAACACAATTGCAGGAAAACGGCACTTGGATGGGTATCATTTACGGTTCTTATTATTATAATGAAAATCGTGACGATGTGGTTACAAAATATAATGAATGGATCAACTCCATTTCCGCAACTGAAATCAGAGATTTTGCAAAGAAATTCTTTGATTTAAATCATTATACAGTCGTCACACTAAAACCGGAAAACACTAAAAAGTAAAAATAGAACAAACATCAAACTTAAGGACGAACAAATATGTTCGTCCTTTTTTTTATCATCCACCACCCTTTTGTATGTAAAAAACTGCAATTTTTTTATCACCGTTTATCCCTGAATAGCAAAAAATACTCTTTATTATATTGATTTTCAGTTGAAAATTTTTTTTTATTTTTTTTCTTGTTATTTCATTTTTTTGTTATACCTTTGCAGTGTATTACAACACTAATACACTAAACAATATTAATAAAAAAACGAACACAATGATAACAATTAAGAATTTGACATTTGGCTATTCCAAGCAGAAGATGCTCTTCAATGACTTGGATTTAAGCTTGCGGGAAGGTCATATTTACGGTTTGCTGGGCAAAAACGGCACCGGCAAAACCACCCTGCTGAAGATAATCACCGGTCTGTGCTTTCCCCAAGGCGGAGAGGTAAGCACTATGGACTACCCTGCCCCGCTTCGACAAGCGGGCATGTTGGAGAATTTGTTTTTCCTGACGGAAGAAATCTTTATTCCGCACTTGAAAATAAAAGACTACGTAAAAGCCAACGCCCCGTTCTACAAACATTTCAATCTCGAACAATTCAACGAATATTTGAGTCTGTTCGACATGGACAATCAAAACGATTATCTGACAAAAATGTCTTTAGGACAGAAAAAGAAAGTGATGATTTGCTTTGCACTTGCCTGCAACACGCCCGTTTTAATCATGGACGAGCCGACCAACGGCCTGGACATACCTTCCAAGAGCACTTTTAGAAAAATATTGGCAATGGCAGCCGACGAAGGCAAAACCATCGTCATCTCCACCCACCAAGTACGCGATTTGCACAGCTTGATAGATGCCGTGATTATTTTAGAGCAAGGAAAAATCCTGCTGAATGCCGATATTGACACCATTGCCCGTCAACTGTTGTTCAAAGTGAACGAAGACAACAATATAGACGAAGCCGACATTTTATATAAAGAAGAATCGCTCAAAGGAGACGTGGTGGTGGCCATTAACAAGGAACACCAAGAAAGTAAAGTGGATATTGAACTGCTTTTCAATGCAGTAATGAACCATCCACAGAAAATTAACGAAATTTTTCACGCTTAAAAATTGAAGATTATGAGTATCATTAATATCAAACATTTAATTAGCCATCATTTTATCAGCCACTGGAAAAGAGAATTGAAAATATTTGCCATTATGATTTTTTGTGCTTTTTTCCTTTTGCGTGCTCAGGATAATGTCCTTGAAACATTTGTGTGGCTGGCAGTATTGTATTCACTTGTTGAATTGAAATCCATTTATGCTGAAAACAAAGGCATGAACTACCTGCTTCTGCCGGCACAGACAAGCGAAAAAATCGCTTCTACATTTATTATTCACCAAATTTTCTACGTCCTGTTATCCATGGCAGCCTTGGCATTGGCATACGGAATAAATTGGCTGATAGCTCAAAAAATGGGTAATTATTATTTGGATTGGGTGGTTTATCCTTTGAAATGTCAAATCTTCAATTTTTCACAAGTTGTAAATGCTTTGTTGAGCATATGGTGTTGGCAAGTTATTTTTGTCTTTGGAGGCTTCTATTTCAAACGGCATCCGGGATTAGGAATTTTGCTAACCTTTATAGGCATTGGAATTATCACCTCCATGCTCATCGGCATCTGTACTTCCATAGTTATCACACACGACATTCACTATCCTCATTTTGTAACTCGTTTATTTGATTTAACCAACCCATCCATCCTGGAAAGTGACGGAATTTTTGATAATAATTTCACCAATTTTCCGGGTATATTCTATATTTTTTCTTCCGTCCATATTATATTT
>JAEEGH010029577.1_pt1 | contig 10697 bp, 5 predicted proteins | sample 9134181 | NCBI WGS metagenome assembly JAEEGH01 (sample SAMN16246544, study PRJNA631951) | gut metagenome | biome: gut microbiome; feature: rumen; material: DP-attached | host: Bos | place: Iran: Karaj | collected 2018-10
GAAGCGCAGAAGCTTCAGAGAAACACCAGCCTCCGCGCGCCACGCGGAGAGGGCGACCGCCTTGTTCTGAAGCGCTTTCGGGATTTCGACATACGCCGTCTCTCCGCGCCATACGGACGCGCCGAACTCGGCGGCGTTCGCAAACACGCCTGCGGCGACAGTGGCAACGAGACATGCCTTTGCGAGTTTCGCGTAGAATGCTTTTTGTGTTGTCATGCCTTTGCTCCTTTTTGTAGAAAGATTTTGACTGGGACTGTCCCCACATGTCTCAGTCGCTGGAAGAACGACTGCTGACATTGCCCTTGCATCCGTCGATGACGAATGTAGTGACGGAGTGGCCCGCGAGCGTGGTGTTCATCTTCTTGCCGGTCAAGGCGACCTTGTCGAGCCGCTTCCAGTTCTCAGTGTTGCTGGTGCGGATGAAGCTTGCGTGTGCGTCAACGGATCTGAAGTCGGATAGATCGATTGAAATCTCCACCGGTCTGCCTTTCGTGTTGCATACTACCACCACGCTCCGCCCGCCTTTTGGATCGTAGGCCGCCACGGCTGCGCCGCCTGTCTGAAGCATGACCATGCCCGGGCGGATGTAGCGCGTATACTGGCCGAAGGCGTAGTATTTCTTTGTGAAGATGATGGTGCAGTTGTCATGATCCGCAACGGCGCATCCCCAGTAGCCGCCGCACGTGTTGACCATGCCCATGTCCTTCCTGCCGTTCATGCCTGCACGGGAGATGTGGGTGTCGATGACTTGCCAGATGATCCATGCGGAAGGATTCAGTCCGTTCATGTCGGCATTGATGCGCGCGGCGAGCCAGAGGGCCGCGCCCATCTCGCCGGCGTTTCGGCCGGCCGTGGATCCCCCGTCAACCTCGCTCATCCAGAGGTTCTTGCCGGCGGAAAGCGCGAGGTCGCGCAGCTCGGTGCGTCTGGAGCCGCCGTAGGTGTGCGTGTCGATGCGGGAGATCGCGGCCTTGGCATCGCCGGAGAGCTCGTTGAATGCGTTGATCTGCGTGTCTATCGAGGTCTCGTCTGACGCGACGATCTGCACGTCTCCCAGCCCGCGCTTCCGCATGGATTTCTGCAGTTCGAGGATCATGTTGGACTCTGAAGCACCAAGGTCGAAGTGACAGCCCTCCTGCTTGGCGCTACCCGCGCGCCAGTAGTCAGTGAACGGCTCGTTGAACGGTTCGATGCTCTGCACCTTCACACCCCATGTGCGGCGATAGTGGCGGCATACCTCGGCTAGATACTCGGCGAAATCGTCGTACTGGTCGGCGCGAAGGTTGTTCCGCTTCGGATCTCGTCCGCCGGATGAGCATCCTGATTCCGTCATGTAGTAGGGCGGCGAATTGGAGAACATCTCAACGATCATATCGCGTCCGCACGCCTTGATGGCGCGCAGCAAGACGTTTCGCTGGTTTGCGTCCCTAGTCCAGTCGTACCTTGCCGACGATCCGTTCCAGACGGTGTAGCCCGGCATGTTGGAATCCGTTCGCCTGATATGGGCATGCGAGGGGTCGTCGCCCCCGCCGATGTTGAAGCGCGCGATGTTCAGCCGCAGGCCCTTCGGCCCGAAGAACGCATCGGACGCCTGTTGCGCCAGCGAATTCGAATATCCCACGCGGTTGGCCCACCAGCAGAGAGACGTGCCCCAGCCCTCGAACACTCCGCCGTTGACGGCATAGATCGACTTCGGGGAAAGCCGCACGCTGACCGGCGAATCCCCTGCAACCGCACCAAGCGCAATCCATGACGCCAAGACCGGTCCGGCCATCCGCAGCACGCTGTTTGCTTTCATCGCCATTACCAGCAGGTATGTTTCCTGTTCAGCTTCACCGTATGACCAGCGTCATGCCAGTGACGACGTAGACGCCGTCGTCGAGCTTCCTCACCGAATAGCAGCGCGTGTCGGATGGATCGCGCACGAACCTGAGAGTGTCGTAGGTCGGCGGTATCGTCTCCTCCGTCCATGCGATCACCTTGCCGCCACGCATACCCCTTCTCACCTTGATCGTGGCGTTCTCCGCGAACTCAAGGTTCTTCTTGCCCGTGTCGGTGAACGCCGAGACGACAGGAAGCGGCGTGGTGCGGTCCGCTGCGAAGAGCGTTCCAACCATTGCCACACCCGCAAGCGCGGCAAAGATACCATGCTTTTTCATCTGGTCCCCCTTTCAGAAGTTTGGCATCTAACATTGACATTATACCAACTTCCCACATCCCCTGCAAGCCGAACTTCAAAGCCGGATGCGGTAGGCGAATGATTTTGCGTCGCACTTGACCTTCAGCAGGTTGCCGGACTGGCTCCATACCGGCACCGCGGCGCCCTTCTCCGGATCGACCGCGTCCACGCCCGCCACCACGTGGCCCGCCGCACCGAACGTTGCTAGGTCAATCTCGGCTGTAAAGGCATCGGAGTCCGGTAGCGGCGTGATCGTCCAGTCCGCAAAGCGGAACGAACCGTCTGTCTTCACGCCGCCGAACTGCACCTCACGCCCCGCGCGGTTCACACCAAGCAGTCTGTCGCGCGCCGTCGCCTCGTCCGACGATCCCTCTGGCTTCCACGTGACGCCGGATATCTTGCCGCCCGAGCGCGCCACCTCGATCATGCCGCCCTTGATGCGGCGGCTGCCGTCCGTCGGCGCGCCGCCAAGCGAAAGGCGGGGGCCTCCCTTCGGATTCCACGCGCCGTAGCGCACCCGGTAGGTGCCTGCTGCCGTTTCGGACGGCACGACCAGATCGATGAACGTCTCGTATTTGCCTGCCTTCGCGAACACTTCCTTCGCGCGTGCCATGCCACACTGGAACACGATGCCCTCGTGCTCCTCGCTCTCGTTGCAGATGTGCACGAACGGCTGGTATTCGGGCGCAGGACGAGTCATCTCCCACGACACGTGGAGCCGCAGCCGATCGGGCGCAACGACCTCGGCGCGCAGCGGATACGTGATGCCACCATAGGCGCGGCTCAAGGACGGCTTGCGCGCGTCAATGAAGATGCCCTTCGGCGACTTCGCGAAAGCGTAGCGCACGCCGTCCTTCTCCACCACACCGCTCACTGTGCTGCGCGTGTGCGCGTAGTAGCCGTATGGCGGCAGCACGATGCCGTTCGGCAGGCGCCACGTCGCGTTCGTCTGGCGGTTCACCCACACCTCCCCGCCGTCGGAGAAGAACGAATGCTGGCGGTGGATACTGCCCTCGTACTTCAAGTCGAGGAACTCGGCGCGCCCGAGCTCCGCGCACGCGTCGTGCTGGAGCCAGTACGTCTTCACCGCGTTGCGCGAGAACGGCCCATCGCACATCGGGTTGCGTCCACCGATGATGCAGTTGGATAAATAGTCGTCGGAACCGTAGCCGTGGAGTTCAGCGTCGCCGCCCTTGTGCCAGCCAGCCTCCTCCTGGTAGCGTCCGCCAAGTCCGCCCGCGAAGAGCACATAGTAGCCGTGCGTGGCGATGTCATGCCACGGCGTGCGCTCGCTGTCGGCGAAGTTCGCCCCGCCAAGCAGCTTCGGCGCGCCGAAGTGGTCGCTCTGTCCGGCGTCCGCAATGCCCACGAGGTGGTCCTGTCCTGCCTCGCTCACGCACACGGCGTCCGGACGCCGAAAGCCCTCTCGGTACAGCTCGAATCCACGTCCCCAGCTCGCCGACGTCTCGTTCTTCGAGTGGAAGCGTCCCTCACGGTCGAGATAGTCGAACGGACCATGCGCCGTGAACACGTCGATGAAGATCGCATCGGGATCGTAACCCTTCTTCAGCAGCTTGGCATTGCGGAGGCACCACGGATGAAACGCATGAGGTGCCCAGCGGTAGGAACGCGCATGGCGCCCGGCGTTGAACCACGCAAGCTGCGGGGTGCCGTCAAGGTTGAACACCGTGAGGTCGTACGAGTAGCGGTCGCAGTCTGGATAAATGTCCGTGTAGTTGTCGTGCGGGCAGAAGAGCATCCCCGCAGCACGACAGGCATTGCGCATCGCGCCAAACGCTTCTTGATCGCCGCGCGGCGGATAAATCTCGGGCAGGCGGTAGTCGTAGCCCCAGCGCTGCCAGTCGTGCTTCACGAAGATCGAGTCGTTCAACCCGTACTTGGCGGCCTTCGCAATGTCTTCCGCCGCCTTCGCGTAGTCGCCGCTCCACTGGTCGAGGCACATGCGCGAACCGAGCGCAGCGTGTCCGGGACTCGCCTTGTAGCCCGCGACGGCGCGGAAGCGGCGCCCTGCCTCGAACACGCCCTTCGACGAGGGCACGAACGTAAACGTCGCATCATGGTGCGCGTGTAGGGAGAAGAGGTTCCTCTCGCCGTCGCAGGAAACGGAATCCTGCACCACGTCCACGGCCTGCACCACCGAAAGTCCGTTCGCGTAGTCCGCGCCCACGTGGCGCGTGGAAAGTCCGAACCCGTTCGCGTGAAGCGAGAACCTCTTCGGGCCCTCCACGACGTTGCCGAAGCCCATGTACACGCGATGCGGCGTCTCTGAGGCTGGCCCCACGGCAAGATCCGCGATGCGCGGGAACCCAGCCGAGTCGCGCTTCGCGCCAGGGATCGACCAGGAGATTCGCAACGTGCCATTCTCCTCGCGTATGGACGCCTTTGCCTCTGGCGGTGCGGAACCGTCGCCCGTCTCAACCCGCGCGGTGAAGCCGCGGAAAACCACCGAGCGTTCGCCGTCCGTGAACGCGAGCGCGCCGTCGATGAGGCCGCGCTCTCCATACGCCACGCCCGCACCGTACACCACATCGCCTGCGTCCAGGCGCCAGCGCCCCGAAGTCGCGTCCGTTCCGGATGCGCGCGCCGTCTTCGCCGCTGCGAGCGCCGCCGCGCAGCGAGCCTTCCAGTCTGCCTCGTCCGGCACTTTCGGCTGCTTACCCACCAGCAGCTTCACGTCGCCCCAGCCGCCGCCGTCGCAGCACGTATCCATCTTAGGTCCCGGACCCGTCCAGAGCCTGAGCGTGATTTTCTTTCCGGCCCACGGCGAGAGGTTTCCCCTCATGTCGCGCCACGTGAGGATGTCCTTCACGATCTGCGAGCAGACGAGCTGCGGCGCATGCCCTTCCTCCACCACGAACACCTTGTACTCCGCGCCATCGGAAGGTGGCGCGTCATGGTGGTCCACAAGAAAGTTTGAACACGAGAACGCAAGCGGCGTGACCGCAGGGAGGTCAAGCGGGAAGTCGCTCCAGATGAACCCTGCGCCCTTCTTGTAGGGCGGATGCGTGTCGAAACCGTTCTTCGCGACTCCACGTGGCGAGGGACGTCCCTTCGTCATGTGGGCGCCCCATTCCTTCGGCGCGCCGTCCGGATCGACGGCCATGACCTTCCCCTTCACCTCGATGAACGTCGAGCGCGCGAAGCCTGCGTCGAGGCTGAACGCGCCTGGACCAAGCTTCGGCGTGGCCACCTTGCGCACGGGACGCGGCGCGTTAGGATTTTTGTACATGAAGACCGCGATCGGGTGCGGCGCGTCCTCCTTCTTCGCGCCCGCAGGCGTGAAGCGCGCATGGACTGGATAGAGCGCGTTGAGAGCGCGCGGACGCGCCGTGCCCGTGTAGGCGAGCTCCTTCTTCTCGCCGGGCGCGAGCGTGAGGGGGCCCTGCGGGCCCACCACGTCCCAATCGTCGTTCATCCACACCTCGAGTTCGCCGGAAACGGACTTCTCCGTCTTGTTCTCCAGCGTCACCGGAAAGGCGCGTGGCGCGCCGGCCTGCACCTCGGTGACGCCGAGCGGCCAGGCGTACGGATTCTTGCCGGGGCGCTCTGTCGCCTGCGGGAACGAGCCAATCTCCACCTTCACGCCGCACCGTTCCTCGACGGGCGGCAGATATGCACATGCCGCCAGCGCAATGGAGACGACACCAAATGCAATGCAATGTTTCATGGTCTAATACCTCCAGCGACATCTACTATTCATTTACGCCGACGATACACGCGGATCCAGTCGATGTACATCCGCACGGGGAGGGTGGAGACATCGACATTTCCAACCCATTTCCCGCCGAGCTGCATGTCCAGAAGGAAATAGAACGGCTTGTCGAACGGCCACTGGTCCGGGTCGCCGCAGTCCGTCTTCGGATAGCGGAACGTCTCCTTGCCGTTCACGCTCCAGATCAACTCATTCTCCGTAATCTCCAGGCCATAGACGTTCCAGTCGCCCTGACGGATCGCCGCCTTCACGCTTCCGTGCGGCGGATCCTTCGTATGTTTCTTTACGTACGTCCAGCCGGAATGGACGGTCTGGTAAACGAAGGGATCGCCGTTCAGACGCTCCACGATGTCGATCTCGCCGGCCCACGGCCAGCTACGTCCTTTGTTGTCCGGCTGGTCCGCAAGCATCCACAACGCCGGCCACGCGCCCTTCTGGTGGTCCTCGAACTTGACGCGCATCTCGACCTTGCCAATTCCCATCAGTCCCTTGCCATTGCTCTGCACGCCGCCGGTGAGGTACGGACGAGGATCCGACTTCAAGTCCTTGTTCGCGACGCCCCACAGGACGAGCGCGCCATTCTTCACCTCCACGAGGTCCTTTCGCACGGACATGTGGCGGTTCCAGTCGCTGTTGCCTTGTTCGCACCGGTTCCACCTGTTCGTGTCAAGGCACGCACCGTTGAACTCGTCGCGCCATTCAAGAACGTAATTGTTCGCGGCAGTCGCCACTGCTGCGCAAAAAACAATCGCAACGGCCACCATCTTTGCAGCGGCCCTCCCTGCTAATTTCTTGTCGTTCATTTTGGATGTGCTTCCTTTCTGGTTTGTAGCGGGGAGAGTCCCCGTCATCCTTTTCCTTCTTGTTGTGGATTTCCCTGCAATTCAAAGTCAATACACACGGACCTCGAAGACGCGGGCGGAGGGATCGCCCCAGGTCTCGTCTATGCGGATGCGCACCGCGGTCACCGTCCGGCTCTGGAACTTGTGGACGCGATGGCGGACCGTGTTTCTGGTCTCGGTCGCCAGCGTTATCCATTCGCTGCCGTCGAAAGCCTCCACGGCATACGCCTTGACAAGCGTTGGCGGAAGTGGATTGCCGCGCGGATGGAGCGGGTTGAGGTTTGGGTCGAACGTGAGCCGCACCTCGCGCGCCGCAACTGGCCTGCCAAAGTCAAGCGTAAGCGTCTGCGGGAGTTTCTGCGCGGGATCCGAGATCCAGCCGTGACGGACGCCGCCGACATTGCGCGACACGCCGTCGATCACGCGCCCCGGTTCCGGTACGTCCGCCACGGCGAAACGGAGCCCGCCCTCCGGCACGAGCGCGTACACCTCGTCCGAGACGAAGGTCCACTCTTTACCGCACCACGCCCGGTACGGAACCGCACCGCGCGACTTGTCCGCGAGGCGCCACGTGACGCCGGCCGTGCGCGGCAGCTGTATCCAGATGAACTTCGCGTCGTCCGGCGGCATCGCGGGGAAGTCGAAGCGCGTCCACTTCGCGTCGCCGGGGGAGACAGTGCCCTTCGTCTCGCCGAGGAACTTGAAGCTCGACCTGTCACCCGGCACCATGCCCCTCTCCGTCGGGACCGCCGCCGCGTACACGCGCGCAGTGATCTGCGTTGGCGCGGAGAGCGTCGACTCGAGGAGGCACTCGAAGAACTTCGCCCCGCGCGCGGCATCGTGCAGATAGCCCGTCGCGCGCGCCATGTCTAGCGGATGCGCCTTGCGACCCTTGCGCGGCGGCTTGATGTTCGCCTTGGTGGTGACGCCCTTCATGAACGTGCTTGTCGCGGACACCTTTGCCGTGCGGGCGAGGTCGGCGGGATCCTCGTTCACAACCTCCGGGATGTACAAATCGTCCTTAAGGAGAAGCTGCTGGAGACGGCGGATGCGCACGGAATCCGAAGCGTATTCGCGCGGCATCAGCCCCGCCTTCAGCATCTCCGCCGCCGCCGTGCCGACGGCCTGGCCGAGGGTAAGGATCGTGGACTCCACACGCGTGGAGCCGAGGGCGATGTGCGTCACGCTGATGTTGCGCCCCGCCATCATTAGGTTGGGAACGTTCACCGAATAGAGACAGCGGAACGGAATTGTGTACATCGGCACGCGGGGATGGTGCTTCCAGTATCCGTTGCCAGTTGGGTTGTCTATGCCGAGCGGATCGTGGGTGTCGAGGGGCCATCCGCCGTAAGAAACGCGATCCTCGAACACCTTGCCCTGGAGGCAGTCGTTCGCCGTCAGGATGTAGTCGCCAACAAGGCGGTATCCCTCGCGGCGTCCGTTCATGTGCGACATCTCGACAAGCTCGTTGCAGCGGATGCTGTCCTTTTGGGTCCATTCGTTCTTGAGCCAGCCCCAGTAGGCGAAGTTGATGCGCACGAGCTCGTCGCGCGCGCGCTCAGGATCCGCGAGGTCGTCGAACCTGCCGCCATGCTCCAGCCACCACTCGCCTTCTGGATGATTGGTCCTGCGCGTGAACCCCTTCGGGAGGACCCTTGCCCACACGGGCGTCTCGTAGGGGACGGGCTTGTTGCCGAAACGCCCCTGCTTGTACCCTATGTACATGTACCCGTAGCGGTAGACCTCCGACGTGGCGCTCGCCAGACAGCCGCTCATCGTGAGCTCGTCGCGCACCTCTGGCGCCTGCGTCTCGCCGTACTCGGCGGCTGCCTCGCGTCCGTACATCCTCTTCGCGCCGGCGAATACGCCCACCCAGCCATCGCCCGTGCAGTCGACGAAAAGGCGTCCGCCCCAGCGGCGGCGCTTGCCGTCGAGCGTGCAGCGGGCCTCGACGGACGCGATGCACGCGCCGTCCATACGGACAGAGACGACGCGCTGGTTGTCGAACACCGTGAGGTTGGGCAGCGCATCGGCCATCTCCCTGAACGCCTGTGAAATCGAATAGCCCGGCGCGACCATCCGCCGAAGGTTCGCCTCTTCGCAGATGCCGCCTTCGCGCGCGTCGGGATGCGAGACCGCTGCGCCGTCCGTTGGGACGCCTATCTCGCTGCTGGCGTTCCCACCGAGGACGGGGCGGTCGTGGACAAGCGCAACGCGCGCGCCATGGCGCGCGGCGGCTATGGCGGCGCCGAGTCCGCCAGGTCCCGCGCCGACGACGACAAGGTCGTAGCTCCCTGCATCGGCGACCTGTTCGGCGTCCGCGCCCGTGAAGCGCCCGCGCGCCGCCGCGCACGCCGCCGCGTCGTCCGGCGGGACGTAGGCGGCGTCCTGCGTGAAGATGAGCGCATCGCACCTGGCGAACGCGCCAGTGATATCCTCAAGCGCGACCTTAGCCGCACCTGCGGGCAGCTTCCATTCACCCGCAAGCTCCCAGCGCCATCCGTCCTTGCCGCTCGCGCCGAGTTCACGCCCGGGCTTGCCAGCAACGGACAGCCGGAACCTCCCTGGATGGTACTCGGGAAGCCAGTCCTTCGTGCGCGCCCACGCGCGCCACACGCCGGCCTTGGGGAATCTCACGGACGTCGTCGCGGGCTTGACCGGCTTCAGCACACCGGCGGCCAGCAGGTAGGCGCTGCCCATCTTGTGGGTGAACTGCGTGTCCAGCCGCCACTCGCCGTAGTCGGCGAAGCTTTCCGCCTCAAGCCAGAGGAATCCCTCCACGGCCTCCTTCGCCCCGTCCGACGGCGCGCGGAAACCCTGGAGCTCTTTCATCACCCCCCACGCGGTGCATGAGACTAGAGCCGCACACGCGGTGACGGTGAACATGGAATGCGGACTCTTCATCTCTTTTCCCTTTCATGTTGAACGTGAAACACCTCAGCGTGTGCGGATCTCCACGATGCCGGCCGATCTTTTCGGACGGCACTTGAGACGAATGCGAAATTCCGTCGCGGTGGCAGGCGTCGCAAAGAGCGCCTGCGAAAATCCGTTCAGCACCGTCGTGTAGTCGGCGTCGATCTTGTCACGCCACGAAGACTTCGCGTCGTCGCGGAACTGAACCGCCCATGTCTCCGGCAGCGCGCAGCCGGCCCGGCGCGTGGCGTAGTCGTCGAACCAATACACCTCGACGCACCGCATCGTCCGAGGTTTGTCGAACTTGACATGCACCCACTCCTCCGTCCCGAGGTGGTTCCAGAACGTGAGACGAGGAGGCTCAAGGTCGTCGGACGACTTCGGGAGAATACCGTCCCACACCGCGCGCACGGTGTCGGTGGCGTTGCAGTACGACGCCTGGACGCGCGCGTCGCGCACCTTCTCCATGACCGCTTCCTCGCTTTCGGCGAACCACGTCTGCATCTCGCCCGCGCCGCGATGGCACCACGCGAAGTACGGCACAAGCGCCAGCCCGCCGCCCGCGAGCGACACCATCCGCGTGGCGGCGATCTCGATCTCGCCTTCGGTGAATGTGGTGCTCAGCGGCAGGCAGGCGTTGAGCGCCTTGCCGCCGTTGTCGATTCCCTCGGCGCAGAAAACTATCGGGCCCCGCTCCACCGCGTAGCGCCCACGATCCGCCGCGACCTTGTCGTTCGCCTTGATGCGCCTCACCGGCATGTTCATTGAAATCTCCACCACGTCGCCAGTCTTCCATTCGCGGTCGATCACGCAGTAGCCCTTCACAGGCGCCACCTTCACCGCCGCGCCGTTCACCGTCACGCGGAAGTCATCAAGCGTGCCCGGCACGACCTGTTCGGATAGATCGCTCGGCACTGGCCTTCCAACGCACCATCCCGGCACGCGGATGTTGAGTTTGAAAGTCTGAGAGTTTGAAGGATTGAGAGTTCGGGAATTTTCGACGTCTATTCGAACCTTGCCGTTCCACGGG
>JAEEGH010029579.1_pt1 | contig 10696 bp, 9 predicted proteins | sample 9134181 | NCBI WGS metagenome assembly JAEEGH01 (sample SAMN16246544, study PRJNA631951) | gut metagenome | biome: gut microbiome; feature: rumen; material: DP-attached | host: Bos | place: Iran: Karaj | collected 2018-10
GGTGCATTCGAGAATGACTTGCACGCGATCGCCTTTTGCTTTCTTTGCCATAGTCGTTTACTGCTCTAAAGTTCTGATTTCGGTTAAATGTCCCTCTTCAGCCGCCTTCTTCAGGGCTGCGTCCAGTCCGAAGCGGTTGATGTTGCGCAGACCAGCTGCCGAAACGGTCAGACGGATCCACACGTCCTGCTCGGGCCAGTAGAACTTGCGGTTGAACACGTTCACGTTGAACTTGCGTTTTGTTCTTCTCTTGGAGTGCGACACATTGTTACCAGTGATCGCCTTCTTGCCTGTAATTTGACAAACTTTAGACATTTTGTTATCTCCTTAGTTGTTATTAATCTTGTTAATTAAGTGAATTCAAGACGCGGTCACTACTTCGACATCGCCGTAGCACATATTTTGTGGCGAAACCATGCCCCTGTCGGGTCATGAGTCCGTCAGTTATCAGGAAGGCTCGCCGTCGCGAGTCCAGGTTGTCGTCCTACGCTTTACCCGCTGGCACTTAGCATCATAGCCGGCGTGTCGAAGTTTCAACGATCATGTGTCACAATACAGGACTAACCGCTTGTCAAGGGTTCCCTGCCTTGAAATCGGCTGCAAAAGTAGTAATTAATTGAGAATTGAGAATGGAGAATGGAGAATAATTTTCATCAGTTTATCTATATTTAACTTTATTTTGCATTTTCACAACTAGAAGTGGCAGCTCAGAGACTCACATCATGACAGTCACAAAATCTACAAAATATAATATTTAGGTGAATATTTGGTTGTTTGGGGAAAATGTTCTATTTTTGCAGTCCCTTTCACAAAAGAATATCATTAACAATAAACCAACGATATGGAAAACAAGAAAATCAGACTCAATGCCAACCCTGTGGTGGCATATCTACAAAAGCCTGCGGCCGAGTTCACTCGCGCCGACCTCATCCGCTATGTCGAGGAGCAAGAAATTAAGATGGTGAACTTCATGTATCCCGGTGGCGACGGAAAACTCAAAACTTTGAACTTTGTCATCAACGACCTGGAGTACCTGGAGACGCTGCTCACCTGCGGCGAGCGTGTGGACGGCAGCAGCCTGTTCTCGTTCATCCAAGCCGGCAGCAGCGACTTGTATGTCCTGCCCCGTGACAACACCGCTTACATCGACCCGTTCTGTGAGATTCCCACACTGTGCCTACTGTGCAGCTACTTTGACAAGGACGGCAACCCGCTGGAGAGCAGCCCTGAGCACACGCTGCACAAGGCTTGCGAGGCGTTCCGCGAGGTCACCGGTATGGAGTTCCACGCCATGGGCGAACTGGAGTACTATGTCATCTTCCGCGACGACGAGATGTTCCCCGCCATCGCCCAGCGTGGTTACCACGAGAGCGGTCCCTATGCCAAGGGTGGTGAGTTCCGCGCCAAGTGCATGAAATACATCGCCCAGGCTGGCGGCCAGATCAAGTACGGCCATAGCGAGGTGGGCAACTTCGTGCAGGACGGCACGGTCTATGAGCAGAACGAGATAGAGTTCCTCCCCGTCCCCGCCGAGCAGGCCGCCGACCAGTTGACGCTGGCTAAGTGGATTATCCGCAACCTCGCCTATGAGATGGGTCTTGACGTGACCTTCGCCCCGAAGATTACTGTGGGCAAAGCCGGTTCGGGCATGCACGTACACTGCAAGTTCACCAAGGACGGCAAGAGCGTGATGGTCACCAAGGGCGAACTCAGCGACTATGGCAAGAAAGCCATCGCCGGTTACATGGACGCCGGTACCTCGCTGCCCGCCTTCGGCAACCCCAACCCGCTGTCGTTTTTGCGCTTAGTGCCTCATCAGGAAGCCCCGACTTCGCTGTGCTGGTCTTACTCGAACCGCAGCGCCTTGGTGCGCGTGCCGCTCGGCTGGATCAACAACGGCAAGGACATGGCTGCCAACGCCAACCCGCTTGAGAAGAAGTCGAACAAAGACTTCAGCGAGAAGCAGACCTTCGAATGGCGTGCCTCCGACGGCTGCGCCGACATGTACCTGCTGATGGCTGCCCTCTGCGCTGCTGCCCGTCACGGATTCGAGATGCCCAACGCCCTTGAAGTGGCCGAGAAGACCTATGTCGGCCTCGGCGTGAACATCCACGACGACAAGAACAAGCAACTTCAAGAGAGCCTCGAGCAGCTGCCCGACAGTTGCGTGGCCGCCGCCAAGGAATTGGAGAAAGACCGCGAGATCTACACCGCCAAGGGCGTGTTCTCCGATGCCATCATCGACTACATGATTAAATTCCTCACCGACTTCAACGATGCCCATTTGCGCAAGGATTTGGGCAATGACACGAAGAAAATCATGAAATTGGTGAAGGATAACATTCATGTCGGTTAATTTATCATCAACATTTGTGTAGAGACGTGCCATGGCGCGTCTCTACAAATGATTGTTTAAATGAACAATGCCATGACAAAGGACAAAATATTCAATTGGAGGTTTTGCCTTTGTTGTGGCATTTTCATTTGGTTTGTCATCAACCTATTGCAGGGCATTTTCACCGAGATTCAAGAGGATGAGGCCTATTATGCCCTCTATGGCGAACACCTTGCCTGGGGTTATTATGACCACCCGCCCATGGTGGGGTTGATGACTTTTTTGAGCAGCATCTTTTTTTCAGGCAGCTTAGGCGTAAGGCTTTTTACCATTATTACGTCATGCCTTTCGCTGTTTGTAGTGTGGTTGATTGCCAAAGGCCGGCCTGTCGATTCCGAAACAGACCCAAAGCTTAGCGACCTTAGCCCAAAAAGCATAGTGCTGTTCTTCATCGTCTCCAACTCCATCGTGATGTTCAACATTTACGGCTTCGTCGCCACGCCCGATGCGAGCCTTATTTTGTTTTCGGCCTTGTTCCTATTAATATACCAACGATATTTGGCCGAAAAATCATGGAAAAACACCCTTCTGATGGGAACAACGATGGCTTTGATGATTTATAGCAAATACCATGCGTTCCTGTTTTTGGGATTAATCGTTCTATCCAACCTTAAACTGCTGAAAGACGGTAAGTTTTGGGTGGCGTGCTTATTGGCTTTGGCCTTGTTGACTCCACATATCTTGTGGCAAGTCAGCAATGATTTTCCAAGTTTTAGGTATCACCTAACGCAGCGTAGCGAATCATTCCGTTGGAGTTATTTCTTGGAGTATCTGCCCAACCAGTTGTTGATTTTTAATCCATTTACGTTTGGAGCGGTGGTATATGTACTGATTAAAAGAAATAAGCCAAATACTTCTCCAAAGAACACCAGCTTACCGCACATAGATTGGCTATGCCGAATGCAAAGCATTTCCAGCTATCGCACAAGCCTTCCTGGGAATGACATGCACGGCAAGCTGGTCTTCGAGCGAGGACTAAAATTTGTCCTTATCGGGTTCTTTTTCTTCTTCTGGCTGATGGCCTTCCGTGGACATGTGGAGCCGCATTGGACCATCGTCTGTGTCATCCCTATGGTGGTGCTGATTTATCGCAAAGCCTTGTTTGACGATAAATTGAGGAAATACATCAAGTGGTTTACCCTGCCTTCACTCCTATTGGTTTTGGCCTTCAGAATCCTACTCATGACACCCTTGGCCGACCGTTTCGGTTATCACGGCAAGGAAAAACATTATAAAGCTATCGAGCAAACAGCAGGTGATTGTCCAGTGGTCTTCCAAGGCTCGTTCCAACAGCCTGCACTCTATCATTATTTTACAGGCAAGGAAAGCTCAACGTTAAAAAGCTATTACGACCGCAAGACCCAATACGACCTCTGGCAATTCGACAAGGCATGGATTGGAAAGCCTGTGTTCATCTGTGGCCATATCAATGGGCGCTCGGAGACCTACCAGGTGGGCGACATGGAAATCGAGGGTTTCCTCACTGATGACTTCTCCTCCGCCAACCGTTTGGTGACTACCTTTGAAATCACCAATGCGGACAGTGATAAGGCCCCTGTCTATCATTACGGCGACACCATCTGTGTCGACTTCTCCATCTACAATCCTTATGAAGCACCCATCGATTTCCACCACAAGGACTTTGGCATGGTCATCAAGGCTCATTATCTGCCTGGCAATTCGTTCAGCTATTGTTTCTATAAGGACATTGGAATAATAGAAAGTCAGACCTCATACCATGGACAATTCTACACCATCGTGAATGAGGAAATCCCCCTTGGTGAACATCTTTTCAACCTCGGTATTGGCGACCGCATATCGGCTTTTGTCACCGAAGAAAGCGGTGTGAAAATCAAGATTGAGCCCTAAGTGCGGCTAATTGCGTCTCCTGTTCGCGCATCAATTCGCGTACAGCATTAATGTCGGCCTGTTTCTTCTTCTTATTAATCATCTGCTGCTCACAATCAGCGATGGTCTCCAGCACCTGACGCAAATTCTTGTCTTTCTCCAACACAAAAGCATGGGCAATGCCCTCGATCTCGCGCAAACTGCGCATGATGTTGATTTGCCTTTCGGGGCTGAGGGTGTTTTGAATGAGGAAAAGATAGTCCAAACGGGGCTTAAAGGGAAACAACACCTTGTCCTTGCATACCAGCGAAACAAGATTGTAGACATTGTAGTTTTCGCCTGCCGTATAATAGAAGAACGAAAACGGCACGCCTTCGAAGATGAGGTCGTCGTAGCGGGCCAGATCAAGGGAAAGATTGTTATTGATACCCCATGCCAGCTTGTAATCGACCAAAGCTGAATTGATGCCGACGACGGTGGTGTCGTCAAATGATGCAATCTGTATCTTGTTGCTTTTGGGTTTCATGCCGCAAAGATACACAATTGAATCAATCCTCACCAAACAAAAGTTTCCACGTTTTTTCGGCGGCAAGTTGCTCGGCACCACGGATGGAGCGGTCAATGGCATCAGCGTAAGGTTGCTCGTCAATAACAATCTGGACGTGGAACTGCTTCTTGTGCCCCTCCCCGATTTCCTCCAACATCTTGAACACAGTGCTTTTCTTGTGTTTCTGCGACCATTCGAGGAGCTTGCTCTTGAAGTTGACATCAGTGGCCTGCAACTGTTCCAAGTCGATGTGGATGCGGACGATACGGTCGATGATGATATGCTTGGCGAAGTCGAAGCCACGGTCGAGGTAGATGGCGCCCATAAGGGCCTCGAAGGCATTGCCACCCATTGAGTGGGCATTATTGCCCACATCGGGGGTATGTCGGATGTAGCTGCCAAAGCCGAGCTTCTCAGAGAGTTTGTTGAGTGAGGCGCGACTGACGATGCGGGAGCGCATCTCGGTGAGGAAGCCTTCTGGCTGGGTGGGATAGGTACGAAAGAGGTAGTCGGCCACAGCGGTGCTCAACACGGCATCACCAAGGTATTCCATACGTTCGTTGCTGACGTGGTAATTGCCCACGGTTTCGGCAGCTACCGACTTATGCGTGAAGGCCACACGATACAAAGCGATGTTCTTAGGATAAAAGCCGAAAATATTGTGGATATAGTCGAAAAGCGCTTTATCGGCCGGGTCTTTGGGAGAAGCGTGAAAGAGTGCCATTATCACTCAAACTTTTTGAAAATCACGGTGGCATTCTGACCGCCGAAGCCGAACGAGTTGGACAGTCCGTAGTGGACATCGCGCTGACGGGCTTTGTTGAAGACGATATCGAGTTTGGAGTCGATTTGCGGGTCGTCGTCAAAGTGATTAATGGTTGGAGGAATGATGCCGTTCTTGAGGGCGAGGATGGTGGCAATGGCTTCAACGGCGCCTGCACCACCGAGCAGGTGACCTGTCATCGACTTAGTGGAGTTGATGCTGATGTTGTAGGCTTGTTCGCCAAACACCTTTTGAATGGCCATACACTCGGCCAAATCACCCATCGGAGTTGAGGTGCCGTGTGCATTGATATGGTCAATGGCCTCTAGACTTAGTCCAGCGTCTTTGAGGGCGCGTTGCATGCTGAGGACACCGCCAGCACCTTCGGGATGAGGAGCGGTGATATGGTAAGCATCGGCTGATGAACCGCCACCCACGACTTCGGCATAGATCTTGGCACCACGGGCGATGGCGTGCTCATATTCCTCAAGGACAAGACTTCCGGCACCTTCGCCCATGACGAAACCATCGCGGTTGAGGTCGAAGGGACGGGAGGCCGTCATCGGGTCGTCGTTGCGCGTCGAGAGAGCTTTCATGGCGTTAAAACCACCGATACCAAGCTGGCCGATGGCAGCTCCGCCACCGCCAGCCACCACGGCTATGCACTTGCCGAAGCGGATTTTGTCAAAAGCCTCGATGACGGCGTGTGTCGAAGAAGCGCAGGCCGATACTGTGGCATAGTTCGGGCCACGGAAGCCGTATTTGATGGAGATGACGCCACCAATCATGTTGACGATCATCTTAGTGATGAGGAAAGGGCCAAAACGCGGCGTGCCATCGCCTTGTGCATATTCCATCGTCTCATGATAAAGGTGGTTGACGCCGCCGATGCCCGAGGTCATCATGACACCCACCTCATCCAAGTCGCAGTTTTCGGCGGAGATGCCCGAGTCGGCGATAGCTTCATCGGCGGCGATGAGGCCAAACTGGGCGAAGTGATCGTACTTGCGCACGTTTTTCTTCTCGAAATAGTCCTCGGGATTGTAGTCCTTCACTTCGCAGGCGAAATGCGTCTTGTATAAAGTAGAATCGAAACGGGTAATCTCGCCAGCACCGTTTCTACCATTCACCAACCCTTCCCAATACTCAGGAAGGGTTTTCCCAATGGGGGTGATGGCACCGAGGCCCGTGACAACTACGCGTTTCGATTCCATGAAAAAGTTTATTTTTCTAAATTAATGAAAAATCAATTGTTTTCAGCACGCATCTTTTCGATGAGCTTCACAACATCACCCACAGTCTGGATGTTTTCCTGTTGGTCGTCCGGGATGGAGAGATTGAAGCTCTTTTCAAATTCCATCATCAGTTCGACGGTGTCCAGTGAATCGGCACCCAAGTCGTTGGTGAAGCTGGCTTCCATAGTGACTTCCGAAGGATCCACGCCGAGTTTCTCAGCAATGATCGGAACGATTTCATTCAAAATTTCTTGCATAGTTTTCAATTTTTAGTTGATAAATAGGCCGCAAAGATAAGACTTATTTTCCTTTCAAAAACAATTTTTTTACCAATAAATTGGTAATCAATCGTCTAAAAATGAATGTCGGTCTTTCTTGTGACCAATAATAACTCGTTTTCGGCGGCAAAGGTACAACTTTTTTTTATTACAACGTTTTTTTTCGGTTTTTTGGTTTTTACTCAACAAAAACTGTTCCTCTTTGAGGGTTAGCGATGATGACAAAAAAGGGCAATCGCCGCACTAATCCCTTCAAAAGACCCAAATAATGTGTATATTTGCAGCATAGAACTTAAAAACAGCGTTAAAATGAAAAAGTATCTGTTTCCCGTTATCATTTTGCTTGTCGCGAATGCCCTTGATGCCCAAGTGATTGATAATAAAGGTAACCGCAACCAAACCTATCCTTTAGTCACAGAAACCAATCCAACTATTGTTGAGATGATCAATCAGGTGGATACCGTGAACTTGTACAACACCATCGACTGGATGCAACAATACGTTCGCGACGCGACGCAACCAGAAGCACTGATTGTGCAGAATTATCTGCTTGACCGGTTTGAGGAAATCGGATTGGAGACATACATTCATAACCACACTGCAACCATCGGCGAAACCGACACCCTCGACGCAGGTAATGTCATCGCCATTCAACCTGGAACGGAATTCCCCGACGAGTATATCATCATCGCTGCACACTACGATCATCCCGATGGCCCAGGAGCCGATGATAATGCTTCGGGTACCTCGGGTGTGCTTGAATGTGCACGCATTTTGAGCCAGTATCAGTTCAAACGCACCATTCTCTACATTCCTTTCAACGGTGAGGAACTATGGATGGTAGGCAGCTACCCATTTGTGCAGAAATGTGCGCGTGAAAACATGAATATTCTTGGCGTCTTTAATTTAGACATGATTGGTTTTTGGCCCGGAGAAGCATACGGACCCGTCACCATGTATTCAGGCTATTCCTACATTTCGGAACACTTGTTCGATTATTACCAGCATGTGGCCAATCTTTACATTCCGGAGATGCCGACAGGCCTTTATTCATTTGTCGATTCTTACGGTGGCGACCACATGAGTTTCAACATCTATGAATATCCAGCGCTATACATTGGCGATATAGAATATGACGAACAAAACACCCATTATCATCAACCTTCCGACACCATTGGCGCTGGTGTGAACTGTTTTGCTTTAGCTGGTGGTTTTGTAAAAGCGGTGGTGGCTGCAGCGGCTGAACTCGCTAATGGCTGGCTGGCCCCTCAAGATTTCAGTGCAATTGTCAAAGATGGAGATGTATTTTTAAATTGGAACGAAGCACCTGAAACACAATTCTATAAATTATTTAAAGACAATGAATTACTTGCTGAGACAACAGATAATTCGTTTGTTGATGAGAGTTTTATTGATGGCGAATGGCATTACTATTATGTGAAAGGCGTCAATGCAAACGGTGAGGAGAGCGCAGCTTCTAATATTGATTCCATTTTTACTAGAGAGCCGCTCCAAATTCCTGTCTATTATGACTTTGAAGATGGTACCGCAGAGGGTTTGATTCTCAACAATGACAATTGGAGCTTTGCTAATTGGCTGCAACATAATGGCTTGAAAGCGAAAACCAACACGGAAGACAATCTCCTTCAAATCGCTGAATTCCAATGGTTCACCATTCCAGAAACCGTTGAAGAGGTTACCTTAGGTTTGAAAATTGCCCAATCCATTGGAATGATGTGGCTGAATATCAATGTGTTCATTGAGGTCACCACCGATAGGAAGACTTGGCATAAACTAGCGAACATCACTTCCCTGCAATTCCAGCATTGGTCGGAATATACCATTTCGTTGAACGATTATATCGGGTGTGAATACGTACAACCCAGGATTAGATTCGAAGGCAGTGGAGAAGGGAAGACCAATTATTCATATAGTAACATCATCCATATTGACGACTTGTGCATCACCTTTGATCCTACTGGTGTAAGCGAACATCCTGCACATGAAAAATTATGCTTATCCGTTTCGCCGAATCCAACCGAGGGCATCGTCACCATCTCTTCTGGTTTGGAACACACCTATCCTGTTTCTGTTTATAATATTATGGGTATCAAGTTGTTTTCAAAAGAATCTTTCTTCGATGGAACGCTTGATTTGAGTTTCCTGCCTAAAGGAACATATTTTATCACTGTGGATAATGATACCGATAGGATAACAAAACGCATTGTGTTGAAATAAAGGTTGTCAAAAATGAATTGCTATGGAAACCACTGAAAAAAAACTCTTCCTCTTAGATGCCTACGCACTGATATACAGGGCTTTCTTCGCCATGAGCAAGAACCCTCGGATGAACTCGAAAGGGGTCAACACCTCGGCCGTCATGGGCTTCCTCAACTCGCTTTACGAGATCCTGCAAAAAGAGAAACCCTCCCATATCGGCGTAGCCTTCGACGTGTCTGGCACCGCCCAACGACAGGCCGAATACAGCGAATACAAAGCCAACCGCGAGAAGATGCCAGACGACTTGCGCGACTCCATACCTTATATTATTAGACTTATCGAGGCCTTCAACATCCCCGTCTACGGCGTGGAAGGCTACGAGGCCGACGATGTCATCGGCACACTTTCGAAGAAAGCTGAACAACAGGGCTTTACCACCTATATGATGACCCCTGACAAGGACTTCGGGCAACTTGTCACCGACCGAATCCTGCTCTACAAACCCGCCAAATTCGGCGAGCCGGCGCAGGTATGGGGACCAAAAGAGGTGTGTGAGCGCTACGGCATCGAGGAACCCAAACAACTCATCGACATCCTCGGCCTTTGGGGTGATGCCGCCGACAACATTCCAGGTATACCAGGCATTGGGGAGAAGACCGCAGCGCAGTTGGTGCAGAAATACGGCAGCGTGGAGAACCTCATCGCCCATGCTGACGAATTGAAAGGCAAACAGAAAGAAAACGTCGTCAACTTTGCCGAACAAGGATTGATGTCGAAGATGCTGGCCACCATCAATCTGGAAGTGCCTGTCGACTTCAACGAAGAGGAGCTGAAAGCCAAGGATCCCGATGTGCCAGCACTGATGGCTTTGTTTGAGGAACTGGAGTTTAGGACCTTCGCCAAACGGTTTTTGGAGGATTATAAAGGAAAACAATCCCCTTTGGACGGCCCTTCGACCCTTCGACAAGCTCAGGGCTCAGGGACCTCAGCCTTACCGTCATTGCGAGGAACGAAGCAATCCAGGGAAACTGCGGAAAGTCAAACACCCGATTTGTTCTCCACCTCCACTTCCTCCGGTGAGTTTGACCTCTTCCATCAAAACGACAACAGCGGTCTGTTGGAGTTTTCCGACAAGGACTCGGCCAAGACGGTACAGCATGACTATAAACTTGTTGAAAGCGATGCCGACATTAAGGCTTTGGTTGACTTGCTGTCCAAACAAAAACAGTTTGTCTTCGACACCGAAACCACCAATATTGATGTATATTCCGCTGAATTGGTTGGCCTTTCCTTCGCCATCAAGGCACATGAGGCGTGGTATCTGTCCATGCCCACCGAGCGCGCGGAATGCCAAAAGAAACTGGAGTTGCTGCGACCTTTGTTTGCAACCGAAAATATCCTGACAATCGG
>JAEEGH010029580.1_pt1 | contig 10696 bp, 10 predicted proteins | sample 9134181 | NCBI WGS metagenome assembly JAEEGH01 (sample SAMN16246544, study PRJNA631951) | gut metagenome | biome: gut microbiome; feature: rumen; material: DP-attached | host: Bos | place: Iran: Karaj | collected 2018-10
CCTGAAGCTGATATTGCTTTTCTCCACGGGTGAAGGTGGCTGTGAGTCCCTGGCGCACGCGGTCGATATAGTGCTCGTCAATCTGCGCCTGCACCTTGTAGTCAGAGAGGTCGTTGATTTGCCCTATCATCTGCCCGGGCTGGATGCTCTGGCCCAACTCCACGTCGAGCAAGCCCAGTTCCCCGGTGGCATTGGCCCTCACCTCGAGTTTGCTCTTACGCTGTCTCACCAGCATGACATTCCGGCGCATGTTCTGCAGGTTGTCCTCCATCTGATCCATCTGGACAGTCCGGTAGAGGCTGTCCTGTTTCAGCCGACGCCCCACCAGATTGCGTTTCCTGGCCGACAGTTGGTAGTCCTCCTGTGACTGCACGTATGTCTCACGGTTGATCATCTTCGCATCATATAGACGTTTGTTCTGCTCGAAAGTACGCTGTTTGCGGTGCGTGTCCATATCCAACTGCGCCTGTTCTGTCAGGTTGTTGAGCCTGTCCTGCTGCATGGCCACCTGTGTGTTGCGCAACAGGTTTTGTTTCTCAGCCAATTCCGACTCCGCATTCAAGATTTGCAGGTCGAGGTTGGAGTTGCTCAGGCGCACGATGACATCGCCTTTATGCACCATCGAGCCCTCCTCAACGACTTTCTCCATCACAATGCCACCCTCCTCGGGAGAGATCTGCACCACCTGGATGGGCATCACCTGACCGTTGGTGCGCACATAGTCCTTGAATTCCGCGCTCTTCACCTCGCTGATCGTCAACTCGTCTTGAGTAACCCTCAACGTCGAGGCATGATTGCCGAGAACCAACCATCCCAATACGGTTAGCAGCAGGCATCCTCCTGCCACGTATGGTCCGTGCTTCTTCAGCTGAAAGCCCTTCTTTTTTTCAATTACTCTGTCCATATCGTCATTCCTTGATAGTATCTTACCAACTGTTCCTTGACCATGGCCATCAGGCGGCATTGCAGCAGCGTAGCCCTCGAATGCAACAGTTGCGCCGAGGTGGTGTGCAGGTCGATGGCGGTGCTCAGGCCCTCCTCATACTGGTGATATGTCAGAAGGTAAGCCAGCGAGTCGGCCTCTACTTTCTTCTCCATCTGTGTTGTCTGTTTGAGATATCCCTGCCAGTCGAGCCATGCCTCGCGGCTCAGTTTTTCCAGTTCGGCTTGTTTCAACTCATAGGCCTCGCATGCCATCTGGTAGTTGTTTTTCGCCTTGCGGATGTTGCTCACCGTCTGCATGCGGTTAAAGATGGGGATGCTCAGCGTGACTCCTACATACTCGCCCATGTTGTTGCTGAACTGTTTTCCGAATGACTGGGCATTCTCTGTATGCAAGGTCTTGTAATAAGTGGTGCTCAGGCCCGCGCTCAGTGAGAGAGTGGGGAAAAAGGAGGCACGGGCCTGGCTCCACTCATGCTTGGATGCTTCCACTTGATATTGAGCCTGCTGCAAGACAGGGTGCAACGGTGAGCAGAATGGCTGAACACCAGTAGCCGAGCACTTGGTATCTGCTGGCGGTACAACAGCGAGGCTGTCGGTCAACGGATAGGCCATCTCTTTTTTCAGTTCCAGCAAGGCGGCGGCAAGGAGGTTCTGCTGGCGGGTGACCTCATAGTCGGCCTCGGCATGCTGCGACTCCACCAATGCCACGTCGGCGGCACTCTTGCGCCCCACCTCTTCCAACAGGCGTGTCTGCCGCAACAGCAGTTCTGTTTCCTGCAGTTTCTCCTGAGCCATCTTGACCATACCCTCATCATACACTACATTGACGTAGGCCTGCAACACACTGAGTGCGGTCTGGTCCTGTCGCTGCCTCAGAGCCTGGTGCCCCATCAGCACACCCGCCTTGGCAGCCTTCAGCGCATGCAAGCGGTTGAAGCCATCGAACACCGGCAACGAGACCTGTACGGAATAACCATTATAAAAGGTGCTTACATCGGTATAGCCGTTGGTCTCAGGGTCTATCGCCCTACCGAAGTTGTACTGCGCACCGATATTGGCATCCACGGCAGGAAGGAATCGTCCGGCAGCACTGTTTTTGGCCACTTTGTAGTTGTCGAGTTCCAATTCTGCACGCCTCACCTCATGGTTGTGCTCCACGGCATACTGCATGCATTGCATAACCGTCAAACGGGGTTGGGCCTCCGTCTGTGCAACATAAAACGCCAGTATGGCAAATATGATTTTTCTCATACCATTTTTTCTTTTGTTCACTGCAAAGATATGGTCGTTCTGAGAAACCTGCAATCTTTTTCTTGCGGTGGAAAGTTGATTGTCTAAAAATTATACACCTCAACGTATGATTCTTTGACGGTTTGTTTGTACCTTAGCACCCATGAAAAAGTATGGAACTATTTTAATCGCTGATGACAATGCCGCCGTGCTGACCGCCATGCGCTATCTGCTCGACTCCACTTTTGAGCAGATACTGACCACCACCAAGCCCGATGACATATTGAAGATGATGGTCCAACAGCCCGTCGACATGGTCTTGCTTGACATGAACTTCACCCTCGGAGTGAACAGTGGCAACGAGGGCCTTCTGTGGTTGCGCACCATCCGCAAGCACCACCCTCAGACTCCTGTCGTGCTGCTGACGGCATACGCTGATGTCGGCCTGGCCGTGAAGGGACTGAAAAGCGGTGCCTCGGACTTCATTGCCAAGCCTTGGGACAATGATGAGTTGATACGCAAACTGAAAGACGTACTCGACATGCAAAATGAGATTGTCACCCTCGACGAGATGGAAGCGCAGCATATCCGGCGCGCCATCGACCACTGCCACGGCAACCTGAGCCGCGCAGCAGAGATGCTAGGCATCACACGGCAGACCCTCTATAACAAGATGAAGCGGTTGGATTAGATGACCATAATGAGAAGCGAGAGCAATGATTTGGATATTGTTATTTGTCGTAATAGGGATTTTATTCGTAATATGGGAAGTTCGTCGGCAGCGTTCCCTAAAACTTCGTGCGCATCTGATGCAGGAGGCAATCCGCAATCACGATTTCACGTTCCGTCTTCCTGTAGATGGTCTTTTGCCGGGCGAACGGGCCATGCAACAAACGCTGAACAAATTGGGAGAGACCATTCGTCGGCAAATGAATCAGAATGAGGTGGAATCATGGGAACGGCTTACCCGCGTGCTGACCCATGAGATAATGAATGCCACTGCCCCCATCACCAGCATCAGCCAATCCATGCTTGGCCGTGACGATGTGAAAGGCTCTCCTCTTGAACCAGGCATTCAGGCCATTTTCGACACCAGCCGCCATTTGAACAACTTCGTGGTGAATTACCGCAAGATGTCGGAACTGGAGAAACCAGTTTTGACAGACGTTCCACTACGGTCATTGCTTGGCGACGTCTGTAACGCCTACCCTGGACTGACTTGGGAGGTTGGCGTTCACACAGACATTACAGTATGTGCTGATGCGGGCATGTTACGACAAGTGCTGATGAACCTAGCGAAGAACGCAGTGGAGGCAGAAGCTAAGAGAATGGTTGTACAACAGATAGAGGAGCCGTCGAATCATCAGCAACTTATGCTTTACATTGGCAATGACGGTCTGCCCATTCCCGCAGAAAACCGTCAGTCGCTCTTTGTTCCATTCTTTACCACGAAACGCAGTGGCAGCGGAATCGGCCTCTCACTGAGCCGACGCATGATGATACAGCAAGGTGGCATGCTCGACCTTGCAGAAAAGTCATTGTCGGGGTGTCGTGCAGGTTTCATCCTCACCATCCTTCAATCCGTGTAAATGGATTACCGAGATGGTTGATTGATTGTGATTTAAGGTGCTAAGGGAAGGCGATTCCCTAACCTAAAAGACCACACCAATATGCATTCCGTCATGAATCGAAACAAAATGAACATTATTTTGTGTTAAACTAAATGTTGGAACACGATTGTTGCTAAAATGTGTACCTTTGCATTCGATTTAATTATTCTATATGGAGTGCAGACAGCGGCCTATAGAAGGTATAATAGACAGAGAATTACACGCCAGTTCCTATGATTGGTGCCTCCCCGTTTACTTGCAAGTGACGGGGAGTTTATGTGTCTTTCCATATTGAACTCCTTTGAAATTATGTAAGTCCTTGTCTATCAATAACAATTAAAAACGCCCAAATTTAAACGGTACAAATTTTTATTACCCGATAATGGATTCTTTGTTGTCGCTTTGTTGGATTTTTTAACAATCATAAAGTGGTCGAGGAACAACAAAGTTTAAGATTTGGTTAAGGAGGTTTAACCATAGCCTATATTTGAGCCATATTGCCCATTTGCAACCTCTGATGAGCATTTATTCGGCTGCTGCAGTTTACAAAAATGGTATAAAAGAGAATCGTTTTTGAGTACAATTGCATGAAAGTGGTCGCTAATGTAGCAAAATAGCCCCTCTGCGACCATTTTCGTGCATTCTTCTTGACGGCTTAAAGAAATAGGAGTACCTCGTAAGCACTGTGTGTTCTGGAATGTAATGTCAATTATTTATTCTGGGCGAACTCCGATTGAGAAAACGGCTGTCAACTTGTTTCATGCTGATGGCTAATCATTTTTATCACCATATTATTTAATTCAGGTAAAGCCTCTATTTGGATAATTTTTGTAACTTTGTGACGATGTAATGTGCACATGGCAAATAGAATAATACAAATGATTAGCAAAACATACTACAGATACATTTGGCTTCTCGACACGTTGTTGAATAGCAGTCCTCTGACAATCGACGAGATCAATATGCTGTGGGAGGATTGTCCACTTAACAATGGACCTATACCGTTACGCACTTTTCATGAGCAGAGAAAGGGAATCAAGGAGATGTTCGGTGTGGAGATCGTGTGCGACCGTTCACATGGTAATGTTTATTATGTCAAGAACCCGGAGGTTTTGGAGGAGAAGAAATTGGTGAAGTGGTTGTTGCGTAACTATAGCATTCCACAGGACTTTGCTACCTTCAACGCAATGAAGGACAGGATTCTATTAGAGGAGATACCGCAGGGTCAGGCGTTACTAAATCCTATTATCGAGGCGATGCAGGCGAACACGGAACTGCGGATAGACTATCAACGCTATGAACATGAACGGGAGGAACACTTGCAGACGTTCCATTTTCAACCTTATGCGCTGAAGGTATATAATCGCCGTTGGTATCTCTTGGGATTCCTGAAGGAACAGAACGGCCTACGCACAATAGCCCTTGACCGCATCCTTGGGCTGGAAATGCTTACGAATAGTTTCACCTTACCTGAAGACTTTGATGCGAGGAAGTATTTTGCCAATGTTGTCGGCATCTATGCGAATAAGGATTTGCCTGTCACGAAAGTCAAAATCCGCGTCTACGGCATTCAGACAGAATATCTTCGTTCCACTCCTCTCCACAAAAGTCAATCAGAAGGCCGCTCCAAACACGGAGAATTTGCGGAGTTTACTTATCGTTTATGTGTAACACCTGATCTTATCAGTCAACTCCTTTCTATGGGTGATAAGGTTGAGGTGTTGGAGCCGGAGGAGTTGAGAGAGGAAATGAAAAAGAAAATTAATCAGATGTTTAGCCTTTATAAATGAAGTATTATGGAGAATATGCAATATGGCAAAATAGATTTGGCAAAAGCACTAGATTATGCCAAAAGAAATTTTGAGAACGAGAACTATAAAATAGAGTGTGGGTATGTTATTTCAGGAAAGGAGCCATATTGGAATTATCTGTCAAAGGAATCATGGTCGGCCTTCCTCGCAAAAATGTCTAAACTCCATCAGGCACAGTATAAGGATGGTGATGGTGGAGAATTAGAGGAAAAGAAAGGTCGATATGGAATGAATCCCCCTAAAATGGCTTCGTTTGGATCTTCAAGCAGATTCATTTATTTACAGTCCAAAAATATCAAAGATTTTTCTTTTGAAAAACATTTTCCAACTCGAGTTGGCCATACAGCCAATCTGGATGGATATATAAAAAGGGGGAATACTATATACTGCGTTGAAGCTAAGTGTCGTGAAATATATAGCTCTCATAAGAATATTGAAATTAGTACAATCTACGAAGATGTTTATAATAGAATTCCAGATTTAAGTTTTGATTATATTTGTATTAAAGATGATGTTGATCATCGCAAGTATACTTTTAAATATAAAGGACATGAACTGGTGCGTTTTGATATTAAACAATTGATATGCCATTTTCTGGGAATTACAGCAAATCTTCTAGAACATCAAAAACAAAATGTCACTATCCGTTTCATTTATTTAATATTTAACCCCAAAACAGAGACATTATTTACCGGTGAGATTGAAAGATTTAAAGACAAGATCTTTAAATTGTATGATGATACGAAAAAAGAAATACAAGGATGACTATCCCTAAAAACAGTTGACAGATTTGATAACGGTTAACTAATATGTTTTACACCGTTTCTTACGGTTCACTATTTTGCTTTACAAGCTTTACTCGGTTGACTGATTAGTTTTACACTTTTTACTTTGGTCAACTGATTTGCGTTACATCATAAATCCAAGGCCATCTGTATGCAGCCTATCGTTTCCAGGGTGCAAATTTAGCTTTTTTTGGAGTTATCACGCAGATTGCCGTCATTTTTTGTACCTTTGCCCCTTGGAAGCCGAAGAGGAAACGGGCTCTGCTGAGGAGCAACCCGCCAGCAATAGGCTTCTGCATCACACTGAAATAGTGTAGCGCGGACGTGCCCACAGCGGACATTGTCCGCGTTTACTATTTCAGGAGATGCCCGATGGCTAAGAAAACCTACCCGGAGGCGAAGCCTCCGCGGATTTCTCCCAGGAGTTGCGCCAGCATCTCTTCTGCTCACCCTGCTCGTGATGGACGGTTTCGGGTGTCTTGTTGCCGATGCTCATGTGTGGGCGCTCCGTATTGTAGAATAGTATGATGCGCTCCAGTTCTTCCCCACATTTGCTGATCGTGGGTATCTTCATCTTGTAGAGCCACTCGGTTTTGATGATGCCATTGGCGCGTTCGGCAATGGCATTCTCCAAGGGGTCGCCGCTCTGTGTCATGCTTATCATCACCCCGCACTTCTTCAGTTCCGCCACATAGGCTGCGCTGCAGTATTGGCTGCCCCTGTCAGAGTGGTGTATCAGCCGGGCTGCCGTCTCGTCATCTATCGTGCCTAAAGCCATTCTCAAGGCCTCCAGCGGGTATCTCGTCTCCAATGTCGGGCCTACGGCCCATCCGACAATCTTGTGCGAGTAGGCATCGGTGATGAGCGACAAGTAACAGACGCCCTCGTCCGTCTCCACATAGGTGATGTCGCTCACCCATATCTCGTTGGGACGCATGGGAATCACCTCCTTGATGAGGTTGTCGTACTTGTGATAATGGTGGTTGGAGTCGGTCGTCTTGTAGTGCCGACGCCGCTTTAGCTGCACCATCAGTCCGTTGGCACGCAGTATCTCTATGAACGCGTCACGGCCAGGCATGCAACCCGTGGACTCAAACATATTCTTGATAATGATGTACAGCTTTGCACAGCCCAGACCGGGATTGTCGCGGCGGTATTCCCTGGCCTTCTCGACAATCAACGGCCCTATGGCATCCTCCGCGAAGTCGTTCCCGCCCTTGTGGGTGTAGAACGACTGTCTGCTGTAACCAAACAGCCCGCAAAGAGACTTCAACGATGCAGGATCGGTCTCCTCGCGTAGCAGACTTACTGTTTGGTGCCAGATTTTTTTCTTATCGGGATGTTGAAGGTCTCCTCGGCAAGGCTGATCATCGTGTCATAGGCATGGGCGCGGAGCTTCTCCAACTCAGCCTCTTTGCGGGCCTTGCGCAGTTCTGCCTTAAGTTCCCGTATCTGCTCGTCTTTGCTTTTCCTTGGCATGTCGTCTCCTGTTTCTCGCTGCAAAGATAGCAATCGGTTTTCAGATATGTAGCGACCAACCCAGGAAAATAGCGTCTGCTCGCTCGTGATATGGTGTTTTTTCACCAACTCGGATGGAGACTGTTCTCCTTTCAGAAAATCAAGCACAGCCAAATCCCTGTCTTCTTTCTCATGGCGGTAATGGGGAACATCAACCCATTGCCATTCATACTGACCCGTCTCCTTGTTCAAAACGCGATCCTGTTCTTTCTTTACTTTGACTATCATACACTTTTGTTTTTATGCTCTCAAAAGTGTCAAGTTTTTCTAGTTCAAGTCAGGATTTGGTGATATGAAGTGGTTGTTTGAAACTATAATGGAATACCAAAGTGAGCATTTAGAACTTACTAAAGTTGATTATAGTTTTGACTTCAAACTGGTTGATCAGAATAACTATATTGACGAATTGAATAGAAAATGATTTTTTGCGACAATTAGCAAATAGCTTAAATTTCCTCCAAGCTTCTGCGGCGTTTTTGCACATCAACCTGCAAAAACGCCTATTTTGTGCTTTTTTCATTCGTATAAAGAAACATATATATGGGGGCTATTCCTATTAACTAAGGTGTAAAAACAACCTTTCGTCACAGAATCGTGCCGTATTTCCCAGAAATTTGGCGTTGTTTACAATTATTCTTACCTTGCAACGTCAAATACAAAATTCGATGGAAGAAATGAGAACAATTTTTCCGTCATATTTTTCTAACCTGTCCCGCGTTTTGGGACAACCTGCCTTTATCTTTGCAAAGTCCTCAGAGATGTTGAACCAACAAAAGAGCATTAACCATGGAACCATATCGCCCGATGATCCTCCAAAAGGAGGCTACGAACTGCCCCAAATGCGGGCGACCCATCATAGAAAGAAACCGCTGCTGGCTATGCCAACAGCCGTTCTGCACAGAGTCTGCCTTACCACCCGCAGACCCTGTGATCCTCTACATTAGCGTATTCATCGCTTGGGGCTGGGGTATGGGACCCACTCTCTTCATAGCTATCAACACAGCAACCAAAGAATATGCAACAGAAATGGCGAGTCAGAAAGGAAAGACCGACTTTTCTCTGACAGACGAAATGACAGACGAACTGGCATCGCAAGCCCGGTCAGGCCAACTGTTCAACACAAGGTTTCCAAAAGATGATACGGCATGGTATGACGCAGCCTCATACACCATCAGATTACAAAAAGGGGATATGACGTCCACACATACCTTCTGGGATGAGCAGCTGAAACACTGGCCAGTCTTCGACCGCCTATTGAATGAAATATTATCCCGATAATCTCACTTAAAAAACAAGCATTATGAACAGGTTCGATTCAATGACAAAAGAGCAATACCGTGCAGCCAAGGACGGCTTCTTCCTCCAATACAACCCTCCGGCAAGCAAGCCTGTGGAGACAATGGACTTGGTCATGCACCAGGAGAACGCACTCGCCATCATCAAAGGAGACAGAAAAATGGAGTTCCGACAGATAAATGACGACAACTTCAACATGCTCAACGACGAGGAGACCTACACATGGATGATGGTCCACCGCAAGGACGAAAAGATGGATACGGAGGCCATGTATGAGTTCCTCTGCTCCGTCAGACCCGTCATGACGCTCCACTTCCACGACGAGGAAAACTCATGGTTCCTGGATGTGGAATGCACCAAGAACGACCTCACCTGCGTATTCCCCAGGGAAGTGGAATACCTCCAGAAGCGCTTCGGATGCCATGAACTCGACGGTATCCTTGAAGACTGCGAGAAAAGGAATGACCAAATGAGGCCCGCCTTCTTCTACTTCGCCCTTGGGAAGGTGCTGGACACGAACCTCGCATCATAACCCATCGACAAAACACAAAAACAGGAGATAAAGAAATGAGAGGACCTAACAATATAGACTGGAACAACGAGATTTGGGATGCCCAAAGACTCGTGAGGGAATTTGTTTCCCTTAAAGCATGGGATTACAGGGGAAAGACGATGGAGGAACTCGTGTGGAGCGACCAGATTCTCTTTCAACGGCTCATCGCGGTCATCCATGCCTACATAGGTGACCCATTTCACCGTACTGGCATTCCCTTTAGCTACACGTCAGCCGTATTCAGTCAAAGCGGATATGACAATCTTGAAACACTGCAAAATTCCCCCATAGACAAAGCCGACAGGAAAACCATCCAGGAATGGCTGTTCCAATGGCGGGACCAAGCCTTTCAAGCACTATGGAGAGAGGAAGACTTCACATGGAGTCCAGGAGAACGAGGCCATATGATAAGTGCTCTGCTCATGCAGCGTTTCAAAGTCCAGGAATGCCTTGAGGTATATGATGGGTGGCTGGTATGCAGCAGGGCAGGGTTCATGGCCGTCAATGCCTGCAAATCCCTATACAACCCATTTCTCGAGCAGACCAACGAACAGGTTGACCGAATCATCGCGCTGTTGCTCGGTTCCTCATTCAAGGGAACCTTCACCGTCGCGGAACTGACCGAAAAACACCAGTATCCCAAAGCGACGGACGAAGAGGTGTTTGACTGGCAAATTGACAACTACTGATCATCCGAAAACACCGCTTGCTATGTCAAACTGGATAGTGACGCAGATAGAACTGACTGGAACAAGGGAGATCTTGGAAAAGATATCAAAGGCCATCAACCAATGCAACGACGGTAAAGGGTTGGTAGGACAATAGCCCTACCAACCCTTTTTCAGTATTACCCAACGCTTGCGTCTATTTACGCGTCTTATGGAACATCAGACCCAAGAATGAGATCAAGGCTGTCGACAGCAAGTTACCGCCCTTGGCCAACTCTGT
>JAEEGH010029581.1_pt1 | contig 10696 bp, 16 predicted proteins | sample 9134181 | NCBI WGS metagenome assembly JAEEGH01 (sample SAMN16246544, study PRJNA631951) | gut metagenome | biome: gut microbiome; feature: rumen; material: DP-attached | host: Bos | place: Iran: Karaj | collected 2018-10
CGCTTGTTGTTGATCTCCTTATCGATGTACCCGATAGCGGTGATACTCGTCATCAGCGTGCATGGGTCCAATATCGTCAGCAATCCCAATAAAAATGCGGTAAACAACTGTACCATAAATATTCCTTTTCACTTTTGCGGCTGCAAAGGTACATAAAAATTTGCATATATCAAAATATTTTTGTAATTTTGCAGTCGGAATGCAGAATAGAGGGATTATATTACTCTTGATAACAACGCTTTTGCTTTCCTGTTCGCCGAAGGCACTGCGGGAGGCAAAAGATGTTGTGGCTCAGGCGGATAGTCTGCGTGCGGCGGGACAGATGTACGGCATAGATGCCGGCGACAGCGCAACCATCGCGCAAGCCTATGAGACGCTGGGTTCCCTTTCACTTTTCAATTTTCATTTTTCACCTTCCTACGCCCATGCCTGCTATCACTATGGCAAATTGCTCCGTGCAAAAGAGCACCCGGTGGAGGCCATGCAGTGCTTCATCAATGCCACGCACTCGCGTACGCGTGATTACCGTATCCTCGGGCGTGTGTATAGCAATATGGGCGACATCGCGCACTTGGCTGGAGAGTTTCCGTTAGCCTATGACATGTATGAGAGATCGGGGCAGATGTATCTGCAAAATGGAGATAGCTTGCTTTACTATTACGACTTAAACAACATGGCGTTTGAATTGGCAGAACAAGGAAAGAAAGAAGAGAGTTATGCTATTATCCATGACTTAGAACAAAAACAAAGCAATGAAAACCTTTTATTTTACCAATTAGAGATACAATCTGTAGCATGCAAAAAGGTTGGGCAATATGATTCTGTACTATATTACACGGCGCAATTATTGGATTTAGGATATGATATTCCTTCCGTATTACTTAATAGAGCGCAAGCGTATTCGTTTCGTGGAGAAAAAGACTCAGCAGTGCATTATGCCAATTTAGTATTATCAATTACAGACGAAATATACGAACAAACAAATGCATTGTATATTCTCACGAATGACGATGATGCCAAAAACATAGATGCCGTTAGAGAAACCGCATCTGAACGAGCTGACTCACAAAGGATCATTGAGAATAGGAAAAGTCAAATTGCACAAGCCGTTCAGTTGTTAGAACAAGACTTGGCTCGCAAGCCGAACCTTGCATGGCTATACGCTATATGTGCAACGCTTGCTGTCGTCGGGCTCGTTGCGTTCCTATACGTTTACAGGAAACGTCGCCAACATACATTGCTTTCGCAGCAAATAGAGGACCTGACTATTCAAAACAAAGAGGCAGCGGTGCAACATGAGAAGATTATAAATGATGTAGAAAAGCACAAAAGGAATATAATAGCAGAAATTGAACAGAATTGCCATTTGATTACACAAGCTGAATCCTTCCCACAAAATATATATTGGAAGAGCTATAACAAGATGTGCACAGTAATAGATAAACGATTCTACTTGCTTGCATCCAAATTGCACACCAAATATAAGTTGAATGAAACAGAGACACGATTGTGTGTGTTAACCTTGTTGGATTGTAAGTATGAACTAATAGCAGACCTATTATATCGGTCAAATTCCAGTATTGGCACTCTTAAAATACGTGTAGCAAAAAAGATCGGGACAACAGCCAAGAATTTGCGGATGTATCTAATTGAAAATGAGTGTGTTAACTAATGTTATGCCATATTAAATTGTCTATTATCAAAAATGCGTATCTCTCTGTAAATCAGCGATTTAACGGTTTTCATTTGTCTATCTAAAAAAGTTGGATAATCCCAATAATTGTAGTACTTTTGCGGCGTCATTCATGTGATGCCGCATTTTTTATATGTTTAACCCTAATAAATAAAAGACAATGAAAACAAAAATTTTTACTCTTGTACTGGCAGTATTCTTTTTGATGCCGTATGCGCTCCGCGCAGAAGAGGTCGCTATCCAACTGATGGAAGTAGTAACAATGAGCCCTATTCCCGGAGATGATCCATTAGATGGGCCGGAACAATCTGGAAACAATCCCACCCGTCCAACAAGTTTCCACGCAACTATTGACGGACATTTCTTGCGTATCATCAAGCAAGACTCCAATATCCCGTCCGCGCAGGTATCTGTCGTTGCTGCATCAAACGGAGGTATGGTATTGAATCAAGCCCTGACGGACTCCATGGAAGAGACCATCTCCAACAACGGTGTGTATGTCCTCCGCATTGCAACCGCAGGTGGTGACTTAGTAGGACAATTTATTGTTGAATAATCAATCAAACCGATTTTTCTTTATATCCAAATCCTGCCCAAGAGACCATCACATTTACCAAAGATGATGATGCACGATATAATGTAATAATATTTGGTCTGGATGGCAAAAAGTTGAAATCCATTGAGATGAAAGGGGAAAGCCTTACTATAAACATTTCAGATTTACCGGTTGGAGACTACTATGTCGTGATGACAGATGGACATAAACATTCTGCCAAAAAAATGATAAAAAACTATTAACAAAATGAAGAAGTTTATTATTGTGACTATACTTACCGGGGCACTTATATTGAGTGTTCCGGTAAATGCCTCAGCCCATATTTACAAAGGCTTAAGAGAAAATAGTTCAGAAATCTTTGGAGTGCTTAACCAATTTGGTGATAGTATTCTTTATCGTCCTATTCAATCGGATATAAATAGTGTAAGTGTCGCGCAGATGAAAAATAATGCAATTTTGTACCGGTCAGATTCATTAGTTATTCCTGACACCATCATACATAACATGAGGAAATATCCTGTTAAACAAATAATGTGGTGGGCATTTGCGGAGCATCCAAAGCATGTGACTTCAATCACATTACCACAAACATATGAAGGAGTATGCATGGATAATTCTTCGAATTTATCTGAGTTATATTTAGCCAATCCTCTAACCTTTTGGACTTATTTTCGAAACATTTATGTGGATAAAAAAAATCCTTATTATGTCTCAATTGAAGGTGTACTCTTCACAAAAGATAGAAAAAAGATTGTAGCATACCCTCCACAAAAGACCAATAGCAGGTATAACATAGTGAACGGAGTAGAGAGTATCGGAGAAGCCTCATTCTTAAATGCTCGTATCGACACACTAATAACACCAAATTCGTTAAAAAATATTGGTGAACAAGGCTTTTCTATGAATCTTATAAGAGAAATCGTACTTAAAGACAGCATAGAGCACATTGGTAGGTTTGCATTTATAGCAACAGATAGTTTGAAAAAGATTATATTAGGAAAAAACGTTCGAACCATTGACGCAAAAGCCTTTTATGGTAATAACGGAATATCAAAAAAAATAGACCTCCTGTTGTATTCTACCGTTCCTCCCAAAATTCTTCCAAATTACATGGCAGGCACATATGCAGACACAACGCTTTTTGGTAGCGCCAATATTGATCTCTACGTACCTCGCAAGTCTCTGCATCTTTATCAGCAAGCAGCGGGCTGGAAAGATTGCGCCAGTTTCCTCCCTATCGAACCGCCAATCGTGGTCGGTGTGGATACGGCAGAGGTGAGCTGGGTGCAGAACTTCTCGGCGACGGGGTATGTATGGACGCTCTATACCGACGAGGCAAAGATACAGCGGTTCATGTCGCTTACGTTTGACGCTAACGGACACTTGACGCATATAGACATCAACAGCAGCCACATGCCGGAGCGTATGCCTGCGCTAAGCAACGAGGACGGCGAAGAGGAGAAACGGTTCGCAGAGTATTACTCGTTCACTATCTCCGGTCTCTCGCCTGAAACAACGTATTATTATACCCGCCAGAGCATGAACGGCACAACGGTCATTGATGAAGAGACAGGTTCATTCAAGACGCTTTCAAGCGAAACCGAGGGGTTAGAGGAAACTGGAAACGGAAAACGGAGAGCGGAAAAATTCATCAAAGAGGGCAAGGTGTTAATCCAAAAGGAAAAGAAAAAATATACTATTAACGGAAAATTATTCGAACTATGAGTGCTTTTCATAAATCAGTCAAAGAAATCAGCACAAAATCTGTTTATTCAGTTATTGGATGATGCTTTTCTTCATTCTGAATTATCCAGCAACGACTATCTTTCTCTGGGAAAGGATATTCTCCGTTCTGAAGAGGTTCCGGATGCCCAATAGTTAATAATTGAATTTTATAGTGCCATAAAGGCACGCATAATACCAAATGATAAATAAGGTGGCTGCCATTCGTGGTAGCCGCCTTATTTATGCCATGTATTCGCCCGCCTCCTATTGTTTGTTTTATTTATTTTTTTGTCTATATCCCGAGATGTTCTTCGGGATAATTCTTCATTGTGTTACGTTGTCTAATTGACAGCACAAAAAAACAAACAAATAATCGTGCCCCAGAGGGCATAGAAAAATGATATATAAATCAATGACTAAATCCCAACTGGCAGATGCTGCCGGAGTGTCCCGAAAAACCTTCTCCGGCTGGCTTCAACCCATTCGGCATGACCTGAGACGTATGCACGTCAAAGACACAGCGCACGTCCTCCCGCCCATCGCCGTTCGGTTCATATGCGAAACCTTCGATATAGATATATCGTAACGTTTTGCGTAATAGTGACACTCAATGTCACCCATCGTGCTCTAACGTCCTATCATTAGGATAAATAGCAGTAATTTTGCACCGCCTTTCGGAGTTAATATCCTTCCGATAGGCGGTGTTTGTGACTAATGTGCCAATTATTAAACAAGTGCCGCCAGAAAATATTTATGGAAGAGTCTATTCTCTGGACAGGACGGCCAAGTACTACGACCGCTACGGCATCTACACTCTCAAAGCCGCTCAAGCTTTCCATTTGACGAATGTTAAACCATTAAATTACAAATAGTTATGGCTAAAGTGAAATTCAACCCGAATCAACCGATTCAATCCCTCTCCGGCACAGTCGGAAACATGACCTTTCGCACCGTCAACGGTCACACGCATGTCTTCCAACGCGAAGAACCCGTGCTCCCTAAGGACCCGACAAGCAAACAACGCGCACAGTTCAAGCAACGCACCATCATCAACAATTGTATCTCTATCCTCCAGTCTCAATACGATGACATCCAGGATGCGATAGCGATGCGACCGAAGATAAAAGACCGGCTCACTTACCTCTACAAAAAGTACGTCAAGGACATCAAAGCCCCCACCAAACTGCAAAAAGCAATCATGACGGAATACTATGCTCACTTTTCCGCGACATTTACGGGTCAATCTCGGACTAAACCCGGTCCAATCTCGAACCAATCACATACCCACACAAAAAAGTAAGATTATGACTACTCAGGAAATCCATTCCCGCCTCAACCACCGGGCAGGCAAACACATCCCGATCAAACATGTGCAGCTGTTAATGGCCCGTTTCGAAGAAATCCACGGACTCCCCGTGAACGAAACCAATATCGAAACCTTCCTCCGATATGCCTGGTAAGATAAATTGGCTGAAAATTGGGGCGAAAATTTGTTTTTCGCTCCTTTTTGTGGGCATATTTGCATCAAAATTCAGAATTATGAAAGTCGAATTACAACTCATCGCCGCCTTTGTACTTTCCATCGGCGGACTCATCCTCCTCTTTTGCGGCATCTTCATCGACCCGCAAGGACAGATCCACGAAACCCTCCTCGTAGCCTTCGGCGAAACCGCCACCTTCTCCGGTGCCCTGTTCGGCATCGACTATGTCTACAAAAAGAAAAAGTAGCCTGTATTATTTTGGGCTTGCATCTTTTTTAGCCTGTATTATTTTTTGTAACCTATGTATTACAAGTTAATCCGCAATAATCCTTTGTTAGGTGCTTCGGGCGTCAGACCGAAGGCTGTCCACGGCAAGCTATATCGCATAACGCACTATTTCAACAAGCGCACCGGCCTCCTCGTCGAGCGACCGATATACCTCTGCGACACCCTCGAAAACGCAGACTACCTCATCCCCGCGCTCATCTATAAAGTGCAAGTCACGCAATCCCCGCGTTTCAAACGCCTGCTGCCTGTCTTAGTGCAAGTACCCGGACGTTCCGGCATACGCTTCCATCGCGGCTCTCTCCCTGAGCACAGTAAAGGCTGTATCCTTGTCTCCGCCGGTATGGAGCAATCTCTCACCGCTCGCTGGCTCGCAGAGCAATCCGCCTCAGAAGAGACCCGTCTGGAGGTATGCAACGATATAAATTATTACCGATCATGAAAAAGCAAACTGAAAATCAGGAAAACAACTGGGTGCAAGTCCTCTTTGAGGTCATCCTCAAAATCCTCACCCTTGGCTTCTACCACCTCGAGAAGCACAAAAACAGGTAAACCGTCCGCCTGCCTAAAGAATGGACTGCCAATAACTATGATTCGAAAAGAGAAATATATTTAGGTTTATCTATGTTTATTTTCGTTATTTTTGAATTATTTTTATTATTTTTTTCATTGAAAAACACAACGCATTATGGCAAAAACGACCTATGCCCCGATGTTTGAGACCGTCTCTGGTGCTCTGAACAAGATCAACAAGAAGTCTCCGCACGCGGCTGACCAAAAGATGGTGTTGACGACTCACCGCAAAGCGCCGACCACCTCGCCTGATTGCTCCCGTGTCTACCTCCGCGACCTCAATTCCATTACCCGCACCACGCCCGTAACGGCAAAAGAGACCGGAATCCGCACTAAGTTTGCCGCTGTATCCGCAGCCGTCAACACCCGCATGCACGACACGACCAAGCAAGAAGCCGACCTCGCAGCCTTCAACCTGCAAAAGAACGCGCCCAACGGCAAAAAGACCATGAAGTCCTACCTCTGGTCTTTGGAATCTCAAGCCTACGACGCAGCCCTCAACGGCTAACACACCGACCAACAACTCAATCTTTTTATTAACCTTTTTCCCCTCTGACGGCATAGAGGGTCCCCGACGGGCGCTAGCGTAGTGCACCCGGTGGGGAGAGCGGAGGCATCGGTCGCCCCTCCATTTAGCGGAGCGGTATGGACCTTTGCGATCCGATTGCCGAACGCGAATGGCTAAAGTTAATTGGAGTGCCGGTATCGATAGCGTATCCGGAGCACTCGCCAAACCGACCAAATCCGGTCATCACAACTGTGAGAAAATGCTCATGGGCACGCACCGCGTAGCGGCCACCACGAGTGACACTTGTAACCGCGTCTATATCCGCCGCAAGGTGGAGCGCTCGACCACGCCGAAGGCGGAAGAGCTCGCAGCTCGCTCGCGCTTCACGGAAGTCGCAGCAGCCGTACGTACGCGCAGCAAAGACCTGATGCAGATCGCAGCCGACCAGGCAGCGTTCCTCGCACAGAAGGACACGGCCGGCGGTATCAAGACCATGAAGGCTTGGTACTGGAAGACTTGCGGCGATGAGTACGATGCACAGCATGGTAACTAATCACCGCAAGGCTCCAAGGGAGCGCGGTCAGGAGTACGACCAGCAGCACGGCAACTAAGCCGAGCCGCATGGCAAAGGAGAGTCTTTCTTCGGAGAGGCTCTTTTTGGTGCATAAAAGGCAAGAAATACGGGATTTTGCGTAAAAAATTAGAAATTTTGCATTTTTTTTGTGCAAAAATTTGCGTATCTCAAATAAAAGCAGTACTTTTGCACTTGAAAACAAATAAATTTTCATAGTTAAGGTTTAGGTTTAATGGCAATAGGAGGCTGTGAAGTTTCCTATTGTTTTTAGAAAAAAGCTAAAAAGAATAGTAAAACGTAGTTCTATTGTTTTTAGAAAAAAGGCGAAAAAGCCAACAAAACCTTGAGGCGGATGCCTTATTTTTTTATGACTGACGAAACGAAAAATACAGACATACAGGTTCCCGATTTGACGGATCCGGAAGAAGTTCGCAAGGCTATCATCGCGAACGAGATACTTACTCGTAAGTATTGATAAATGGTGAAATGATAAATTGATATACAATATGGCAGTAACGTACATGACCGAAGAAGGTCTGCAAAAACTTAAAGAGGAGCTCCAGTTCTTGGAGACTGTAGAGCGCCCACGTGTGATTGCCGCTATTGCGGAGGCACGTGAGAAAGGTGATCTGAGTGAGAACGCAGAGTATGACGCAGCGAAAGAGGAGCAGGGTATCCTCGAGAGCAAGATTGCGCATATCAAAGCCAAACTGATGGATGCACGCGTGCTCAAGACCGACGACGTAAAGACGGATGAGGTACAGATCCTGACGCGTGTGCGCGTTCGCGTACGCCAAACAGGTAAGGAGAAGACCTATCAGTTGGTAACCGAAGGCGAGGCGAACTCGTTGGAAGGCAAGATCTCGGTGACGACCCCGATCGCTAAAGGTCTGATGGGTAAGCGCGTAGGCGACGTAGCGCAGGTGCAGGTTCCCGCAGGATTGATGGAATATGAGATCTTGGAGATATCGTTATGACAATCTTTACACGCATCATCAAAGGTGAGATCCCGAGTTACAAGGTAGCGGAGGACGATAAGAACTATGCGTTTCTGGATATCAATCCGCTGGTAAAGGGTCACACGCTGGTAGTTCCGAAGTTATCGGAACCGGAGAGCGATTACCTCTTTGACCTCGAGGATGCCCAGTATGCGAGTCTGATGCGCTTTGCCAAGAAAGTGGCAAAGGGTCTGAAGGCCGCCACGGGTTGCAAACGCGTAGGCGTAGCGGTGTTGGGTATGGAGGTGAACCATGTGCATATCCACCTTATCCCGCTGAACTCGGAGAAAGATATGCTCTTCTCCAATCCAAAACTCAGCCTGCCGGCAGAGGAGATGGCCATCATAGCCAACTCTATCGCAGAGGCGATAGAGAAGGCTTAAAGTTTAGCGTTTAGCGTTTAGTGTTTAGAGGCTAACGCTGCAGCGGTCAATGCAGCCAGGCGGGCGTTATTGAGCACGAGTTGGATATTGGCATCCAAGCTGTCACCACCGGTCAGTTCTTTGACCTTAGCGAGCAAGAACGGCGTACATTGTTTACCATGTACGCCTTTTTTGTCGGCTTCGCTCAGTGCTTGCTCGATAGCGGTATTGATGACGTCAGCCGGCATGGAGTACTGCTCGGGAATAGGATTGGTAACGAGCATGCCGCCCTTGAGTCCGCAGTCGAGTTTTGCTTGGAAGGCAGCTGCCAACTCTTCCGGCGTGTCGATACGATAGTCCACTCCGAAACCGCTGTGACGGGTATAGAAAGCCGGTAACTCATCCGTTCCGAAACCGATGACGGGTACACCCTTGGTCTCCAAATACTCGAGCGTGAGGCCTAAGTCCAGAATGGATTTGGCACCCGCACAGATAACCATGACCGGCGTCTGCGCCAGTTCCTCCAGATCGGCGGAGATGTCGAAGGTCTGCTGTGCACCGCGGTGCACGCCTCCGATACCGCCTGTCGCGAAGACCTTGATGCCCGCCATGGCGGCAATCATCATGGTGGTGGTGACGGTGGTAGCGCCATCTTCTTTGCGCGCCAGGAGCACAGGCAGGTCGCGGCGCGAAGCCTTGATAACCGCTTGGCCTTTCTTGCCCAAGTACTCGATTTCCTCACGCGTACAGCCGGCTTTGAGTTTGCCACCGAGGATGGCGATGGTAGCCGGTACGGCACCGTTGTCACGGATGACTTGCTCTACGCGCAGTGCCGTCTCTACATTCTGCGGGTACGGCATGCCGTGGCTGATGATGGTCGATTCAAGGGCTACTACGGGTTTGCCCTCTTCCAATGCTTTCGCCACTTCCGGCGAAACAGATAAGAATTGATTCATATTATAATAAGATATTAGCGATATCGGGATTGACGGCCTTGGGGCTCATGAGGGTTGCGCGCGCCGCCATGAGGCCGTATTGGGCGGTTTGCGGGAAGGGAATATTCTTGGCTAAGGCAAAGATAACACCTGCAAGGAAGGCATCGCCGGCACCGGTGGTGTTGACGATCTCGCCGGGTAGGGCGGGAAAGAGCCATTCTTCGGCGGCATTGCGGCAATAGACACCTTCGCTGCCCAGCGTGATATAGACATGCGCCACACCCATATCCAACAGTCGTTGCGCCGCCTCGGCGTAGGTAGCCGTATTGGTGACGGCTAACGCCTCTTTGAGGTTCAGCTTGAGGGTATGGAGATACGGGAGTTTGCATTTGGCGAGGGCATTGACGACGCGGTGGGCTTTGGTGGTGCTGACGCCGTCGATGAAGAGCGGCGCGGTGCTGTTCTCCATCAGGTAGCGGATCGCGTCCTCACTGATATTGGTGTCCGCGACGATATAGTCGGAGTGGTTGATGTCGCCGATACGTTTGGCTAACCATTCGGGTGTGATCTCGCGGATGGCCTCGGTGTCTGCCACGGCGGCAATCATCTCACCGCCGCGGTTGTTGAGGCACAGATAGATACCGCTGCGCAGCGGCGTGACTTTCTCCGAGAGATGGAGGTCGATACCTTGCTGCTTACAATAGTCCTGCAGCAATCCGCCGAACAGGTCGCCGCCGAAGATCGTGAGCAGTTGGGTTTGGGTACCCAGGAGCACCAAGTTATGCGCGATATTACGCGCCACACCGCCGTACCCCACCTCGATATGACCGGGATTGGAATCCGCCGCGATAAAGGTATCGGACAACGTAGCCGATAGATCCACATTCGCCCCACCGATAACAGAAATACGTGTCTCCATGATTCGATAGATGATTTACGCTGCAAAAGTACAAAAAAAAAATGACATGCGCAAGAGCTATGTCATAAAAAACAAAGGAGGTTGTCT
>JAEEGH010029582.1_pt1 | contig 10696 bp, 12 predicted proteins | sample 9134181 | NCBI WGS metagenome assembly JAEEGH01 (sample SAMN16246544, study PRJNA631951) | gut metagenome | biome: gut microbiome; feature: rumen; material: DP-attached | host: Bos | place: Iran: Karaj | collected 2018-10
TAGTTAGGACATCTCCGTTTTGGTAACATTTATCATGTTAGAGCAAACTAACAATATAAAAGTTATATCTGAAGGTTTTTTATGCGTGACAAGCAAGATACTCGAGAAATGCTGGTAAGTGGAAATGTTTTTAAAACAATGCTTACCTTAAGCGTTCCTGCAATTTTGGGTATGGTTGTAATTGGTCTCTATAATTTTATGGATGCTGTTTTTGTAGGTCAGATGGTTGGACCTGTTGCGATGACAGCGGTTAAAGTTTCATATCCTTTTACACTTATTAACAGTGGAATTGCCACTTTAGTAGGAATGGGTTCTTCATCAGTTTTGTCTAGAGCTATTGGAGAACGTAATCAAGATGTAATTGACAGGATTATGGGTAATCTGATTGCTTTTGTTAGTGTCCTTTCTTGTCTGGTAATTGTTTTCGGCTTAATCTTTACTCGCCAGCTACTTTCTCTTGCCGGCGCTCAAGGTGAAGTTTTGGAGGCAGCGGTTCCTTATCTTCGTGTTGTTTTTTGTGGTTCTCTTTTTGTAAATCTTGGTCAGTCTACAAATATGATAATGCGTGGTGAGGGTAAACTTAAAAAGGCGATGATTATCATGGCTATAAGTGCAATTCTAAATATCATTTTGGATCCAATTTTAATTTTAGTTTTTGGAAAAGAAAATGGAGTTCTTGGAGCCGCCTTTGCCACAATCATCTCTCAGCTTGTATTAATGATTATGTCCTTCTTCTACTTTATCAAGAAGAGCCAAACAGTCCGTATTCACAAGATTTGTTTTGAAAAAACATTGATTAAGCCAGTTTTGAGCGTTGGTGTTTCAGCAATGCTTATGCAGGTTATGTCTATGGTTCAACAGACAATTCTTTACAGTACAGCCCAGCGTTGGGGGGGAAGTCAGTGGCAGACAATTTTAGGTGCATCTTTGAGTTTACAGGCTTTTTCTTTTATCCCTTTGTGGGGAATAAGTCAGGGCTTTCAGCCAGCAATTGGAACTAACTACGGTGCAAAAAAATATGACCGTGTAGGAGCCTTTACAAAAACATTTATGATTTCAGCAACTGTTCTGGCTTTGATTTTCTACATTCCAATTATGTGTTTCCCTGCAAAAATGCTTTCTATGTTTATTACAGACACTTCAATTGTTGAAATGGGAGCTCCAATGCTTCGTGTTCTTTTTACAACTTATGTAAGCTATGGCGTATTAATTTTGTCCATAACCTTCTTTCAGGCAATTGGAAAGGCAAGTGCAGCTTCCGTTTTGGAACTTTCTAGACAGCTGCTCCTTTTACTTCCTCTGGTAATTTTCCTGCCAAGAATTTTTGGTCTTGGAGTAAAAGGCGTTTTTTATGCTCAACTGTTTACTGATTTAGTTGTACTTATTATCGCTATCATTTATCTTGTAAGTGCATTCAAAAAAATGAAAAAAGGGAGTAGTGCAGAGTAAATGGATGACGAGCTTCTATCTCAGGTAAAAAATCTTTCTTCCGACCAGTTGATGATGTTTTATATGGATTTAGTAAGTCAGCAGGAGGGAGAAGAGGTTTACAGATTACTTGAACCGGTCGGGCAAGGGATTATGAAACATACTCATATTGCCCCTGGGATTGAGCTTGTCTATTCTGAGCTGGAATCTTATAGTCCCAATTATCAGTCTGAAAAAAAAGAGATTGATTCAATTGAAATTATGTACATCGCCGAAGGTCACGGAGATTTTGAACTTATGAACCGCCAGTTTATAAGTGGTGACAAAGGCGATGTGCTTTTTTTTAACAGTAAAACTGCCACAAAACAATGCATTTTGGGTAAAAATGGAATGAACGGATTAAGTATTGTACTTTTTCCGAGTCAGGCAGTCGCTTTTTTAAATGAATTTTTTTCCTGCAAAACTTTTACAGTGGGAAATTTTTTTCCAGAAATTCGTGCTTCAGATTCCTGTGTTAGATTTGCAGCAGACGATTTGCTTGAAAAACTTTTTCTGGAAATGATGCAGAGGTCTAGTCTTTATTCACAATATTATATTAAACTGGCAGTAGTGCACGCTCTTCTACTTATGTTGAATAAGCCCCAAAATCCTAATCATTCAGATTTATATTTTGGTGGAAGTACTGGGCGTAAGGTTCAGCAGGTTCGCCGTTTAATCAACTCTAATTTAGATAAGGATGTTTCTATAGAGGAATTAGCAGTTAAAGTGAACTTGAATCGAACTACTTTGCAGAAGGTCTTTAAGGAAATGTATGGGGTTACAATTAATACCTTTAGGACTCAGGCAAGAATTCAGGAAGCAAAAAATCTTTTGATTTCTACTGATTTGCCAATTATAGAAATTGCCGGTTGTTGTGGCTATAGCAATGCCAGTAAATTTTCTAGCGTGTTTAAAAATGTTTGTGGACTTTTGCCAAAAGACTGGCGGGGACAAAATAAAAAAGAAAACAGTTAAAAGAGGAGACTGAAAAATGAAAAAAAGAATTTCTTTCATTTTTTGCGCAGTTTTTCTTCTAAGCCTTTCATCTGCAGAAATTATGAAAAGCCGTTTCAAGGTAACCGAATCTGAAAAAGAATTCGATGTTATGTATTATTTGACTGATGTATTGAAAATGACAAAAGTCGAAAAAAACGATGATTTACACGTTACACAAGCCTTTGAAATCAAAAAAGATGGAATAAATGCAAAAGTTCTTTATTCCCTTTTTACGGATAAGGGTGGTAAAGCTGAAACACTTAAAATGGATTATTCAACCATGGTGTTTATGTGTTTGAACAATGCTGCCGGTTATGATGTTGATCCAAGAGTAATTTCTATGTTTAACGACAGTGATGTTAAAAAAGAATTTAATGCAGATTTTGGATGCACTGCCTTTTTAAGAAATCCACAATCAGATTATGCTGCTGGTTATGAGTTTATGATGACTGAGTTTTTCTACAAGGAAAATCAGGGTCTTGTAATGCGATCCTTCCTTTTTAATGATTTTAATTTTTTGGGTATGGATGAAAGTGGTCGTGTTTTGGCATCAAGTATTTGGTACAATAATTATCATACATTTAGATTTATGGAAAAAAATGATAAAGGGGAATTTGTTTCCAAGTAGTCAAAATTTTTCTTAAGACTGTCGGGGGAATAACTAAATGCTTTTGTCTTAAAGTGGGTAGATTTTTTTTAAAATATTATTTAAATAGATAGTGGGAGAAAGTGAAATATGGCAATGGGAATATTTGTTTTAGTTTTTCTGATTGCAGGCTCGATTTATTTATTTTCACAGACTAAACCAAAACGAGATGCAAAAAAATTTAAGATTTATAAGAAGGAAGACAAAGCAAATGAACAAAATTAAAAATCTCTTGCTTTACGCTGGTCTTTCAAAAGAAGAATTTTATAACATAAAAAACAGACGAAACAGTCAGAATAGAATTTCTTTAATTATCTTTTCAATCATTGGTTTTGTAGGATTTTTCCTCCTTCTGTTGAGTGCCGTTTTTAATATTGGTGCTTTTAGAAATAATGATATTATTTATATTGTTTGTACGGTATTGTTTTTATCACTCTTTTTTATCATTTTGAAATTCGGAAAAAAAATCTGGATATCTTATAAGTGCCCTGACATATTTTTTTATGGCAGCTTTGCTGGTATATGGCATTTTTCTTGCGGTTGAAGTTTCTCCACAGGAAAGAACAGTATCTTTTATAGTTTTTATGATGGCCTTACCTGGTCTGTTTTTAATTTCTCCGCTTGGATACATGATTTTAATTTTTCTGGCAGTTGGTATTTTTACTTTCCTGATTAGTGGAATTCAAGCGGGTGATCTTTTTCTGGTAAATTTCGAAGATGCACTGATTTTTGGACTTCTTAGTATCATCATTGGTACTTATTTGATGTATGTAAAAGCAGCTCGTTTTAATAGTGAAAAAATTGCCAGTCATCTTATTTCTAAAGATCAGCTTACAGGCATTTATAACCGTAGAAATTATGAACTTACTCTGGAAAAACTTAAAAATACAAAAGGAATCACAGTCATCCTTTTTGATGTAAACGGACTTAAAGTTGCAAATGATAAAATTGGTCATATTGCGGGTGATGAACTTATTCGTGTTGCTGCCGGTTGTATAGATACTGTTTTTGGAAAATTTGGAAAAAGTTATCGTATTGGTGGTGATGAATTTGTTGTCATTCTGGAAGGAAAGTATGATTTACCATCTCTACTTAAAGAATTTGATTCTATGCATAAAAGTTGGGTTGGAGATTTTAATAAGTCCCTTTCAATTTCTTATGGTTATGTCAAAGCAGCTGATTTTCCTGAAAAAAATATTTATCAGCTGGTGGATGCTGCTGACCGTTTGATGTATGAAAATAAGGCTGAATATTATAAAAATTTAAGAGGTAACTAGTTTATGTATGTCTTTTTTGATTTGGACAGAACTTTGATGAATTTTGAGCTTGGCGAAGACATGGGGATTAAGATTATTTTCGAAACCTACAAAAAAGACATAAAAATGAATTATGAGCAATTTAAATCTACCTGGAAGGAAGTTGCTCAGAAAACTTTTGATGAATATAGTGCAGGACTTCATACTTTTGATGAACAGCGTCATCTTCGTGTTTACAGAATGTTCGAAGCAAATGGTGTAAAACTTTCTTCGGAAGAAACAGATAAACGTTTTGATTTGTACTGGTCAACTTATGAAAAAGGTGTAGATCTTTTTTCTGATTCCAGGGCTATTTTAGATAATTTGAAAAATCATGATATTTCTATGGCACTTATTTCTAATGGTGATGTTTCTAATCAGTACTGGAAATTAAATAAGGTTGGTATTACTTCATATTTTAATCCAATTATTATTTCTGGTGAGGTAGGAATTAGTAAGCCTGATTTGGGAATTTTTGAACTGGCTTTAAAAAAGGCTGGAGCTGAAAAAGAAAAGAGTTGGTATATCGGGGATAGTATGGTTCATGATATTGAACCTGCCCTTAAGTTTGGAATGAATGTAATTTATTTAAATAGAAAACTGGAAAGTGAAGAAGTGCTTTATCATAAAAAAGATAAATTGGTTTATGCAGAGGTGAAATCTTTGGATGCAGCCTGGAAAGTGCTTGAAAACTACCTTTAAAACGTGTTAAAGTATTCTTTGTAAGCGACAAAGGGGCCGCAGATACAATTGCTGGGATTACTATGCGATTGTGTCTGCGGCCTTTTTGTTTTGCTTACTTTTTTGGAGTAAATATGGGCTTACATGACGAATGTGGTGTTGTTGGAATGTATGGGGTGGAGAATGCAGCATCCTTATCATATTTTGCTCTTGTCTCTTTACAACATCGTGGCCAGGAAAGTGCAGGAATTGCAGTAAGTGATGGAAATACAATCAAACTTCATACGGATATGGGGCTTGATGGGGATGTATTTACTACTGCTCATTTTGAAGAATTAACGGGAAGTATTTCTGTTGCTCATGTACGTTATGCAACTGCTGGTGGAAGAACTATTGAAAATGCTCAGCCTTTTTTGAACACATTTAAGCTTGGTGGAATTGCTCTTGCTCATAATGGTCAGCTGGTAAATTATGAACCTCTTAGAGAAATGCTGGAAGATTCCGGCTCTACATTCCTTTCTTCAAGTGATACAGAAGTTATCTTAAAACTTATAGCAAGAAATTACAAAAAAGGCATGGAAACTGCTCTGGTAAATACCATTCAGCTTATAAAAGGGTCGTATGCTTTATGTATTATGACCGAAGATATGCTGATTGGAGTGCGCGATCCAAACGGGATCCGTCCCCTCTGTTTAGGTAAAGTTGGAAATGGTTATATTCTTGCAAGTGAATCTTGTGCAATTGATGCTGTAAACGGGGAATTTATCCGCGATATTGAACCAGGTGAAATTGTAATAATTAACAGAGATGGTCTTAAATCTTTAAAACAGGAAGACAGAACTAATAAACAGACTTGTATTTTTGAATATGTTTATTTTGCCCGCCCTGATTCTGTGATTGATGGTATTCCGGTTCAAAATGCACGTTATAAGATGGGAGCAGTTCTGGCAAAAGAATCTCCTGTTGATGCTGATGTTGTAATTGGTGTTCCTGACAGCGGAATTGGAGCTGCTATGGGTTATGCAAAAGAAAGCGGCGTTCCTTATAGTATGGGAATAATCAAAAATAAATATATTGGCCGAACTTTTATTGCTCCAACTCAATCAGAAAGAGAAAATATGGTATTTGTTAAATTGAATGCCATTCGAAGTGATCTTGAAGGTAAAAGAGTTATTGTGATAGATGATTCTATCGTGCGCGGTACAACAAGTCGTCGTTTAGTTCAAATTTTAAGGCGCGCGGGTGCAAAGGAAGTTCATTTTAGGGTTTCTTCACCACCTGTAAAGTTTCCCTGCTATTTAGGAATTGATACTCCAAGTAAAAGTGAATTAATTTCAAGCAATCATGAAGTTGAAGAAATTCGCAAAGAAATTGGTGCAGACAGTCTTGCCTTTATTAGTTTAAAGGGAATGATTGGGGCTCTGGAAGAATCTATAAAAGAAAGTTCAAATGGTAAGCCAGGTTTTTGTAAGGGATGTTTTTCTGGAGAATATCCTGTTGCCGGCCGATAAAATTGGATTTTTAATAAGTGAAGTTTTTTAGCTGTAAGTTTTAATTATCTCTTCTGCAAGGATTGTCTTTTTAATACAGCGGTCCATAGCTTCTTTTTCTATGTAGTGATGTGCTTCCTGTTCAGACATGTTCAGATTTGAAATAAGCAGCATTTTTGCTCTGTTTACAAGACGTATTTCTTCCATCTTTTCTTTTAATTTAGTTGTCTGTGAATATAAAACCTGAACTTTATATTTTACTGCGATTGCAATCTTAATGATGTTGTAAAAGTAGAACTGGTCAAAAGGCTGGGTTATTGTAAGAATGCCATAAGATTCTACTTTGTAGCTTATCTGTTCAAAATGTTCAGTTGGTACCATTAGTATGATGGTTGATGTTGAATCTGCAATATCAGATGAAAAATCAACACCTTCACCGTCGGAAAAATCTACAAGGATAATGTCGAAGGCTCTTTCGGTGACATTTCTTCTGGCTTCGTTGAAATCTGATACGACAGAAGTTTCAAAAAGTGGTGGAAGCAGCATTGTGCTTATAAAAGAGGAAGTTTTACTGTCTTTTGTTACAACTAAAACGCTGTGTACTTCGGCAGTCATTTTTTATCCCAAAATAGCTTTTACGAATGAACTCTTTTCTGCTAAATCAAAGGCAGCATCCAGATTGTCAGGAAGAGACTGTAAACCATTAGCATTTGTTGATTTAAATAGATTTGTTTCTACTGGTTTTGGAGGCTGTAAATTGTTTTTTATTCCATCGATTGCAGCATAAATTAAAAGGGTAAAAACTTTGTATGGATTACATTCAGGATCGCTGGATCTGATTTCAAGACGTTTGTCTTCTTTTGTTGCAGGAATTCTTATTAAGGCAGAACGATTTTCTGAACCCCAGCAAATAAACTGTGGAGCTTTGAGTTCGCCTAAACGCTTGTAGGAATTTTCTGTAGGATTGAGGAAATAAGTAATTTCTGCAATGTGTGACAGGATGCCTGCAAGGGCGTTTGGAAGTTTTTTTTCATCAGAAATTGAAAAATTGATATGCATTCCGCTTCCGGCCTGGTCCTGCAGTGGTTTTGGAGAAAAATCAGCGTAAAGTCCGTTACTTGCAGCTTTTGTTCTTACAATCCATTTGAAAGTTGCAGTGTTATCTGCTGCGGTTAGAGGGTCTGAATATCTGAAGTCTATTTCGTTCTGACCAGGCCCTTCTTCATGGTGACTGGCTTCCGGAGTAATTCCCATTTGTTCCAGAGTAAAGCAGATTTCACGGCGGATATTTTCACCCTTATCGACTGGGGCAAGGTCCATATAGCTTCCGCGGTCAAATGGAATTCTTGTAGGTTCTCCATCCTGATCCAGTTTGAACAGGTAGAATTCAATTTCTGCGCCAATGTTAATGGTGATATTGCATTCTTCCTTTGCCTTTTTGATTGCATTCTGGAGTAGGGTTCGGCAGCATTTTTTATAAGGTGTTCCATCTGGATTTTTGATATTACAGAACATTCTGACAACTTTTCCTGTTGATGGGCGCCATGGGAGGACTGAAAGGGTAGAAGGATCTGGATGCAGAAAAAGATCTGATTTATTTGCTTCTTCAAATCCAACTGCTGAAGCATCGAATGAAATGCCATCATTGAAGGCTCGTTCCAGCTGGGAAGCCATAATTGAGATATTTCTTTGTTTTCCTGCATTATCAAAAAATGCCAGGCGGATAAATTTTACATCTTCTTCCTGAATAAAATCTAAAACTTCTTTTTCTGTGTACATTAAAAACCCCTAACGAAAAAAGGCGTTCACTCAATCAGCCGATTATAATATCAGTTAATTGAATGAACGCCTTTGCTCACATACTTATATTATCGTTTTTCCATTAAATCTGCAATGGTTAGACTATCTAAATATCCTTCAATCAGATTATCCAGTTTGGTCCACATGCTTAAAGTCCTGCAGATGCTTTCTCTAGGACATTTTTCTGCATCTTTTTCCAGACAGTGTACAGGAGCCAGAGTGCCTTCTGTAACTCTCAGAATATCACCAATTTTGTATTCTGAAGGATCACGATTTAATTTGTAACCACCACCCTTGCCATGAACTCCATCAACATATCCGTTTTTGGAAAGAAGGGTCATTATGGCTTCAATATACTTCTGTGAAATTTCTTGTCGTTCTGCAATTTCTTTTAAAGGAATACGTGTATCGGATGCATGTTCTGCCATATCAACCAATACACGTAATGCATAACGACCGCGTGTTGAAACGATCATTGTTTATGTTTCTCCGTATAAGGGATTATAACTGTCCGCCTTCTACTACAAGAGAATCTGCATTTGATTCAGCTCCGTATACAGCGCGGAGAGTTGCTTCGTAATCAGCATGGAAGAAGTTTTCTTTTCCCAATGCTTTGATTTCGTCGTTGAGCCAGTTTAAGAGGCTTGTATTTCCTTTTGATACTGCTGCTGCAATTGTATCTAATTCTCCAAGAGTTTCAACACCTACAGCAAATCCAGGATTTTCAATTGCCCATGCAAGAACTTCTGTGTTGTCTGTTGAAAGAGCATCTCCACGTCCATCAAGAAGGGCATTGTAAGCTTCTGAATACTGATCGAACTTTAAAAGTTTAACCTCTGGATAGAAATTTGTGAAGTAGGTTTCTGCTGTTGTTCCCTTAGAAACAATCAAAGTTTTGCCTTTTAACTGTTCAACATCTGTAATAAGATTTTTTTCATTTGAAACAATTCCAAGAGCACATTTCATATAAGGGAGTGTGAAATCAACTTTTTCTGCACGAGCTGGTGTTACAGTGAAGTTAGCAAGTGTGATATCAACTTTACCAGTTTCAAGAACTTCTACACGAGCAGCAGCTTCAACTGGAACGTATTTTACTTTTACTCCGAGATCTTTTGCAATTCTTTCTGCGAAGTAAACATCATAACCCTGATACTTACCATATTCATCAACATAACCGAATGGTTTTTTGTCACTGAAAACAGCAATGTTGATTGTCTTCTTCTTTTTAATCTGATCCAATGTACGGAATTTTGGTTTAGCAGCAAGTGGTGAAAGACTTGTAAGAACAAGTGCAGCAGCAATTATTGTTTTTGCGAATGATTTTTTCATAGAATTATCTCCTTAAATATCGTTTGTTTTTATAGTTTACCTAGTTGTTTAGTAGGTATATGTAATATATACAGCCTCTAAGAAGATTAGTCAATAAGTTTTCAAAAAATTTTAAAATTATTTGTGTTTTCTGCTTTCAAATTCAAAAGTCTGAAGGAATTTCTTTGCTCTTTCAGTTTTTGGATTTGTCCAGAATTCTTCAGGATCTGATTCTTCAATAATCTGGCCTTCATCCATGAAAATAATTCTGTCTGCAACAGCACGTGCAAACTCCATCTGGTGAGTTACAATGAGCATGGTTTTACCGTCGTTTGCAAGATCCATCATAACATCAAGAACTTCGCGAACCATTTCAGGGTCCAGGGCAGCTGTAACTTCATCAAAAAGCATAACTTCCGGATGGAGACAGAGCATTCTAACAATTGCAACACGCTGTTTTTGTCCACCGGAGAGAGTTCTTGGGTAAGCATTTTTTTTGTCTGCGAGACCAACTCTTTCCAGCCACATTTCTGCTTCTTTCTGAACCTGATCCATATTCAGATTAAGGTCATGGGCATGTTTTGGTCCAAGAAGAAGATTTTTCATAACGTTTAAATGAGGGAAAAGGTCATAGCTCTGGAAAACCATTCCAATTTTCTGGCGGACTAAGTGCATATCTTTTTTGCGGTTTGAAATAACCTGTCCATCCAGAGTGATTTCTCCATTCTGAATTGTTTCAAGACCGTTTATACAGCGCAGGAGGGTAGATTTTCCACAACCGGAAGGACCCAGAATGACAATTACCTGTCCTTTTTCAACGCTTAAAGATACGTTTTTTAAGATTTTTGCATCACCAAAAGATTTTTCGATATTTTTTATTTCCAGTAAAGCCATAATTTAATTCCTTATTTTTTCTGTTTCTTTTCGATGTATCTGGCAAGAAGACTTAAAATCCAGCAGACAAGGAAATACATCATAAAAATTACAAAGTAAACGGCGATGCTGGCAGTTGG
>JAEEGH010029584.1_pt1 | contig 10695 bp, 11 predicted proteins | sample 9134181 | NCBI WGS metagenome assembly JAEEGH01 (sample SAMN16246544, study PRJNA631951) | gut metagenome | biome: gut microbiome; feature: rumen; material: DP-attached | host: Bos | place: Iran: Karaj | collected 2018-10
CGTGACTCCCGCGTTTCTCGCGGAACGGGTCGCGATGCTCGAAGGAAACGGTTTCCTTGTCCGCGAAAAGGGGGACCGCTTCACCACCTACGTGAGATTCAGTCCCTTGACGTATTCCGTCGAGCGCATCGATAAGCTACGTGAAAAACAGCTTGAAGCGGCAGCAGTCCTCGCGGATGAATACCGGCCCATCGTCCGGGACGCGGTATCCGGACTCGGAGATGTGTATCTTCCGACGGACAACCGGGAACTGCTTGAGAGGACAGTACTCCTGCACAAGCTCACCGGCACCTGCATCAAGGGCGTGGAACGCGATTTGTCCCGATACCGCATCAAAACAACGGCAGGCGGTGACTTCATCGCCTTTATTGATCTGGAAAGCGCCCGTACCGATCCGGATTATGACCCGAAAAACCTGGGAAGGGATTATTGGTACTGTGGGGCGATGAACCGTGGGTCGGGGAAATATCCCGTCAGCTCGTGGTCGCACGACACATACTACACCTCCCGCGATGGCGCCTGGGAGAACAACCTCACTTCGGACTACGAAACGCTCTACGAATACCTGACGGATCAGCTTCCCGACACCCCCGCCAACGCGGAAAAGCGGAAGAGGCTCCTTGATCGCGGCTTTGTCGACGACAGCGGAAAAGTCTGCGTCATGGTTGCGCGGAATGAAGTCAGGGATGAAATCGAGCGGATCCCTTCGGTCAGCGAGGATATCCTGCGCAGGTTCGCGGACGCCGCGCTGGAATACGCTATGACTGCGGCCCGTGACTACCCGCCGCAGATGCAGGACCTGATCGTGTGCGATAATATGTATTCTTTCCTCGGTCCTACGGTCGCGCTCATGACCTGCGATCTGCTGTATGAACGCGGCGTTTGGAAGCCCCTGACGGAGGTGGAGAAGGTCGCCGTCGATCTCATGGTGTACAGCGACGCCCTTCCCGCAAAAGGCTGACCGGCTGTGTCTGATCGGGCAAGAACCAACCATCGGTTTTTGGGAGAACAGAGCAGGAGGCGCTTCCTTGTAAAGCGCCTCCTGTGTTTCCTTTTCCGTTCCGATAGCTTCAGCCTTCGTATTTGATGCCGCTGACCTCCACGCCGAACTTTTTGCGCAGGTCGGTCAGGGTCTCCGGCTTTTCCAGCCGCTGGGGGTCGTAGGTGCGGATGGCCTCATAGTCCTGGAGGAAGGCGAACCACTGGGGCTTGCCGCCCATGTCGTAGATCTCGCTGTCCTCCAGCACCTTCAGGCTGTGGGGGGCGAAGCGGGGGATATTCACGATGCAGCCTTCCTTGGCGATATGCTTCTCCCCGTAGACGGTGAATTCCGCCAGGCCGTGGCGCACATAATAGAGCTCCCGCTCCCGGGGATAGGGATTCCAGCTGACGGCGGCCCCCTTCTTCAGCCGGGCGCAGATCATCTCGTTGACCCCCGCGTTCTCCCAGCGGGTGGTGATGACCCCCACGGTGCAGCCGGGGAACTCATAGGAGGCGTAGGGCCGGTCCGGGTTCTTCACCGCCCGGACCTCCTCCGTGGGCACTTCCTTGTAAACCGGGCGCTCCCGCATGATCATGTCCATGCCGCCTACCTCGGCGCGCACCTTCTGGAATTCCGGGTCGGCGGCGGCTTCGGGCATCTTGTCCTTCAGGTGCTGGGCGATCTCCGCGAAATCCAGGGAGTTGAGGTCATGGAAGAAGCCCCGGTACTTCACGTCCTCCATGAAGGCCATGCCGTGCTGCTGATAGGGCTGGAGCTGGATGATGTCGCCGGGGAGGACCTTGCATTTGCGCCCGTCCACATAGAGATACATCCAGCCGCTGTCCACGAAGAAGGTCTCAAAACCGTTTTTGTGGGCGTGGCTGAAGGCGGAAGCCTCGTCCGCCGTCTGCTCCGGGCGCTTGGCGCACATGATGGAATCGGTGACGGAATACTCCCGGTGGGGGCCCTCCGCCATGAGGATGGTGGACTGGTATTCCCCCACATATCCGTCCGGCGCTTCTTGTTTCCAGGGGATGAGCCAGCTGGAGTCGTGGTCGTTCAGGTCGATGACGATTCTCTTTTCCAGGATCATGTCTTTTCTCCTTTCAGACGGCAAGCGGTTTTTTCTCCTGTATGTCCATTATACGGAACTCTGTCCCGGTTTTTCAACCGTAAACTTGTGAGATGGGGGCAACTGTGCTACAATTGAAAAAAGGAGATGAAGCCCATGGACGAAGCCATGCGGGAGATCATGCGGAAACGATGGGAATTTGCCGCGGCCTGCGGGGACGAGGTGAACCAGGCCATCCCCCTGTATGAGGACCCCACCCGCTATCCGGTGGAGGAGCTGGTGGCCCTCTTCAAGCTCCAGCAGGAGATGATGGACGCGCCCACGCCGGAGAAGCGCAGCGAGCTGAAAGCCCGGTTTTCGGAAATGCGGCGGAGCATCCGCCTCCTGCCCAATGCGCCGGAGCGCATCTACCTCTGGCCGGAGGGGAAGATGCCGGTGCAGACGGATTACAAAGAAAACCCCGGCTGGCGGAACGACCACGAGCCGGATTTCAAGCCCTATCTCCTGGAGATGCTCCTGCCGGAGGACGTGCTTCCCCGGGGCGCGGTGGTGACCATCGCCGGGGGCTCCCACGGGGCGGGGACCATCAACGAATGTTATGAGATCGGCCTGGAATTCGGTGCGCTGGGCTACCAGTGCTTCATCCTCCAGTGCCGGCCCAACGGCTGCCCCTGGAACGAATATGAGACCGGGGCCGACGCGGCCCGGGCTCTGCGCATCATCCGCGCGAACGCGGACAAGTACCGCGTGAAGCCGGACAACATCGCCATGGCGGGCTTCTCCAACGGGGGCATCACCATTGACTTCTGCATCGAGCATTTCTCCGGCACTAAGCAGGTGAAGGATCATTTCCCGGACTACGAGCCCGACGGGCTGGACGGATTCGACGGCGGGCCGGACGCCTATCTCTGCATCTACGGCGCCCGCCACAAGGGAACGCCCTATGACTATACCGGGGTGAAATATCCCCCCACCTTCTTCGCCGTGGGGCGGCTGGACTCCTGCATGGACAACCTCCACGCCCTCTATCCCGAGCTGCTGGCCCGGGGCGTTCCCATGGAGGTGCATACCTTCGCCGGACACCCCCACGGCTATGCGGGCTGGAAGATCATCGACGGGAAGGGCAATCCCAATTTCGACCTCTGGGTGACCCATGCCGACGCCTTCCTCCGGGACGTGTTTCAAAACGGAAATAACATTTGAAAGGATGGGATCATAGATGCTGGCAAAGGAACTTCTCAGCAAATTGCAGCTCCACGGCAGGACCCTCTTTGACGAGGACAAGCAGGCCCTTTTCTTCAACTGGACCTGCGCGGGCTTCACCGTATGCTTCACCGGCGGCACATTGAAGGCACGCTTCACCGCCATGGGGGACAAGGGCCCCGCCTTCCCCGGCATGCCCGAGCCGCAGCCGGACTACCCCTTCTTCGGCGTGGTGGCCGACGGGGGCGAGCTAAATTGCCGCACGGAATGTAAGGAGGAGGACGCCTGGTACACCCTCTTCGAGGGCGAAAAAGGGCAGCACACCCTCCGGGTGGTGAAGCTCAGCGAGAATGCCCGGGGCAAGCTGGGGATGCTGGAGCTGGAGACCGACGGGGAATTCCTCCCCGCCCCGAAGAACACGAAGCCCGTGATCGAAGTGGTGGGCGACTCCATCACCTGCGCCTTCGGCAACGAGTCGGCGGGCAATTCCATGGAATTCAAGACCAGCGAGGAGAACGGCTGGATGTCCTATGCGGCCCTGGCCGCCCGGGAGCTGGACTGCGAATGGAGCCTCGTCTGCGAAAGCGGCATCGCCGCCAGCAAGCCCAAGCAGTCCTTCTTCATGCAGAACCACGCCATGGACGACATTTATGCCTACACCGACGAGCTTTACGACAAGCGCCGGGGCGCGGAGCTGACCCCCTGGGATTTCGCCGCGAATCCCGTGGACATCGTGGTGATCAACCTGGGCACCAACGACGCCACCCCCATCCGCTTCTCCCAGGATCCCTTCGTCATCGACGAGCTGGAGGACCACTTCCAGGCGAAATTCCGGGGCCTTATCGAGCAGATCCGCAATCTCAACGGGCCCAAGCCCTGGATCGTCTGCTCCCTGGGCAGCATGGACTACTTCCTCTATGACCGGATCGTGGCCGCGGTGAACGAATACAAGGCTGCTTCCGGGGACGAGAAGGTGTTTGCCTTCAAGTATCTCCCCATGAACAACATGTCCGAGGGCACGGGCGGCGGCGGCCATCCCTCCATGAAGAGCCATCTGCGCATGGGCAAGGAGCTGGCCTTCCGGCTGCGCCCCTATATCCGGAAATAATCCATTCTGCGGCAGGGGCCATCCCCCTGCCGCTTCCCTGAAAGGGGCGAACACAAATGGGCCTCATCAAAGCGACGGCTGCGGCCATTTCCGGCACCATGGAGGACATCTGGAAAGAGATGTTCATCTGCGACTCCATCCCCGCGGACGTGCTGATGGTGCGGGGATACAAGCGGGTCTCCAACCGCAGCGCCAACAACGGGGACCCCAACATCATCACCCACGGCTCCATCATCGTGGTATCGGACGGCCAATGCGCCCTGGTGGTCTCCGGCGGCAAGGTGATCGACAGCTGCATGGAACCCGGGGAATATACCTTCCATGACCCGAAGCACGTCCCCGGGCTGGGCGGGCTGCTCCAGGAAACGGGGCAGCGCATCGCCTTCGGCGGCGACGCGCCTCCCAAGATGCACCGGGTCTACTACATCAACGTCAAGGAGAGCATGAATAACCCCTTTTCCGCCACCCTGTCTCTCTCCCTCCGCTCCGCCGGGGGATACGGCTTCGACGGCAAGGTGCTTTGCAGCGGCGTGTTCTCCTACCGCATCAAGGACCCCACGCTCTTCTACAAGCTGCTGGCGGGCAACGTGGCGGGCTCCTATACCCGCCGGGACCTGACGCGCCAGATCACCTCCGAATTTCTGACGGCCCTGGGCCCGGCGATGGGCAGTCTGTGCAGCCGGGGCGTGCGTCCCTCCGAAATCCCCGCCCATACCTCCGAGCTCGCCCAGGCCCTGGGAGAGACCGCCGACAAGGGCTGGCTGGGGCAGCGGGGCATCGAGATCGCCGCTGTGGGCATCAGCAGCCTCACCCCCGCGGGGGAGGACATGGCGGACCTGAGGCGTCTCAGCCGGGCGGCCACCCTCTTCGGCATGCCCCCCGAGCCGAAAAAGGAGGAGCCCGCGCCGGTCTCCGGGCGGTGGTTCTGCCCGGACTGCGGAGCCGAATCCACAGGCGGCTTCTGTCCCCAGTGCGGCAAGCAAAAACCATAAGGGACGAAAAGCGCCGGACCGCAATCGGTCCGGCGCTGCTTTTCCGTTGACGCCCTAGGCAAGCCCCTTATCGCAGGGGCGGCCGATGGCCCGGCGGTGGGCGAAATAGAGCTCCTCCGTGGCCAGGGCCATCTTCGTCACGGAGAAATCGCAGTCGTGGGGATAGATATACCAGGTGTCCTCCAGGGTGTTCAGATCCACGCAGTCCCCGTGCTTCCCCAGGTATTCGTATTCGATGTGGCAGGAATAGAGGCTGGGAACCGGCTTTATCATCTCGAAGGGGTCCCCGTCCCCATCCACGCCCCGGACGGTGAAGCCGTTCCCATCATGGACCAGGGTCCCCTCTCCCAGGGGGATGAAGCGCTTGGCGTTGGGCAGGGAATCCACATGGACCGGCAGCGGCCCGGTGGAATAGGTCCCGGCCTCCACCTCCCGGCGGACGTTGCCCCGCTCCCACTCATACCAGTCCGGGATGTGGGAAAATTCCGTCTCGCCCTTGTCCGCGGAGAGCTCCCCCAGCTCCGACATGGTCCAGCTTTTCCCGCAGCTTTCGCAGCGGAGGACCGCGCCGGAGGAGCTCATCCGGTATTCCGTGCCGCAGGCGGGGCACTGGTACAGCACCTTATGCAGGCCTTCCGCCCGCTTCGGGTAAGGCGTCCGGATATTCCGGGCCTTCTGCCAGGCGAAGTCGTCGTATTGGAAGGCCGCCACCAGCTTTTCGTTGATCTCCCCGGCGGAGGCCGCCGCCAGCTCCTCCCCGGTGAACAGGAGGCGCATTTCCGCCTCCGTGGGCTTCACCCCCCGCTCATGGAGGTTCCAGAAGGGGGAATTGACGTGGTGCCCGCGGCAGATCAGGGTGACCACCGGCACCCCCAGGAGCTTGCAGAGCTTCCCCAGGGAGGCAGGCAGCACCGCCGTGGTGCCGCAGAGGGAATAGCGGGCCTCGGGATAGATGACCGCGATGTTCCCATTGGTGACGACCTGTTTCAGCTGCCGGATCAGGGTGACGTCGCTGGTGAATTTGCGCTTGCAGATGCAGCCGATGCTGCGGAGCAGCCCTTCCCGCCCGATAAAGCCGTCGATGGCCACCACATAATTGGCCCGGTGGGGGAAGATCGCCCTCGTTGCGACCTTGAAATCCATAAATGCGTTGTGGTTGCAAAGCAGGAGGTAGGGGGGCTTCAGCTTCTCCGTCCCGACCCGGGTGATGACGGTGCGGTGCCGGATGGTGGCGGGGATGCTGAGGAGCCATTCCAGGGGCATCAGATACCATTTCGCGGGGACAGGGGGGCGTTTCATATCGAAGTGGACCGGTTCGATTTTCATAACGTTCTGCTGTTTCCTCCCATCCTGTTTTTTACGTTATCCCGGCAGGGGCCGCCCGCTCATCTCCACTTGTCGATGGAGGTGCTGTGGGGGCTGTACTGGCTCCAGCCCTGCACCACGTTGGAGCCCTGGGGGTCCCCCACCACGATGACGTTGATCTGCCCCTTGGCGAAAAGGGGCACCACGCTGTCATCCGTGACGGGCTTCCCGGTCAGGGGGTCCTCCGTGAACCGGGGGGCCCAGCGCTTGTGCTTCAGGTCCCCCACGCGGACGGTGATCTTCCGCCGGAAATAGTCCTCGATCTCCTCCCGGGTGCGGCAGCCCTCTCCCTCCGCCAGCTCCCTGGCCCGCAGGGGGGACACCAGGATCGTGACCCCGTGGAGCATCTCGAAGGCCTTGATCTCCTCGTAAAAATCATCCAGGCTGGGATTGAGCATATAGTTGCCCACATGGCTCCAGCCGCCGGTGAGGATGCTTAGGACGCTCTCCCCCTCCCGGAAGCCCAGGGAGGTGGAATAGGGCGCCCAGGGGCTTGCTTCCTCGTTCTCGGCAAAGGCGAAGGTATAGCAGGAATTGTTGCCCATGACCCCCATGAGGTTCACCCCCACCTCGCTGCCCCCCAGGTTGATGAGGGCCAGGCGGTGGGCCCGGCCGATGACGGCGTTGGCCCGGCCTCCGGGACCCAGGGCGCAGACGGAGTCGTTCATGCCGATCTCCTTGCGGATGGGGCCGTTGACCACCTGCATGAAGCTGAAGGCATTGGTGGATTTCGCCGTCTGGTGGTGGCGCTGGTCCATGCCCATGAGCTCGATCATGGCCAGGATGACGGGCATATATTCCGGCTTCGCCCCGGCCATGACGGCGGTGATGGCCGCTTTCTCCACGGTGACGATCCGCCCCTCCGGGGCCATCTGGGTGACCACCACCTCGTCGGGGGCGTGGGAGGTGCCCTTCAGCATGGCTGCGAGGCGCTCCTCCGTGGGGATGACGACGGGCAGGCCGTCGGTGAGGCCGTTATTCTGGAAATATTCCTGCAATTCGTCCTCCGTCCCCTCGGCGCAGTACCGCTCCGGCTGGGCGGGGGTATAGGGGCCGCTTTCCAGCTCCTCCGGGGTGAGGGGCCGGAAAAGGGCGTCCTCGATGTCCCGCAGCAGCGCATCCAGGTCCTCCCCGCTGATGTCCGTGCAGGGGAACTCCGTCTCCGCCAGGCGGATGCGCATGCCCTCCCGCTCCCGGGAAAGCAGGGCGTCGTTTTCCAGATAGCGGTAGAGGACCACCACGCCGGGTATGCCCGCCCGTTCGATGCTCCTGGCGGGCCAGGTGACGGCGCAGGCGGTGGTGGAACAGGAGGGGGCCGCGAAGTAGACAAAGGCGTCCGCCTTCTCCTTCATCTCCGCCCAGAGCCGGGGATCGTCGGAGGAATAGCTCATCCGCGTGCGGTATTCCAGCTTCACGCCGGCGTATTTCCCGCGGAGATAGGCGTCCAGCGCCTTTTCCACATTCCCGAAGCCGTGGGTGTCCCCCGGCCAGGAATTGATGATATAGACCGTCTTCCCCGCCAGGGTCTCCGGCCGCGGGGACAGGGCGGCCCGCTGCACCACGTTGAAAAGGCCTCTGGGGTCCAGTGCTTTTTTCGTCGCTTCCATGGCAGTCTCCCTTCCTGTTATACTTCAATATTCGGTTTTCACCGTTTCCAGACCGTAGATCTCCCGGAAACGCCGCTCATCCTCCCGGGAGCGGATCAGCATGACCTCCGTGAAGCGCCCGCCCTCCAGGTCCTTGAACCCGGCCACCTTTTCCCCGGTGCAGATGGAGGAGCGGATCACGGCAGTCTGCCGGGCCGGGTCAAAGGGGAATTTCTCCCGCAGGCGCTCCCCCTCGGAAGCCCTGCCTCTCCCCCGGAAAATGGCCGGGAGTTTTATGCCCGCTTTCATCAGCCGCCTCCTTCCCCGATGCTTTGTTTACTATTTTATACTGCCGGGGGCGGGAACGCAAGAGTCCGGCAAAGGGGTCGCTTTTTCTCCCCCGCCGTGGTAGAATGATCCCAAAACAAAGGAAAACGGAGGCAGACGTCATGCTTCAGACCGGTATAAAGGGGACGGGGGAAGCCCTCGTCACGGAGGAACTTTCCGCCAGGGCCATGGGGAGCGGGGAGCTGCCCGTCTACGCCACCCCTGCGATGCTCGCGCTGGTGGAGGAGACCGCCTGGAAAAGCGTGGCTCCGGCCCTGGAGCCGGGCCAGGGCACCGTGGGGACGAAGCTGGATTTTTCCCACCTGGCGGCGACCCCCCTGGGGCGGAAGGTGCGCTGCGAAACGCTTCTCACGGAGATCGACCGGCGCCGCCTTGTTTTTTCCGCCGAGGTCTGGGACGAAGCGGGAAAGATCGGGGAAGGCACCCACGAGCGCTTCATCGTGGACAATGAGAAGTTCCTGGCGAAAGCAGATGCAAGATGACTGGACGCGGGCCCGGGACGCCCTGGTGGCTACCGTCGCCGCCCTGGGCTTCCCGGCGGAGCTGGGTGAGGCGGCGGCCCGGCACCTGGGAAGCCCCAAGGCCATGGAGCGGATGAGGAAATATCTCCTCTATGTCCGGCCGGACCGGGCGGAGCTGGTGGTGGACGAAATGCTCTCCATCCGGGAGGAGATCGACGCATGGAAGCGGAAGAAGCAAAGCCGGCAATAGGAGAAAAAGCCATGTACTTTCCCGACGCTTATTTCATCACCGGAAACGCCTACGCCGGGAAGTCCACCCTGGTCTCCCTGCTGGCGGAAAAGCACGGCGGCGCCGCCTGCGAAGAGAATTACCACGACCGGCTGCTGCCGGAGCTGGACAAAGAGGCGTTCCCCGCCCTCTGCTACACCCGGGACCTTGCCGATTGGCACGACTTCATCCGCCGCAGCCCGGAGGAATACGAAGCCTGGTTCGATGCGGTGAGCAGGGAATGTGAGACCCTGGAAATGCGCATCCTCTCCGGCCTGACCGGGCAGGGAAAGCCCATTTTCGTGGACACCAACATCTCCCTCGAAACGCTGAGGACCGTCGCCGCGCCGGGCCGCGTCCTCATCATGCTGGCACCCCCGGAGATCTCCGTGCGCCGCTTCTTCGACCGGCCGGACCGGGAAAAGCAATTCCTCTACCGCCTCATCCTGGAGGAGCCGGACCCGGAGGCGGCCATGGAAAACTACCGCCGGGGCCTCATGCGCATCAACTCCCGGGAGCGGTACGACCGCTTTCTGCGCTGCGGCTTCCGGGTCCTCCTGCGGGACGAGGCCCGCAGCGTGGAACAGACCCTGAGGCTGGCGGAACAGGCCCTCGGCCTTGCGCCTTGAGGAGGACCCATGCGATTGCTTTTTGAAATGGATAAGCAGGACTACGGGGCCTGCACCCATACCTTTACGCGCCACTCCGCCCGGAGCATCATCATCCGGGGCGGAAGGGTCGCCATGATCCACAGCGGCCGGTACGACTATTATAAGTTTCCGGGCGGCGGCATCGAGGCCGGGGAGGACCCCGCGGCGGCCATGCTGCGGGAGACCCGCGAGGAAGCGGGCCTCGTCGTGAAGCCCGGCACCGTGCGGGAATACGGGTACGTCCACCGCATCCAGAAAAGCGACGGGGACGAGACCGAGTGCTTCGTGCAGGACAATTTCTATTATCTCTGCGAAGCGGAGCCGAAGACGGTGGCGCAGGAGCTGGACGGCTATGAGGCCGCGGAGGACTACTCTTTGGAATACGTGGACGCGGCCACGGCGATCCGGAAAAATCGCAGCGTGGGAGACAGCCCCTATAATCCCGCCATGTTCGAGCGGGAGGCCCGGGTCCTGGAGCTGCTTGTCGCGGAGGGCCTGCTGCCGCCGCACGGAACGAGGTGCACGGAATGAAGGAAGACTGCCTGATCTGTCACGCGCCGCTGGAATATCTGGAGGCGGCGGAGCCGATGGAGGGCGCCGTCTGTCGCAGAAAGGTAAAGAGCCGGACCCGCTGTGTGAACGGCCACTTCGTCTGTGACA
>JAEEGH010029586.1_pt1 | contig 10695 bp, 8 predicted proteins | sample 9134181 | NCBI WGS metagenome assembly JAEEGH01 (sample SAMN16246544, study PRJNA631951) | gut metagenome | biome: gut microbiome; feature: rumen; material: DP-attached | host: Bos | place: Iran: Karaj | collected 2018-10
ATGAGGCTGCTCAAGATGCCATGCGGAATCATCGTAAACTTCTATCCGAAGTTCGCCACCATCGAGCGGTATTTCTACGATACGGACAACCGTGAGATTCTCACCTCAGACGGGAATCCGTTCCAAAGTCGGCAAATGAGCACGGGCGAGTTAGCCCGTGCGCCAAAGGCAAGTTGTTTCAGATAGTTGTTTCCAATCATCAGAAGGCTCGACGGGGAATTACGTCCGGGCGATGCCTTTTTGCGATTGTGCAATTGAGCGGCGGAACGCGTTGTGGTACAATAGACGGCGACGGCGCGGGCAGGGGGTCCGCGTACGGAAGGCGAGAAGCAGAAACATCAGGAAGGTGGCGCAATGAAGGAAATCAACAGGACAACGTGTTGCGGCGTGCTGCTGGCGGCTGCGATGATGGCGTTCGGCGCGCAGGCGGGGCATGTGGTGTGGCAGATCGGCAAGAAGGACGGCACAGGCAACGAGTTTGCACTCGCGCCAACGGCTTTCGCCGACTTCCTCCAGCGCGACTTCGGCTGGGAGGATAGATACTTCCTCGTCGGCCGCTCCGACGCGAAGAAGGACTTCCCGTTCGTTCTCCCGGGCATCAACGACGCCTGGGCAGGGTCTGGCCATCCCGCCGGACGGCGCACCCAGCAGGCGAACATCCTGTTCGACCTCGAGAAGAAGGGCGAGGGTAGCCCATGGACGCTCTACATCGACTTTGCGGACAGCCAAAAGGAGCAGCAGCCTCTCCTGAAGGTGACGGTCAACGGCAAGGTGAGGAAGATTGTGCTGCCCAAGGGCGGTGGCGACGCCTCTATCCGCAACGGCGACTTCTCCAATGCGAAGCCATTCACCGCGAAGATCGACCTCGCAGACGACGAGATCGTGGAAGGCGCGAACGAGGTGAACATAACATCCATCGAGGGCAGCTGGGCGATCTTCGACGACGTGCGCCTCGAAGGCCCCGAGGGCGCAGTCGTGCGCCTGGAGCACAAGGGCGCGTATGTGCGGAAGGTCGCGCCTGGCAGTTACCTGATTCCGGGAACGGGCAAGCAGCCGCTGCTCGTCGATGTGGAGCATCTTGACGGTGCGCCGATGGTGCAGATTGAAGTAGATGGGAAGATCGTGCTCGAAGAACGCGTCGAGTCGGGAGCATATTCGTTCGAGGCGCCGATGGAGGCGGCGGTTGCGGGAAGGCCGCCATGCCATGCGAAATATCGTGTGCTGTTGGACGGGAAATGCGTGCGCGAAGGCACAGTCGCGAGAACTCCTCAGCGCGATGCGGGCGTGGCGGGATACGTCGATACGCGCATGGGAACGGCGCACTCGCGCTGGATGCTCGCGCCCGGGCCATGGACCCCGTTCAGCATGGTGAAGCTCTCGCCAGACAATGAGGGTGCGCCCGGCAAAGGCCTCTGGCAGGGCGGGTACGACCCGTCCGTCGAGAGCGTTGGCACTTTCAGCCACATCCACGAATGGACGATGGCGGGGCTTGGCACAATGCCGACTACGGGTCCGCTCAAGACGAAGATGGGCCACGACTCCGAGATCGCCGGCCATGCCGACGGCTACCGCTCGTACATCGACAAGCCGGGCGAAGTGTGCAAGGCGGGATACTACGCAGTGAAGCTAAAGGACTACGACATCTTCGCCGAACTCACCGCCACCGACCGCTGCGGATTCCAGCGCTACACGTATCCGGCCGGCAAGACCCCGCGCGTGATCGTCGATATGCTCACGCCGTGCGAGTACAACTACGTCCTGAGGGCCTGCGACGTGCGCCAGACCGGCCCTCGCCGGATCGAGGGCTTCTCGAAGCAGGAGACGCCGCGCATCTGGAGCCGCGACGCCGACCAGTTCTACACCATCCACTTCGTGATCGAGTTCGACAGGGACATCGTCAAATTCGGCGGATGGGAAAACGACGCCGTCTGGGCCGGCAACGCTCACGCCGCGCAGAATCCGAAGTTCTTCGGATGCTACGCCGAATTCGCGCCTGGCGCCGACGGCGCGACCGTGGTGCAGATGCGCACGGGCATCTCGTTCGTGGATCTCGCCGGCGCGGCGAACAACCTCAGGAGCGAAGTGGCGGAGCCGTTCGGCTGGAGCTTCGAGAAGGTGCGCGCGGCCAACGAGGCGACCTGGAACGGTCTGCTGGGGCGCGTGAAGATCGCCACGGCGGACCGCCTCGAGAAGAGGCGCTTCTACACGAACCTCTACCGCTCGTTCTGCCGCAACACGTTCAGCGACGTCGATGGACGCTGGAACGATCCGTTCGGCAGGATCAGGAAACTGGACGATCCCGACGCGCGGGCGATGGGGTGCGACGCGTTCTGGAACACGTTCTGGAACCTGAACCAGGCGTGGAACCTCGTGGGGCCGGAGTGGAGCGCGCGCTGGGTGAAGTCGCAGATGGCGCTGTTCGAGGCCGGCGGATGGCTCGGGAAGGGTCCGGCGGGCATGCGCTACATCCCGGTGATGGTGGCGGAACACGAAATTCCGCAGATGGTCAGCGCCTGGCAGATGGGCATCCGCGTGTACGACCCGAAGAAGCTGCTGGCCGCGTTCGTGAAGATGCAGACCACGCCCGCGCAGAAGGTGGGACGCGGCTTCGCCGGCAACCGCAACCTTGCCGCGTACATGAAGTACCACTATGTGCCGAGCGACAAGGGCACCTTCTCGAACTCGATGGAGTATTCGTTCGACGACTGGACCGTGGGGCAGTTCGCGAAGGCGATCGGCGACGAGGCGGCGTACAAGACGTTCTCCGATCGCGGCACCTGGTGGAAGAACGCCGTCAATCCCGAAAGCGGCTACTGCCACCGCAGGGACTCCAAGGGCGAATGGGACAAGACCCTGACGACGTTCTCGGGAGGAATCTCGGGGAAGGGGTATGTGGAGGGCAACGCCTGGCAGCTCACGTTCTTTGTGCCGCAGGACGTGCCGGCGCTCGTCGAGATTGTCGGACGCGAACGCTTCCTCGAACGACTCAAGTGGGGATTCGAGAAGAGCTGTCCGTTCCGTTACAACGCGCCCGGCGAGAACTACGCGAAGTTCCCCGTCGTGCAGGGCAACCAGCAGTCGATGCATTTCGCATTCCTCTTCAACTGGGCGGGAGAGCCGTGGGAGACGCAGAAGTGGGCGCGGTCGATCATGGAACGCTTCTACGGTTTCGGCGATTCAACGGCGTGGCTCGGCGACGAGGACCAGGGACAGATGAGCGCGTGGTTCGTGATGGCGTCGCTCGGGCTGTTCCAGACCGACGGCGGCTGCCGCGCGGAGCCCATCTATGAAATCGCGAGCCCGCTTTTCGAGGAGGCGACAATCGACCTCGGGGGCCGCTTCGGCCGTGGCGACACATTCACCATCAAGGCGCACAACGCCTCGCGCGCCAACAAGTACGTGCAGAAGGCCGTGTTCAATGGCAAGCCGCAGAACTCCTTCCTTCTCGACGCCCGCGAAGTGCTTAAGGGCGGCACGCTGGAGCTTTGGATGGGCGCCGAGCCCAACAAGCAGTGGGGAATCGTGAAGTGAGAACCATCAGCGCGGACATGGGTGGCAGCCGGGTGAAGTTGGCCACGGTGGAAAACGGAACAGTGATCGAGAGCGAGATGTTCACGGTATCGTCGGAGGGCTTCACCGGTACGCTGGCAGAACTTGAACGGCGCGTCTCGGCTATGCGCGCCCGGAATCCGGGCGGATGGGACGGCATCGGAATCGCCCTGCCAGGCATCATCGACGAGGAGAGGGGGCGGGTTCTAAGTTGCAACGACAAGCATGCCGGCGTGGAGAACGTCGATATCTTTGCGTGGGCGCGGGAGAGGCTGTCGCTTCCATGCCGCGTCATCAACGACGCACGTGCGGCGCTTCTCGGCGAGCTCAACTTCGGCTGCGCCAAGGGCGAGCAGAACGCCGTCATGATGATCCTTGGCACGGGCGTGGGCACGTCGGCGGTCTGCCGCGGACACGTGGAGCGCGGCGTGCATGGAACGGCGGGGCTCTTGGGTGGACACTTCCCGATTCAGTTCGACGGCGGACGGAAGTGCAACTGCGGCGGCGAGGGGTGTCTTGAGGCGTATGTGGGCACGTGGGCGCTCAAGGAAATGGCCGGAGACGCGGATTACGACTACCTACGATTCGCGGAAGACTATGCGAAGGGAGACGAAAAGTCTCGGCGGCTCTTCGCCACGGTTTCCACCGCGCTTGGCGCAGGCGCGCTTGCGCTTGTGCATCTTTACGACGCCGAGACGGTCATCTGGTCCGGTGGCGCCTCGCATTTCGCACCGCTTCTCGATGCGGCTCAGGAGTATGTGTGGGCGCACTCCTGGACGCCGTGGGGCAAAGTGCGTTTCGTCGTGGCCGAGAATCCTGAAGCATCCGTCGTACTCGGCCTTCACGCGCTGTTTGCGGAGATGCCGACCAGATGAAATCGTCATACGACAAGTTTCCTGCGATAACTGTTCCAGCGGATGGCGAATGCCGCGCCGTTGCCGGATGGAAGGCGATTGGAGCGGAGTTGCGGGCGAGGTGCGGCGGTCGCGGGGCGACCGCCCTACCATGCGTGGTGTGCGTGGATCTCTACCATGGCGTGTGGGAGGACGAGGTGCTGGATGCGTTGAAAGGGGCACTTCGTCCGGACGCGGTGATCGAGACGCGCGAGGCAAACAAGACGCGTGACGAGGTACGTGCGATGCTGGCGGCGGACCAGGGCGACGACCGTGTGTTCGCCGTGATGTCGCACCTGCGGGTGGAAGACTATTTCGATCCGGCGAAGGTTGAGGCCGTCAAGGCGAAGATCGCGGCGGCGCGGGGTGTCGTGCTCGTCTATGGTGTGGCGGCGGCGGTGTGCTGCCCCGAATGCGACATCTACGTGTACGCCGACATGGCGCGGTGGGAGATACAGCAGCGCTTTCGTTCGGGACGGCTCGCCAACTGGCTGGACGACAACGCGGGCAAGGACGCGCTTCGGCTCTACAAGCGCGGTTTCTTCGCCGACTGGCGTGCGCTCGACCGACACAAGCGCGCGCGCTATGACAGGATGGACTACATCCTCGACACGAACGGCGCCGAGCCGAAGATGATGACGGGTACGGCGTTCCGGCGCGGACTCGAAATCGCCGCGTCGCGTCCGTTCCGCGTGATGCCCTACTTCGACCCCGGCGTGTGGGGTGGACAGTGGATGAAGGAGAAGTTCGACCTCGACCCGTCGAAGAAGAACTACGCCTGGAGCTTCGACTGCGTGCCGGAGGAGAACTCGCTTCTCATGGACGTGGGCGGGATCGTCCTCGAGACGCCGGCGATCAACCTCGTCTTCCGCCATCCGCACGAACTCCTCGGCGAGAAGGTCCACGCCCGCTTCGGCGCGGAGTTTCCGATCCGCTTCGACATGCTCGACACGATGCGCGGCGGCAACCTGTCGCTCCAGTGCCATCCGCTCACCGAATACATTCAGGACGCCTTCGGGATGCACTATACGCAGGACGAGAGCTACTACCTGCTCGACGCCGATGCGTCCGCGTCGCCAGTCGTCTATCTCGGCAAGAAGACAGGCGTCACGCGCGAGGAGTTCGCCAACGCGCTCCGTGCGAGCGAGAAGACGGGGGCCTTCGACGCGCTCAGGTACGTCAACGCCTTCCCCGCGAAGAAGCACGACCATTTTCTCATTCCCGGCGGCACGATCCACTGCTCCGGCGCGAACTGCATGGTGCTGGAGATTTCGGCGACGCCTTACATCTTCACGTTCAAGATGTGGGATTGGGGGAGGTTGGGGCTTGACGGCCGGCCGCGTCCGATCCATGTGAAACACGCCCTCGCCAACATCCAGTTCGACCGTGACACGGAGTGGGTACGGAAAAACCTCGTCGGGCGCGTCGAGACAATTTCGGAGCGTCTGGGCGTGAAGGAGGAACGTACGGGACTGCACGAACGGGAGTTCATCGAGACGCGCCGTCACTGGTTCACGGAACCCGTTGCGCACGATACGTGCGGCGGCGTGAACGTGCTGAACCTCGTGGAAGGGGAGGAGGCGACCGTGGAGAGCCCCACGGGCGCGTTCGAGCCGTTCATTGTCCACTACGCCGAGACGTTCATCGTGCCTGCGTCAGTGGGGCGCTACACGATCCGTCCATCAGGTCCCGCCTCAGAAAAAATACACGCAACAATAAAGGCATACGTTCGCACATGAAACCTTCAAACTCTCAAACCTTGGAACTTCGAAGCTCCAGAACTTCGAAACTTTTACTTCTGCCGATCATGGCGGGGTTCTTCGTGATGGGGTTCGCCGACATCGTGGGAACTGTGGTGAACCAGGTGAAGAGCGAGTGTTCGCTCGACGACGTGACTGCGGGTTTCCTGCCGTCGATGATATTCGCGTGGTTCTTTCTGATCTCGCTGCCGGCGGGCGTGCTCTCGGGGAGGATCGGACGGAAGAACACGGTGCTGGTGTCGCTTGCTGTGACAGTGGCCGCGATGTTTCTTCCGCTTGCGGCTGGTACGTCGCGTCCATGGCCGTATTTTGCGGCGTTCGCGCTGATAGGTATCGGCAACACCATCTTGCAGGCGGCGCTTCCGGCGCTCATGGGCAACATCGTGCCGCCGGCGCTCCTTGCAAGCCGCATCGCCCTCGGGCAGTTCGTCAAGGCTGTCTGCGCTGCGCTCACGCCAGTGTTCATCTATGTTGCGGCGAGCGCGATGGGGAATTGGCGGCTCGTGTTTCCGATCTACGGCGTCGTGGCGGCTGCAACTGCCGCGTGGCTGATGCTTTCGCGGATTCCAGACGAACGGGATGCGATACGGTCACGCGGGACGCGTGACCCTACCGTCTCGCGGACGACGTTTGGCAGCTGTTTTGCGCTCTTGCGTAATCCGCTTGTTCTCGCGCTGACCGTCGGCATATTCTTCGCGGTGGGGCTGGACGTGGGCTTCTCGGTGGCGATTCCGGAGTTCCTCAAGACCGTGTACAAAGTCGATGTAAACATGGCAGGGACGGGGCCGACGGTCTATTTCGTGGGCAAGACGCTCGCGACGGCCGCCGGTGCGGCCCTATTCGTTCGATTTTCTCCCGCCAAGTGCTTCCCCTGGTGCATGGGGCTGTGCATTCTTGCCGTCGTGGCCTTTTTCGTCTGTTCAGGGCCGGTCGCCTTCCTCTGCTGTGTGTTCGTGGCGTCGGTCGCCTCGGCGAACACCTTCGTGATGTGCATGGGGATCGCGCTCGACAAGTTGCCCGAAAAGGCGAACGAGATCACATCGCTGATGGTGATGGCGATTGCGGGCGGGGCGGTGGTGCCGCCCGTCCTCGGTTTCGCCCAGAAGTGCGCGGGCAGCACTGGCCTCGTGTGGGTGCTGCTCGCCTGCCTTGTGTACCAGGCCGTACTTTCAGTATCCATGTATGAGAATGCGAAGGAAGAAAAATGAATAGAACTGTTCTTAGTTTGGCTCTGGCCATGGCGGCGATGGCGGCGGGGGCAGTAAAGCCGCCGCGCGATGCCGTGGTGTTGTTCGACGGAACTCAGAAGAGCTTCGACAAGAACTGGACGGACATGAATGGCCGCAAGGCGAAGTGGAAGCTCGTGGATGGCACGATCGAGGCCACGCGCGGTACCGGCGACATTCGCACGCGCCGTGAATTCGGCAACGTGCAGCTGCATGTGGAATGGCAGGTGCCCGCCAATCTTCCGCCCTACGACATGAACAGCGGCAATTCGGGCGTGTTCATGATGGGTCTCTACGAGGTCCAGATATTCGAAAGCCACGAAACCGATCCAGCTGACATGAAGCATCCGTTTTATGCGGATGGACAGGCGGCGTCGATCTACGGACAGAACCCGCCGCTTGTGAACCCCACCCGCCGCCGAGGCGAATGGCAGACGTACGACATCGTGTTCTACCGTCCCGTGTTCGACGGCGCAAAGTGCGTCCGCCCCGGTTCCGTGACGGTGTTCCTGAACGGTGTGCTGGTACAGGACGGCTGGCCGCTGGAAGGGCCGACGGGACACATTCGCCGTACCCGCCAGACGAAACCGCCTGCCGACAAAGGGCCGGTCAAGCTGCAACAGCATTTGTGTCCTGTCCGGTTCCGCAACGTGTGGATCCGCGAACTGCCCGAAGTACACACCAACGGCGTCCCGGTGAAATAGCGCGGGGAAAACAGCCGGAAAACATGTGTAACTTATCATCGCGAGGCGTGTAAACTGGGTGAAAATTTAGTATAATCTACGGCGGCAGAAGGAGGAAAGCAAATGGCGGTACCCAACATCAGCCTTGCGCAGTTCAACAAGATCGCGACCAGTGACTACAACGCCGGTCTCGTGGACTTCAAGACGGACGATAACGGCAACGTACAGAACGCGCTTAGGAAGGTTAACCACCACGTCCACAAGACGGGCGAGAACGCCGTCAACGAGAAGAATCTCGCAACTGTCGCGCTCCAGAACAACTTCGCGACGCTCTTCAAGGTGGCGTACAAGATGCACACGTCGAACGCGCAGGAGTCCGAGACGTTCCACCTGTTCGGACTGGAGGCGAAGCTGGTGAAGGGCGCGGACGGCATGCTCTCCGCGCTTCTCGGGACGGGCGACCTGCAGACGAAGGTGGCGCTCGGCGAGAACGCGGAGATGTTCTTCTCGCGGCTCGTCGGCCGCACGGTCTTCGACATGGAGACGCTCGGCGCGCCGACGGTGAAGAACCTCCTCAACGAAGTCTACAGCCACGACCTGGAGGCGGGGATCCTCGCGAGCGACCGCACGAGCGTCACGCGCCAGTTCGCCTGCCTCATCCTCGAGAACAAGGTGGATGGCGCGTTCAACCTCTGCAAGGGCAACTACAACACGGGCGTCCTCGTCGAGATCGCCGAGCGCGTGCTCACGAACAACGAGGAGCCGATCGACACCAAGGCCAAGCTCGACGCCTACCACGCCAAGCTCGTCCGCGACAACGCCGGGCTCCCCGAGGAGATGAAGGCGATGCTCGAGCAGGTCGCGAACGTCCCGCTCGGCAGGCCCGACGACGATCACAGCGAGTTCAAGGTCTCCTCGCCCCTTGCCGCCGGCGTCGACGAGGTGCAGCAGGCGATCCCGCCGCCGCCCGAGGGTCCGCCGCCGATCGTCCGACAGGAAGAAGGCGGAATTCGCGATGGCCATGGCGGCGCAGACCTCCAAGAACGCCGTCTCCATTGGAACGTCCATCATGATGGATCCGCAGGGGCAGGTTATTGCCTTTACCCCCACTGAAGCAGCAGGCAAGAAGAAAACGACGTGGACCATGACCATGGAACTAGGCGAAAATGGTGACCTGAATATCTCCATGGTCGGAAATATCGAACCTGTGGCCGTTATTTTCAAGGACGGTGCGGTCGAAATGTGCGGACCGGGGAGCACGTTCAAGTACATCGCCGACTTCTCTTTTAAGGCATCCGAACTCGATAGAATCTCCAAGCTCGACTTTTCGGAATACGACAACACGGCCCTCAATGACCGCATTGACAGGGAGAAACCCGAGCAGATGTACGAAGGTGCAATCGATCTCATCCCGAAGAAGTTCCAGCTCGACGCCGACATCCACGTTGACCTGCAGTCGAATTTCATGTAACCGCACATCTTAAAACAAAGAGGAAGACGCAATGCCAGTAGGTCAGAACGCAAAAAAGGCAGAGGCAAATTTTTTTTGCGAGCTGCCGATCCAGATGTTCATGGTTGGCATTGTTGCGGCATGGGTGCTTGCGCCGTCGTATGCACTAGCTCGAGAGTACTTTGTTTCTCCAGTCGGTGACGATGTAGCGGAAGGATCCTCCGCAAAGCCATGGCGCACGATCCAGCGTGCGGCGGATGTGGCGCAGCCAGGCGACGTGGTGACGATCCGCGGAAACCGCATCCACCACAACGGCGGATTGGCGGGAATCTGGCTCGACTGGATGGCGCAGGGCACGCGCGTCTCTGGCAACACGCTCTGGCTGAACAAGTGCGATCTCTTCTTCGAGGTCGACCACGGCCCGATTCTCGTGGAGGGCAATACCTGCCTTTCGTCTGTGGCGGCAAGGACATGTTCGCAGAGCATTGCCTACGTGGGCAACAGGATGTGGGGCAGGTTCGTCACGTTCAACGAGCAGCGCTGCACGCCCGTCTTCAAGCCGCACTCCGTGACGCTCGACTCGATCGACCGCGTGCCGTGCGGGAGCGGCGGGCACGTTTTCATCAACAACGTCCTTGCGCATGACCCGCATTTTCCGAAGGAGCTCTTTCCCAGCCGGTTCGAGGACAACTGGATGATTCCGGCCGAATGCTGGAAGGGGAACGAGATGACGGGCGAGTGCGAGATCACGCCGCCCGCAGTGTCGAAGAGGCCCGACTTCAAGCCGGTTGACGCGAAGCGCTTTGGCAAGCCCATATTCGTGGACCAGGAATTCCCCGAACCGATGTTATGCAAGCCCCGGCTATGAGATGAGGAGATGAAATGAAGAAGATGAAAAGAGTAGTTGCGACAATGGCTGCGATGGTTGTAGTCGCAGCTAGTGGAAAAAACCTAGTCGTGAACGGCACGTTCGATTCGGGCGAGTTGTCTTCTTGGACTCGAAATGCCACAACAGGAAGGGCAGGCAAGCAGGGAAAGGTCGCCGTGTTTCCGGCCGGCAACAATTCATGGGTGGACGGCGCGCTAGGTGGCAAGGCGCTCGTCGTCCAGAGTTTCAACAGTCGCGACAATATC
>JAEEGH010029588.1_pt1 | contig 10694 bp, 8 predicted proteins | sample 9134181 | NCBI WGS metagenome assembly JAEEGH01 (sample SAMN16246544, study PRJNA631951) | gut metagenome | biome: gut microbiome; feature: rumen; material: DP-attached | host: Bos | place: Iran: Karaj | collected 2018-10
GGCCTCTGGACCGCTCCATTGCGATAACCTGACCTTAATTGCATTCTCAAATACCCGGGATGTTAAAATGGAGGGCAAGACCATACATGTTATCTCGGCAATTGAATGGCTTTTATCATAAAACAGTTTTTCATCAAGCAAAGGCTGACTGATTAGTTCTACTTTGTCAGTGGAAGGTCCCTAGTTTACTTGTTTATACTCCTTAGGATTACTGTAAGCATCCGAGTAAGTGCATCTTGTGGCCAGGAGAGATCCTGGCTACTTTTGCAAAAAAGATCCGCGAAATGCTTACAGTGCGGTGGCGGAGGAGAAGGAAGATGTTTCCGACGGCTGAGCCGATAGTTCTTCTTTTTCCGGGCGCGGGGCGTGCGTGTTCTCTAGAGAGTCTCTGAGGCGTCCTGGGCTGGAACTAAGGTAATCTGACCTGGCGACCAGCGGGAGCCGGTACTGCTGACCTTGACCTTAATTAAATTAAGCAATTCTTCATTTCCAGTCTAAAGTTTCATATCTTTGCATTAACATGGAGTATTATCCATTGCATTGAATATGGACACTTTTAAAGAGTTCGACATACGGGTCTTTGATGCCTTTATCGAGAAGTTCGCAAAGAAATATGTTGAACTGCGCACGTCCTTTCTACAGGGCTCGTTAGATGAACTTTTTAAAGCAGCCGAAAGCATTGGTACGGGGTTCGACCTGTCACAGATCAAAACCATTATCACCAAGAATTCTGTCTTCACCGATTCATTAAGAGAGCAACTTAAGCAGCCCGCTGTATTCAAAGACATCTTCCGAAGCGACTTGGGAGAATTGCTAACCACCTATTATTTCGAGGAAAAGACAGATTCGACTGAGCGTTTCATCATCCCATTAAAGAACATATCATCACGTGAAAGATACGATATGCCGGGAAGAGGTATGGATGTTATTGGCTATCGTATATCAGAAGACGGACATGTCAACATTTTGATTGGAGAAGCAAAGGTTTCGCAGGAAAAGAATAACCCTCCTGCTGTCGTTGATTCTGCTGATGATTCCATCTACAGAACTCAGAAAAAATATCATGACGATCAGGCTATTATCGCACAAAGGCTGACTGACTACCTCCGGAGACTCAACCCTAGTTCCGACGATGCGGTTGCCATCATGTGTGCTATAATAAGCATCGACAATAAGAATAAAGACAAATACACCATAACATACGGTTGTGGCCTGGTGCGTGATTACACTTGCGTGAAAGAGCCAGAAGATTATGGAAAAATGCAGAAAAGGAAGGAAGATTTCAAACCCGGAGATATTCGTTTTGCCATTTTCTCTTTCATGAACAAGACTATAGAGGAGACCATAACGGATTTCTACAACAAGGTTCAAGAGCTAAAGAATGAGTCATAATCCTCTCATATCTTCTCTTCTTGTCGACGAGAGCATCAGCGGCCTGCTTGAACAGGCTGAGGGTCGCTATTGGCGCAAGGCTATCTACAAAGGAGAGGAGGGGGTCGATGATGTTGATTCATTAGCGAGGGTCACCTATGTATTATCCTCATACGCATTAAGCAATTCCGTTCAGGCCGAGGAAGCCAGCAGATACTACCGAATTCTAAGAGGGTTTCCCATTAGTGATGAAAAAGCCCGGTTTTTATTCAATAATCTCCTTGGTTTTTCTCTGAAGGACTCCTACATTGGATATTTTTTTATTCTTTCAAGTCTAGCCCTAAAGACAAAGCAGACCATCTCGGCTCGTCTTATACTCAACTCCTACCAAGAATCATCAAACCAAGAGGATGAATGGTTTGAGCGAGTATTATTTGCTATCCTGCAGTCCCTTCTTTTCCTCATCCGCAAGAAAGATGGATATTCAGATTTACGTCGGGCAATCAGCCTTATTGACGCCCTGAAACAGGAACAAAGTGTTTTTGAGGGAAAATATCTCGATGCTTACTCTACGCATGAGCAAACGAAAAGAGCCCTTGAGTTAGTCGCATTATACCATACATCAAAAGCTCTTGTTGAAACCGCATCTTATCTTATCAATGGTTACGAGTACGCCAAAGGCAATAGGCGCATCGATGCTACAAGACGGCAGCACATCGACATTGCTCAATCATTGTTAAGTAGAGACGAATATCTATATGGTCTTATTAGTATCATCAGCGATGATTTAAAGACTCTTGTCTCAAATTCAATCTGGTCAAGGACCGGATTCCAGGATAAGATCAAACAACTCTGCAGAAGAAAAGCTGAGAGCGGGATGCTTGAACTTCTACCTTCTCAGATAGACGCTTTTGACAAGCGGCTCTTTGACGTGGCCGCAAATGCTATCATTTTGCAGATGCCAACGAGTGCTGGCAAGACCTTGCTTGCCGAGTTCAATATCATCGTCAACAGATCTCTTCTTTCCGGATCCAAAGTCATTTATATTGTTCCATCCAGAGCCTTGGTGAATCAAGTCTATCATGATTTATCGTCAGACTTGAACGATCTAGGGATTTCCATTGCGAAGACATCGTCTGTCAACGAGATAGACCCGACAGAAAATGCTTTTATATCTTTTGACGGGATAGATGTTATCGTGTCTACACCCGAGAAAATTGATTTGTTGATAAGAAGGAATCACTCTGCTGTAGCCGATGTTTCTCTTTTTATTATAGACGAAGCTCACATGATCAACTCTGGGGAGCGAGGTGCCCGTCTTGAGTTACTCATTGCCATGCTTAGAAGAGAACGGCCCAATGCGAAATATATGCTTCTTTCTCCATTTCTGCCTGGCGACAGGGATTCTCTTGTTGAATGGTTGGGAGGCGGGAATGCAATAGAGGTAGACTGGAAGCCTTCCGAAAAAATAGTTATTGGTATCAATTGCAAAAAGGATACTGCTTCCGTCAAAACATTGCGCAGCCCGTATACAGCGGCAAGCATCCCAGAAGAGACGATATCTATTCCATTAGGTTATTCGCATGCCGCCTCTGGCGACAAAGCCAAGATATTGGATTTTTGTTGTAAGTATTACTCAGAGACAGGGAGAGCCATGCTAATCCTTTGCAACGGAAAAGGATTTGCTAATAATACGGCCAAGAAAATTATGGGATGGATTGAACAACCTCAATCTCTACCGGAAGAAGTCCGTATTGTCCAACAATATATAGAAGATGAAATAGGGTGCGAGACGATTTACTCTCAAGCGCTCTCGAGAGGAATTGCCATCCACCATGCCGGCATACCAGATGATATTCGATTGCTCATTGAGCACTTGATTAGGGAACGCCACATTCGCATTGTATGCGCCACATCAACTGTGGCTGAAGGGGTCAACTTCCCTGTTTCTTCTGTTTACTTTGACACTTACAATAGAGGGAGGGGCAACACTATGTCTGCAAACGACTTCTGGAATATCGCCGGAAGGGCTGGCCGCACCATGGTTGACGAGTTCGGAAGAATTATCCTTCCCTTCAATACCGCAGAAAACGAGTTAGCTGGGAAGACTCTCTTAAGTAGGAGTGCAGAGGAGTTAGCGAGCGTACTCTCCCGTATGTTTGTTGAACGAGATAATATCTTAAGAATTCTCCAAAATGATAATTGGGAAAATGAAATTTCAGCCCAATACCCAGATTCCTTTGGCCCTCTGTTCCAATATTTCATTCATCTACTCAACGTGTCGAACAATGAATATGTCCCGGATATTGAGGAGTTGTTCAAAGACACATACGAATATACTTCCCTTTCTGCTGTGGATAGGGCTGCATTCATCTCGCTTTGTAAAGCTATTTACCAATCAATAGAGGCAAAATACTCTAGTAATACAGGTGTTCTGAAATTTGCTGACAAAACAGGATTCTCGGTCCCATCCGTCTTGAAAATCATGTATCAGAAGTCTCAGAGCGACATCATTGCCGATATCGATGGATGGAGCGCAGAGAGAATGTTTGATTTTACCAATGATCAAAATCTGACCGAGAAGATCCGTGTGATTGGAGAGCTTAAAGAAACAGGACTTGGAGTAGAAGATGGTAAGAAACCATTCAATCCTCAAGTTGTAGCTAAGATCCTTATTGCCTGGGTCAAAGGGGAGAAGATTAATGCAATTTCTTCTCTTCATCCAGCCTTCAGCAGCCTAGACGATGCCGATAAACGTATCTCAGACTTCGTGAAGCATCTTACTGGAATCACCTTCAAATCCTCATGGGGACTCGGAGCCCTGGAAGGTATTGTCCGAGGAAACGCGGATGAAATCCTGGACAGCTATATCCCTTCATATGTTTATTATGGTGTAGATAAACCGAAGGCATTAGCTTTACGGATGGCTGGCGTACCAAGATCACTGGCAGGTTCTCTATCGGAATCTCTTCCAGAAGATTTATCCAACATGTCATTACATGACATACAGGAACACGTCGCTTCTCTCTCAGACACGGAGTGGGAACGCTATAAACCCAAAGACTCCAGATTGGACGCCAAAGGATGGAAATTGATTACATCCATCCTTATAAAAGAGAAATAATCATAAGCAGAGCATTTTTATACTAAGAATGACGGGATTAGGTGAGTGTTGTTTGCTAGCCAACGTTTATAGAACTCAAGTATGGGCCCAGTTCATCGACTGTCTTGAATGTGAGAAACCTAGCATGAGGAAAAAACGCGAAAAGGTGTATATCCTCTCAGTTGAAAAACTTAGGATTCGTGATAGCTCTGTCGTTATTTGATTCTTTTACAACGACTTAGCAATAAACCCCACAAGTGAGAATAAAAGAGGAACAAAATCGGCACAAACTCGAGATTTGTGCCGAAATTGTTTCTCTAATGCAGGAATCGTTGGCCCGGAAGATTATCGTGATTCTTTGAACTCCATAATATCCAGCATAGAGAAAAGGACACCGTTGATGGTGGAATTCCAACTCTGGTGGAAATGTCCGTAATACCAGTGCGTGATGGGGTGACCAGCCTCTAACAATGAATCAAAGATCCGGTCCAGGGTTGCCCGCTCCCGCTCACAATCCTCCAGTAAGGCGGCGTCCCTCGTGGCCCAGCCCATGAGCCCATCCTTCGTAATCAACTCACAGAAGGAAGGGGACGTGTGGGTCACAACAGTATCGACCTTGTAATTTGCGTTGATCTCAGCCAAGGTCTCCTCATCAAAGCGTGGCATCTCATCCGCCCAGTAGCAAGCCTTCTGGGCGGAATGAGGCCGCGAATCAGCAGCAAGGCGATAGGTACGGTCAATGCTGATGGCTCCGCTAATGCAGAGAATCGTATGACCGCAAGCCGTCACGATGCTGTAGTCCGGGACACAACGGAAGCGTTCGTGGTTGATGCGTTGCTCCTGGAAATACGCCGGATCATCATGGTTGCCGCGAATCATCGCAATCCAATTATTAGCCTTGGTCAGTCGACGCGAGACCATAGAGAAGATCTGCTCATAGTATCCAGGCTTCTCAAAACCGAAACCACAGTCTCCGGCAACGATGAGCAGAGTGTCCGTCATTCCGTACCGAACGCACAGCTTGAACACCACCTCTTCGAAGTCGCCGTGGATGTCTCCGCAAATAACGATGCATTTTGCATCTGTGTAGTTAAATGTAAGCATCTTGTTACTCATTGGGCCACGCCTCTTTTTGTTTGTGCCACGTGGTATTCTTTATAATCCTCCAATAGACTTCCCGTGATACTTCGCCAATGTGTGGGAGCCACGTCTGACTGGTAACACCATCCCTGTCCATATATTTGTCAGGCCAAGGCCGGAATCCTACCATGTCTTCTTGCCGAAGGATCTTTAGGATGGAATCGATCTCGTCGACAACAAGAGTTATACCCTGTTCGTGCAAGGCGATAGCGATTTCAGCAACGTCATCGTAATAGCCATAGACCCCGAAGTAAAGATGGAACCGGTAAGGCTCGGAATCTTCCTTTCTCCAAGGGGCAAGATGGATTCTCGCGTACGTCACATCCATGCAGTGATATGCGCTGTTTTCGCCATACCATTCCTTATACCCGTCTTCGCTATCCAAATCAAGTCCCTCGACTTGCCTTCCTTTACTGTTGTATCTCTTGAAGAGCTCGATGTCGGTCATGGTCTTTGCATCATTCAGTCTCTGCTTATCATACCAATCATCACTTCCTTCGCTCCTAATCCTGGCAATGACGCGGAAGGCTGAAGACCAAATAGAGATGTATACCCGAAGGGTAATCTTGTCATATTTACTTGGTTCTGATGCCTTGACAGCCTCTAGTCCTCTGATAAGCCTTTCGTCATCCTTGCTGTCGTGCCAGTCCGGATCAATGCTATATAGCACTCTCCTCGGGATATCGCCGCTTCGTTTATGATAAGGCAGATACCTCTCCACGTAAGTGTTGTATTCCTCTGGATCTTCGCATATCCAGTCTACAACTGCTTTCACGTGTTTCTCGAGGGCCAATAGCGGCGCTTTCAGATCTTCGCGGTACTGCTTGTTGTTACTATAGACACTCTCCGCATTCTGGAGAACTGCCATCTCGTAACGTCCGTCACTGAGGGTTAGATAATGAAAATCTTTATAGTGGGCCGTCCTTACTCTTAGCCATTTCCGTTCCCGGTTGTTCGTTTGAGCCCAGACCCAGAAATAACGGCAGTCATCGTCGCCCATCACCTTGAGCCGGCTCATCGTCTGCTCAATCCGCAGCATCACTTCTTCGCTTGCTGCATCTATAACAACGCCATTGTCCCTATCGCTCCTGGCCAAGATTTGCCAAGCATCATGATATTGATATACAGGTATTTCTCTTTTCATATTCCTTGTTGCTTTTGAATAATAACCTTCACTTCGTTGAATGAAACGGGCCTGAATCCGTTGTTGTCTACGCCCACGTCGTACTGTGAAGGAAATAGCATGCTTAGACGGGGTATATCCTTGCCTGTCTTACTCAGTGGCCCGGAATGGACGTGTCCAAATAGTTGCCAGGTATCGGCATATGCCCCTCCATAACAAAGGAAAGGGTTATGGTTCAGAACAATCTTCTGCCCGTCGACGCTGATGCTCATCTGCTGGGACACGTGCTCGAACCGGTCCATGAAGCCTTGCTTTGCATTCTTCATATCGTGATTCCCAAGAATAAGGTATATCTTCCCATTGAGTCGGTTATAAACGGACATCCATTCCCGCCACCCACCGAATGCAAAATCTCCCAGGTGGAAGACCGTCCCATCCTCAGGGACCACTTCATTCCAGTTGCGGATCAGTGTCTCATTCATCTCTTCGACTGACCCGAAGGGCCGGTTGCAGAACCGAATAATCCCTTCATGGAAGAAATGGGTGTCCGATGTAAAGAACAGGTTCTCTCCCGGGAACTTGTTCTGGAAAAGGCTGATGTTCCTTGTCATTTCTATTCTTTTGATTGGCAATGCTCCGCCAGAGTAACTTTCTCCAGAGATACTCTGGCGGAATACTGCTCGTTAGCAAATCAGGTAAAAGATCCTGACATCTGATTCGTGAACATACGGATGACAGGCAGCAACAATACCACTGACGATATCGCGAAGACGACGAACACAATAATATGCGTCGCTGTGTTCTTCATAGATATCCGATGCCGAGTAGTATAAATCATTGCCAAATTCTTCCTCTTCGGTTACTTCCAGCTTTTCCATTGCTGGCAGTAAAGCCTTGAGACATGATTCGATTCTGTCGAGTTGTCGCTTCATCGGGTATAGCCCCGCATTGGAGAGGCTGGCGAGCAATTTCTTATCCAACTCGTCACAATACTGGACCAAGTCATCAAACAAAAAGGTCCCATATGAGTCGTCGTCTTCAAGGTGCTCTGCGATTTCTTTACAGATTCGGTCCTTGGGGCCACCCCTGATATGGCTTGCTGCCTCATCAATGAAATGGGAAAAGTGATAATACCGGCAGAAGTAGCAGTCGGTGTTCCAATATGATTGATTGAGATCCTCTTTCGTCTCAAATGGCGGCTTGAAATGGAGCCGAACCCAGTTCTCCTGGTTCCGGACTTCAATGTAGAATGCAATATCAACTCCCATAATATCATTTAGTTATAACGTTAACACTTTCAACTTTATATCTTCCTCCCTTCTCTTTCTTGATGATGAAGGATTCTGCGTTCAGGTTGCCCACGGCGTCGCAGAACTTCCTCTTTATCCGGGAGACTGTTGCGTAAAACACCGTCTTCGATTCTGCGCAGAGGGACTCAATTTTGTCTTCCCTGAAATCGGAATCACCAAACGTCGATTCCCTGGAGTATATCTGGCAAAGCTCTTTCCAGTGAACAACCAGGTCATCGGACTTTATTCCTTCAGGGTGGTTCAGGAACAGGTAATACAGAGTCCTTTCAACAGGATTGAGGTAGACCTTTGCCTTATAATCCGGGAAAGAGAGGCGACCGTTCCCTTCTATGACGAGCCTGCTGCTTTTCTGGAAAGCATGTATTCCGTTCTCGATAGCCGAGTAATCCAAACCGCGGGAATGCAGTTCGGTCACAAGTGATCTTATTGTGCAGACTATTTGGGCGGTCTTGGCCCTTGACTGATGCGTATTCATTGGTATATCGGCTTTGAGTCCGGCAATACGGACAGATAACGCGCAAAGATGCGCTAGTGATATTTGGAAATGGGATTCGGCTCCTGAGGCCAGATAAAACGGAGCCAGGCCGACCTATAAAATCATGAGGCCGATATACATGGCATCCGTTCTCCCGAACGGGCGTTCGGGGAGCAGGGATTTATGTGTAAGTCGTATCGGCTGCATGTCTATTTTATAGTTACCAATTAATTTGCGGCGGCAAAGTTGCAACAATACTTCCAGATATCCAAATCTTTGCAAGGTTTGCAGAGATTTGTTGGATAAGATAGCTTGCTCTACCTTTGCATCGAAATCTTGTGGGGTTGTGCAGTGGTAGCACGAGAGTTCCATAAGCTCTAGGTCGCGGGTTCGAATCCCGCCCCCGCAACAAGAATCCATTTTTCCAAGGCGGTTTTGATGTTTTTTGTCCGTTTTTCCAAGGTTGGCGTTGGGATGATAGGGACATATAGCTGAAACTCCCTGATTTATTACGCATTATCGAGCCGAATGACGTGGTGCTCGCATTTTTTCCAACGAATAATCACGGGTTCGCTGCACTTTTTCCAGCGACTTTTGGGCGCTCCAACGCATTTTTTGGAACGAGTTAGTTGGTTTGCCACGTTTTCACTCTCCCTTAGGGTTTGTTATAGTGGTAGCTCGATGGGTTATCCAGGAAGCTCTTGCGCTTATCTAGGAAGCTATACTTATTAACTAGGAAGTAAACATGTCTCCTTTCTTTTGAAAAGTGGCAGAAAACAAGTAAAAGGACCGATAGCATAAAGAAAGAAAAGATGTATATCGCTGAGAGTCAGGGCCTTCCTTTCTTCTATAGTTGTCCATTGCTGGTAAATAGACGTAAAATTACTTCATTTTACTCGCATTTTACTAACTCGGAAACAAGCAAAACGGCATTTTACATATGTAGAGTGCCGTTTCTCTAACAAAAAATACTCGCCCTTTACTTGCTTAAATACGATATTCTACAAATAAACCGAGCAGTAGAATACGATATTTTACAAGTTGAAGTACCTTTTGAATACGACAAATTGGCATTATATCGGAATTCAAGCAAACCTTCTCCTCTTTTAGGCTATGTGCCTCTTTATTGACAAATCGCCCAATAGCGTTATTTGCTCTATTATCAGCGGAAACACTCGATATTATGATAGTTTCCGCTAGGGATAAAGATGTCTTTGCTTTATATCCAGCGGAAATGTAATGGTTGTGAATGTGATCTTTATGTCAAAACTTTTCAGAAAATGTGATTTTTGCCCCCTCATTTAATACCGAAAATGTGATTCGCTGCTGATTGCTGATAAAAATAGACCGACATCTTCTCAAAATGTCATAGATAATGTCGGAGAAAATACAGTTGTCGAGTCAGACAGACAGCAGCGACATCTCCCTCGGACTCCGTCCGGGGAATCTCTTTTCCTCCACGTAACTATCTGACGTACAAGAGCTCCACAAAATCCTCAAAATCTTTTTGGCTGTTTTTCTCAATATCCTCAAAATGTTGATATGTTTAGCTGCCAAAAAACGCGGAAAGGTGTATATCCTCTTAGTTGAAAAACTTAGGATTCGTGATAGCTCTGTCGTTATTTAATTCTTTTACAGCGACTTAGTGAATTTGTGGAAACCTTTTGGAAATTCATCATTGAAGGTGATCCTTTTTCCGAAAATGTGATTCGTTCGTTCTTTATAACATTCAAAGTATCACCCCGGGATGTTTCAAAGTCTCAATTTGATACTTTGAATAGCTCTTTGGAAGAATTGGCTGTGCTCAAAACTGTCGGAGAGAATCCCCCCACATGACATCCTCTGACCTGTCCGGGGACGTTTCTTGTTGGGAAATGAAACAGAAGCAATAAACTATAATAAGATAGTGATTAATACTAATATTTGAATTTTAACTATAATTAATTACATTTGCATCGGAAAAGACTGATGCAATATGGACTTGAAGAAGTATTCGAACACACAGATCCTGCAAATGCTAGGGCTGCGGTTCAAGGATTACAGGTTGATGATGAACCTTTCCCAGGGAGACTTGGCCAAGGCTGCGGGTGTTTCCGTCTCCACCGTCCATAAGTTCGAGACGGGCACGATCACGAATATGAACGTCACCAACCTGATGGCTCTGCTCCGGCC
>JAEEGH010029592.1_pt1 | contig 10694 bp, 8 predicted proteins | sample 9134181 | NCBI WGS metagenome assembly JAEEGH01 (sample SAMN16246544, study PRJNA631951) | gut metagenome | biome: gut microbiome; feature: rumen; material: DP-attached | host: Bos | place: Iran: Karaj | collected 2018-10
TCGGTCGTCTGCAGGATCGTCAGCTTGACCGGCGCGGCGGAGGCGTCCGGCAGGATCCCCGCCAGAAGGACGATCATCAGGAGAAAAGAGTAGATGAGGCGCATTGAAAAAGACTCCTTTCAGAGAAAAAGCGATTGCGGCCGGACGATGCGGACAGGCGAAGCACGGTGCTACGGCAGGGAAAGCGCCTCCTCCGTCAGCGTGACGTCATCGAGGTCGGCTTCTCCTTTCGCGACCTCGATGCCGAACTGGAATGAATCGCCCTCGGCGAGTCCTTCGACGGAGAACCGCGCCGTGATCCGGTACAGGCGTTTGTCCGTCAGAATGGCGGTCGCGACCGGAACGGTCTTCCGTTCGCCGTTCCGGCACTCGTCGCAAAGTACGGTGATCTCCGTTCCCCTGCTCCCCCGGACCAGCATGGAGCATTCGTAGGTCCCGTCCGGGAACCGCTGTTCGAACATCAGGCGGGCGGGAAGGCCCGGCGCCTGAATGCGGGCGGAATTGTTTCCGTCGATCGCGGAGTCGGTAAGCGCGTTGCATTCCGGCGGCTGTTTCGGCTTGGGCTGGACGATTTTCGCCAGCCATTCCCACGGGACTTCCAGCATTGCTTGCAGTTTTGTTTTTTTCGGGGGCGGCATGAAGAAATACGCATTCCGGGGCGTCCTGAAACCTTCCGCGGGGGGCGCGGCTCCCTCCGGCAGACACAGCCCGAGCTTCGCAGCGGATCCCTCCGGGGGATCCAGGACCTCGAAATCGCCATTTTCCAGCAGGCCGGACGGCTGCGGGACGATCCCGTTTTCCGGGGTCAGGACGCACCGGTTTACGGAATCCGGCACGATGGAATAAAGGATCCGGTACTTCTGTTTTTTGGGGTTTTCGCACAGGGAGACGATCTTCGTGAGCTTGTATCCGTTCTTTTCCGGTTCCGCATGGGCCCCTCTCGACAAAAAATTCACAATGGTGTCGGGGTAGACACGCGTATAGCCGGCGAGATATTCGTCGAAGGAGATGTCGTCATCCATCGCCTCCATGTCGGCCCTGTCAAGGCCGCCGATCACGCCGATGCGGAAAAAGTTTTCCTTCTCTACGGCAAAAATATGGTTTTCCCTCGTGGCGTCAATGCCGGAGAAGATCTCCGCCACGATGTCGCAGTAATGGTTTCGGGTCAGCCCGTTGAAGTTCATGCAGAACAGGCAGATGGACGATCCGACGATGGCCGCTAGCAGCGCGAGCCGGACGAGCGGACGGCGGCGTTTGCTGAGGCCGTTGAACAGGAAAAAGGACGCGAAGATGGCAAACGGAAGGATCAGCCCGGACGAATACCTTGAGGAAATGTTCAGGAAGAATACCCGCCAGAACGCCATGAACGCGATGATGATGAGGCTGATGTAGAGATATGCCTTGTCTTTCAGTTCGTTTTGATGGCGCAGAAACAGAAAGACGCTGATGGCCGCCCAGACGAAGACGACTTCGTTCAATCCTTTCGGAAGATTCTCAAATCCCTTGAACATCACCAGCAGCAGGACGTAGACGACCGCCAGGATGATGCCGGCGATCTTCAGGGCCGTCGATGTTTTTCTGTTCGATGTGTCAAGCATTGCCGTTCCCTCTCAAAGATCACCTGCGAAGGGCTTGAAGGGCCCGGTTGAACAATGCGACGATCTTCCACGGGCTGAAGAAGAACTTGTAGTCGAAATCGACGAAGGACAGCAGAAGAAGGAACGTCAGGGCGAAAACCCCGAAGAAAACGGCAGACCGGACGAACACCTGCTTCAGGCTGATCTTTTTGAAGAAGCACAGCAGGAGCAGGGCGAACGGCACAAGTATGGCGAATTCGAGCGCTTCGTGGCGGCAGAAGACGGCAAGGGAGAGCAGGATGCCGCAGACGCCCCATTCCAGCGTGGAATCGTTCAGGACCGCGTCCGTCGCTGCCATAAGCAGGATGGCGTGGAACAGGAGGTAGAAGTTCTCGCGCTGCGGCTGAACGGAAAACGTCACGAGATCGGGCTGGAACACCAGGATGAACGCCGCCAGAAGCGCAATGCGGATGTTCCGGCTGATCCTCATGGTGAAGAAAAAGCCGACGACGGGGATCAGCGATCCGAGGAACTGCGAAATCGCCCTGCCGACGATTTCCGAGCTGAACCCGGTCGCCATCAAGGTCTTGATCGCCCACGGCATCAGCGGGGGCGTGCGGGTGGGGCCGTCCAGCTCATAAAAAAGGTATTTTCCCGTATCGAACCAGCTGTCCGCCCAGGCGAGATACAGCGTGGAATCGCGTCCGAGCCCGGGGTCCAGAGCCAGTTTCAGCAGACGGAACGCCAGCGACGCTGCGAAGATCAGCAGCGAAATGCACAGCAGCGTGTTGAACCTGGCGTTCTTTCTGGTCGGGCAAAGGAATTGCATATTGAAAGCGTTCCGTGAGAAACTGTAAGCGAAAATGAATGCGGGCGGATTCGCGCCGCCGCTTCAATAATATACTGTTTCTTCGGTGAATTACAAACAAAAGAGCGAAAATAACGCGGATTTGCCGGGGACGGACGATCGGCCGCCGTTCACGGCGAGTTCCTTTGTCTTTCTTGTCAAATCATTTGACAAACGCCTCCCACGCGTGTATATTAATACTTGCATTTTTTTGAAACAGACAAATTGCAGTTATTCGGGGTTTGGTGAAAATCCAGACCGGCGGTAACAGTCCGCGAACCGGCGCGAGCCGGCCGACGTGGTGGAATCCCACGACCGACGGTGAACGGACCGCATGGACAGCGCAGAGTTTGTGCTGAATGGCGGCGAGGCAGTCCGGATGAGAGAATCATTGCAGCGTCGCATGTTCTTTGCGCAAAAAGTCCCGATGCCGCAGAACAAACTACGAGGTCAATCGAGAATGGACAGCAGATTTGATGCCGTGGAAAGCGTCCTGGAGGACGTCCGCGCCGGACGGCTCGTGATCGTCACGGACGACGAAAAGCGCGAGAACGAAGGCGATCTGGTATGCGCGGCGGAAAAGATCACGCCGGAACATGTGAATTTCATGATCACCCATGCACGCGGACTGGTCTGCGCCCCGATCACGGAGGCGCGTGCGAAGGAGCTCAAGATCTACCGTGCGCCTTCCACCGACCACTTCAAGACCGCGTTCACGGAAAGCGTCGACGTACTGACCGGGACCACCGGCATCAGCGCGGCCGACCGCGCCGCCACCATCAGAGCGCTCCTCAATCCCGAGGCGAAACGCGAAGACTTCGGCATCCCCGGGCACGTGTTCCCGATCGCGGCGCGTCCCGGCGGCGTGCTTCAGCGCACGGGCCACACGGAGGCGTCCGTGGACCTGGCGCGTCTGGCGGGGCTTCAGCCCGCGGCGGTCATCTGCGAGATCACGAAGGACGACGGCACGATGGCGCGCCTGGACGACCTTGCGGCGTTCAAGGAGAAATTCGGCCTGAAGCTCTGCTCCATCGCCAGCCTCATCGAATACCGCCGCCGCACGGAAAAGCTCGTGGAGGAGGAACTCTGCGTGAAACTCCCGACCGCGTACGGCGACTTTATGCTCCACATGTTCCGCTCCAAGCTCGACGACGCCTGCCACCTGGCACTCGTCCACGGCGACGTGGCATCCGCCAAGTCCGTGCTCGTCCGCATGCACAGCGAATGCCTCACGGGCGACGTCTTCGGATCCATGCGCTGCGACTGCGGCGACCAGCTCCACACCGCCATGCGCATGATCGCGAAAGAGGGCGCGGGCGTGCTCGTCTATCTGCGGCAGGAAGGACGCGGCATCGGGCTCGCGAACAAGCTCCGCGCCTACAAGCTCCAGGAGGAAGGCTGCGACACCGTCGAGGCCAACATCCGCCTCGGGTTCCCGCCCGACCTCCGCGAATACGGCATCGGCGCGCAAATCCTGCTCGACCTCGGCGTGAAGCACCTCCGCCTCCTCACGAACAACCCGATGAAAGTCGTCGGCATCGACGGCTACGGGCTCACCATCGACGAGCGCGTCCCCATCGTGATCGAGCCCGGCGAATACAACAAACACTACCTCGACACCAAACGGGACAAGATGGGGCACCTGATCTGACCCCGCCCGCACGAAATCGAACCGAACTGAAATCACATCAAATTCAACATACATCATCAGGAGAAACAATCATGGCAAACGACGAAATCACCGTGCTGGAAGGCAACCTGAACGCCGCCGGACTCAAAATCGCCATCGTGTGCGCCCGCTTCAACGAATTCTTCGTCTCAAAGCTCTTCAGCGGAGCCGTCGACGCGATCGTCCGCCACGGCGGCAGCGCCGAAAACATCACGCAGACCTGGGTCCCGGGCTCCTTCGAGCTCCCGTTCGCCGTCTCCAAGCTCGCGAAAAGCGGCAAGTTCGACGCCGTCGTCGCGCTCGGCGTGGTGATCCAGGGCGCCACCGCCCACGCCTCCACCATCTACAGCCAGGTCTCGAAATCCCTTGCCCAGATCGGCATGGATTCCGGCGTCCCGGTCATCTACGGCGTCGTCACGGTCGAGAACATCGAGCAGGCGATCGAGCGCTCCGGCACCAAGGCGGGCAACCGCGGAGCCGACGCCGCCGTGGCCGCCATCGAAATGGCGAACCTGAACAAGCAGCTCTGAACCTCTTTCTCTTTTCCAGACCTCAGATCTCAGCCCCGAGTTACCGATGAACACAGAACCAGACCCTGAAAACGAAGCCGGAGACGTTTCCCCGGAACAGAAACAGCCGTCCTCGAACGCCAAAAAGAAACATCAGCCGCAGTTCCAGCCCCACCAGCACTTCAAGCGCCTCGGACGCGAACTTGCCATGCAGTATCTGTTCGAATGCGACCTGCGCGACAGCGTGACCGAGCAGGGGACGATGGAGGATTTCTGGGAACAGGCCGAAGAATCCGGCGAGTTCCCGGATGCCCGCGTTTTCCGCCGCGCAAAAGCCTACGCCGAGCTCCTGATCGGGCACGTCCAGGCAAACGACGAAGACATCACCGCGTATCTCGGCAGGTTCTCCGAAAAGTGGGACGTCGAGCGCATGTCCGCCGTGGACCGCAACATCATGAAGGTAGCCGTGGCGGAAATGCTTTTCTGCTCGGACATCCCGCACCTCGTGAGCATCGACGAGGCCATCGAGATCTCGAAGGACTTCAGCGACGAGAAGTCGGGCGTCTTCATCAACGGCATCCTGAACGGCATCAAGAACGAGATCGAAAAGAAGCCCGCGGACGGCAAAACGGAGTAAGGAAGCATGTTTTCCCTCTTTTCCAAATTCAAAAACGGCCTCCAGAAGACCGCCGTCGCCGTCAACCGGAAGATCGCCGGGCTCTTCACCGGCAACAGGGAATGGACCGAGGAGGACTTCGACGAACTGGAAAAGACGCTCATCGGCACCGATCTCGGCATGTCCGCCTCGCGCGCCATCGTGCAGAACATCCGCGAGCGCTACAAGCTCGGCGAGCTCAAATCGTCCGACGACATCTCCCGCGTGGCCGCCGCCGAACTCAAGAAGATCCTTTCCGAGGGGGCACGCCCCATGCGGAAGAACCCCGACGGCGTGACTGTGCTGCTCTTCGTGGGCGTGAACGGCAGCGGCAAGACCACCACCATCGGCAAGCTCGCCGCCGCGCTGACCCAGGACGGAAACCGCGTGATGCTCGGCGCATGCGACACCTTCCGCGCGGCCGCCGTCGAACAGCTCACATTGTGGGCGGAACGCACCGGCAGCCAGATCGTCGCGGCGAAACAGGGGGCCGATCCCGCGTCCGTGGCGTTCGACGCCGTGAAGTCCGCCGTCGCGAAGAACGTGGACTACCTGCTCATCGACACCGCCGGCCGCCAGCAGAACCGAAAAAACCTGATGGACGAGCTGGCGAAGATCACGCGCATCGTCAACAAGGTCCTGCCCGGCGCTCCTCACGAGACCATCCTCACCATCGACGCCAGCCACGGCAGCAACTCCATTTCCCAGGCGCGCGAGTTCGCCTCCATTTCCGGCGCCTCCGCCATGATCCTCACGAAAATGGACGGCACGGGAAAAGGCGGCGCGGCCTGCGCGGCCCAGCGCGAATTCGCCCTGCCCATCCTGTTCGTCGGGCTCGGCGAACAGCCGGACGACCTGCAGGCGTTCGACCCGGAGACCTACGCGAACGCCATCTTCCCGCCGGACGCCGGGGCGGAACCCGCCGAACCGTAACTGCCAGCAACATCAATCCGGAATCACGGAGTTTTCCAATATGCTTTTATCCGTCAGACACTCGCAGATCAACGGCGAAACCGCCGTCCCCGGATCCAAATCCCATACCATCCGCGCCCTCGCCATCGCTTCCCTCGCGAAAGGCACCTCCGTCATCAAGGCGCCGCTCGTCTCCGACGACACGCTTTCCTGCCTCTCCGCCGCCTGCGCCCTCGGAGCCTGGGTCCGCCGCGGCGACGACTCCGTGTGGCAGGTGATCGGCACCGGCGGCCGCATGATCGAACCGGCGCGTGCGCTCGATATGGGCAATTCCGGCACCGGCCTCCGCATCTTCAGCGCGCTGGCCGCGCTTTCCTCCTCGCCCATTTCCTTCGGCGGCGACGAGTCTTTACAGAAACGCCCGATGGCGCCGCTTCTGGCCGCAATGAACGACCTGGGCGCGAAGACCGAATCTGCGGCGGACGGACACTGCCCCCTGACCGTCACGGGGCCCATCCGCGGCGGCGAGACCTCCGTCGACGGCACGTCCTCCCAGTATCTTTCCGCGCTTCTGCTCGCCGCTCCCCTCGCGGAAGGCGACACCATCCTGAACGTGCCGTTCCTGAACGAGGTCCCCTATGTCGAAATGACGCTCGCCTGGCTGAAGCGCCAGAACATCAACCTGAAATACAACAAAAACTACACGCGGTTCCACGTGGTCGGCGGCCAGCAGTTCAAGCCGTTCAATGAGACCATACCCGGCGACTTCTCCACGGCGGCATTCCCGCTCGCCGCGGCCATCGTCACCGGCGGCGGCGTCAAGATCCGCAACCTCGACTTCAACGACCCGCAGGGCGACAAGGCGTTCGTCGACCTCGCCCGCCGCATGGGCGCGAAGATCGAAGTCGGGCAGGGATTCGCGCGCGTGAAACCGGGCGCGGTGAAACTCCATTCCGCCGAGCTCGACCTGAACTCCACGCCCGACCTGCTCCCGATCCTGTCCGTCGTGGCCGCTTGCGCCGACGGCATCACCGTGCTGAAGAACGTGGCGCAGGCACGGTTGAAGGAGACCGACCGCATCGCCGTTATGGCGCACGAGCTCACGAAGATGGGGATCCAGGTCGAGGAGTTCGAGGACGGCATGGCGATCACCGGCGGCAAGCTGAAGCCCGCACATGTCGACAGCTTCCGCGACCATCGCGTGGCGATGTCGCTCGCCATCGCCGGCATGACCTGCGGCGCGGACGAAAAGGAACCGACCGTGATCGACTCCGCGGAAAGCATCGCCGTCACGTACCCGACATTCGTCGATGACTTCATCCGGCTCGGCGCTGGGTTCTACGTCGTCTGACGCGCGCGTTTTTCTCCCGGGTACAAAAAAAGCCGCGGCGGCGGGAAAACGCCGGCGCGGCAAATGGTGAAAAGGCCGATGAGATGATGTCTGCCGAGCTCAGTAGCCGGCGGCGTGCAGCCCCTCGTCCAGACGCTCCAGGAATTGCTGCACGACTTCGATCGCGCTGCCGATCACTTCCTGTTCCTCGGGCGTCTTCAGCATCCGCTGGAGCTTGCCGGTCTGAAGGTAATCGAGCTGGGCGCGGTAATCCTTTTCGAAATCCTCGCGGGCTTTCCTCAGCTCATCGGGCGACTTGTCGTCGAACGCGGCGACCGCTTCGTCCGTGATCGCCTGAATAAACGCCTTGCCGTCTTCGCATTCCTCGATGACGCTCTGGCGTTCCTCCGGCGTGCCGCGGAACCGCTGAAGCATGTCCTCCGCCTCGCGCCGCATTTCGCCAACATTGAATTTGTCCTTGTTGCGTTCGGCGAGGGTCTTCCCGGACTTGTTGCGGCTCTTCGTTGAACTGGCATCCGCCGCACGGGCATCCGAATCAAACACCACGTCATCCGGTTCATCCCCCGCATCAACCGGTTCATCCGGCGCTACGAACCCGCGGCCCCCGCCGCACATCTGGGGGCGCGACCGCAATGCGATCACGGCCGAGGCGAGCATGAGCGCCGACCCGATGAAAAGAAGGATCGTGTAAAGTCTCCGGTGATTCATGGCGCGCTCAGTCGTTCGGGAAAATCTCGTCGTTCTTCAGGATGCGGACCTTGCCGTACTTCTTGAGGCCGTCCTGGTCGATCTGCTTCAGGTCGGCGAGGATCAGGATGATGTTCTTCTTTCCGGCGACGCGTTCCTTCGCCTGGGCGATGTACTGGTCCATGCTCATTTTGAGCAGGCCCTCGTAGGCGGTCTTCCGCGATTCTTCCTTCAGGTCGAACTTCTTCATGGTGCGGCGGACGCCGTAGTAGCTTTCCTTCTGGACGCGGATGTTGCGGAACTGGGAAAGCAGGTTCTGGCGGGAGGATTCGAACGCGGCGGCCGCGCCCGTTTCGGGGCTGTTCAGCAGGGCGATGACGCCATCGAGCGAGGTAAAGAGCTTGTCGTGCTGGGTGCCGATCGCGCCGTAGGACATGGAGTAGCCGTTCGGGTCGCGGCCGGGGTTGGAGTAGCCCGCGCCGACCGAATACGCGAGCGCCTGGCGTTCGCGGAGCTCGTTCATGAACGTGCGGGATTCGAGCGTGGAATAGATCTCCTCGAAATCGTAGGGTTTGTCCTTGTATCTTCCGTCGAGGCGGATGACCTCGATCTCGGCCTGCGCCGCGCCGGGGTAGTCCACCACGTAGACCATGTCCTCTTCGGGCTCGACCGCCATGAAGAACTCCGTCTTCGGGAACGTGCCGGGCGCGCCCTTGGGGTCAAACGAACCGGCGAGAAGCTCCTTGACTTCCGCGTCCTTCGCGGGGCCGTAGTACACGACGTCGTGCGTGAACGTGCGCAGGCCGTGGATGCGTTCGATAAGCTTTTCGGGATCAAGCTCGCGCATTTTCGCCACCGGCAGGATGTCGGCGGAATAATTGTTCGGGCCGCCGTAGATCGCATAGCCGGCGGCGGCGGAAAGCCGGGAGCTCCGGCTTGAACGGCGGTCCGCGCGGCTCTTTTCAACGGCGTCGACGAGCACCTTGTAGGATTCGGCGTCGGCCTTCACGTTCGAAATGACGTGGAGGAAGAGCGCGAGCGATTCCTTGAAATTGCGCTGGAGGCCGCTCAGCGTGAAGCCGCAGCGGTCGGTCTCGACGAACGTGCCCATGCGGGCGGCGAGCTTGAACCATTCCTGGCGGAGCTCCTCGGCGGTGTACTTGTCCGTGCCGAGCTCGTCGATCCAGCCGAGCGCGAGGGCGAGTTCCTTGTCCATGCGGGAGCCGACGGGGAACTGGAGGGAGAGCGAGAACCGCTCGTTGATGTCGTTTTCGGAGGTGAAGAGCGTGATGCCGTCGGCGAGCTGCGTGATGTGGAGGTCCTTCTCGAGGTCGGGATAGACGGGGCCTTTTTCGGGTTCGGTGGGCAGGAGCTCGAAGTTGCGTCCGAACTCGGACAGCTCCTCATGAACGGGCACGGGCGTGATCGGGGGCTTCTCCGCCTTCACGATACCCTTCGCCTCGCCCTGGCGCTTGTAGACGATCACGTAGTTGTCGCGGTAATTCTTCTTCGCGAACTCGGTGATCTGCTCCTTCGTGATCTTCTCCATCGCGTCGATGTCGTTCAGCTGGTCGACCAGCGGCCTGCCCTCGATGAACGCGTTGTTCAGCACGTGGGCTGCCGTGGAGGCGTCCTCGGAGATCGTGATGAGGGAGAGGCGCTGGTTGTTCACGATGGCGGCGGGCAGCCAGTCGGGGAACTCGCCGCGTTTGAGCTTTTCGATCTCGCCGAGGATCAGGTCGCGCGTCTCCTCGAGCGTCTTGCCCTGCGCGGGCTCGGCGGCGAAGACATGCAGCAGGTAATCGCGCATGCTGGAGATGCCGCTGGATTCGGACATGACCTTGCGCGGGAGCTCCAGGTCCAGCTCCATGATGCCGCACAGATTGTTGTTCAGGATGCTGTCCACCATTTCCAGCATGACCTCGGTGTCGCGGTCGGCCTCGAACCGGTACGCCAGCTGGATGCTTTCGGAGTCGGGGCCGACGACTTCCGCAGTGCGGACGGATTCGATGGGCTCCTCGCGGCGGACGCGTCCGCCTTCGCCAAGCGCCTTCCGTGCGGCAAGCTGCTTGTCCGTGTCGGTGCGGAACACGCCGAAATACTTGCGGACGGACCGCATGGCGGCTTCGTAGTCGAGGTCGCCGGCGAGGATGATCGCCATGTTCGCGGGCTGGTAATACTCGAAGAAGAAGAGCGAGATGTCGCTCATGGACGGACTCTTCAGGTGTTCCGGCAACCCGAGGATGTCGCGCCCGTAGGGATGCGTCAGGAAGAGCTGTTTGCGGAGCGCGTCGGAGGCGCGGCGTCCGTCGTTGTTCTGGGAGCGGTTGAACTCCTCGTAGACGGCCTCGAGTTCGGTGTGGAATCTGCGGAGCGCGATGGAGGAGAAGCGGACGGACTCGAGGTAGAGGTACTTGTCGAGCGCGTTCGCCGGGATGTTGTTGATGTAGACGGTCTCGTCGTAGCCGGTCCAGGCGTTGGTATCGG
>JAEEGH010029593.1_pt1 | contig 10694 bp, 10 predicted proteins | sample 9134181 | NCBI WGS metagenome assembly JAEEGH01 (sample SAMN16246544, study PRJNA631951) | gut metagenome | biome: gut microbiome; feature: rumen; material: DP-attached | host: Bos | place: Iran: Karaj | collected 2018-10
ATTGGGCATAGATAAATTTAGTTATTCCTAAAATTAGATGGAACTCTCTGATGCAAGATGGTTCAGAGGGAATCGAAGAACGTTCTGCGGAGCCCCTGGGAGAAGGATTCCTCATCCTTCCTGGACGAGAACTGAGAACCGTCGGCGGGCGTGAATTCCAGCCAGTCGTAGACCACATCCATCAGCGTCAGCGCATCGGGCCTGGCGACTCCGAAGTTGACCTCCTGCAGGTCATCCAGTGCCCTGTGCACATCATCGAGGGTGTGAGTCCCGATGGACACCGAGTGGATGGCGGCGACGATTCTGCGAATCATGTTCCAAAGGAAGTAGCGGGCCTCGAACTCCAGGATCAGGAGCCCGTCCCTCTCGTCCATGTCGATGCGCTCCACGTTGGCCACGGTGGGCTTGTTGTCGGGACGGCAGAACCTGGCGAAGTCATGCTCCCCCAGGAAGATGTCGGCGCACTGCCTTGCAAGGTCCATGTCCATGCCTTTCGAAGGAAGGACGTAGCGGTAGATGCGGCAGGACGCGTAGCGGACGTTGAAGTCATCCGGCACTGTGCATGCGGACCTGAAGAATATGTCCCCGCCTATGGCGTTGAGGGCCTTCAGCATCACCGCGTTGTCGGAGAAGATAGAATTGAACAGTATGGCGTTCCCGAGGGCGTTGACACCCTTGTCGGTGCGGCTGGAGAACTTCAGGTCCAGCTCCTCGGCGGAGCATCTCATCACTATCAAGAGTTTCTCCAGGACGACCGATTCCACGGTTCTCCCGGAGGGCTGTATCTGGGAGCCGTTGAAGCCGTCCCCCAGATACGCTATCTTGACCAGGACTCTGTTCATGCCTAGCGGAGTTCCCTCATGTGGTCCACCCTCTTCTGGACGAGGGCGCGGGTGCCGATGTCGTGGCGGAGGAAGATCGCGTCGCATTTCACGAATCCGACCGCCTTCTCGCAGTTCCTCTCGGCCTCCTCGATGTCCTTGCCGATGCCGACGACACCGACGGACCTGGATGTCCCTGTGACAAGCTTTCCGTCCTTCTGGTCGACGTTGGCGTAGTAGACGACGGCGTTGCACTTCCTGATGCTCTCCTCGTCCACCGTGATCTCGTGTCCGGATTCGGACTTCACGCCGTATCCTTTGGGCACGATGTACTTGCAGACGGTGGCCTTGTCGAAGAACCTGACATCATCCTTCAGGGTCCCTGTCGCCATCTGGTAGCAGATGTCCTGGAAGCTGGATTCCAATGCGGTGAGTACGTTCATCGCCTCGGGGTCTCCGAACCTGGCGTTGAACTCGATGATCTTGGGTCCGTTCACGGTGAGCATGAACTGCCCGTAGATGGGTCCGTGGTAGGGGCATCCCTCCTTCGCCATCGCATCGATGACAGACTGGATGATGGAGATGGCCTCCTTCCTCTCGTCCGCTGTGATGAACGGCAGCAGGTGGTTTGAATCGGTGTAGGAGCCCATTCCTCCGGTGTTCGGTCCCACATCGCCTTCGTAGGCCCTCTTGTGGTCCTGGACCAGGGGCATGGGGACAACCTTCTTCCCGTCCACGAAGGCCATCTGGGTGAACTCCTCTCCTACGGCCTTCTCCTCGAGGATGACACCGGCTCCGCCGATGTTCGCATCGAAGATCTCGTTGATGTATTCCACGGTCTCCTGCATGTTGTGCAGGTGCTCTCCCTGGACCTTGACCCCTTTACCGCCTGTGAGTCCTACGGGTTTGACAACGATCTCGTGGTCGATGGTCTTCAGGTATGCCTCGGCATCCTTTGCGTTGTCGAAGTGGGCGAATCCCAGGTTGCCCTTGATCTTGTACTTGTCCACGAGTTCCCTCATGAATGTCTTGGAGGTCTCTATCCTTGCGGCCGCTTTCGTGGGTGCAGCGCACTTCACGCCGATTGCCTCGAGAGCATCGACGATCCCTACCTCCAAAGGTGCCTCCGGTCCGATGTAGGCGAGCTCGACACCGTTCTCCTTGGCGAAAGCACAGACCTTGTCCAGGTCCTTCTCGCTGCAGAGCAGGTGCTTCTTCGATCTAGCGATTATGCCAGGATTTGCATTCTTCATGACAGAGTATATCTCCGCTCCAGATCTGTACAGTGCTTCCACTGCCGCATGTTCCCTTCCGCCTCCGCCTACTGCTAATACCTTCATTCTATCCCTCAGAGATTCAAAGCCGCCAGGATCTCGTCCAGACCCTCGTCCTTCCTGACGCTGCATTTGTAGATGTTCTTCAGCCCGCCCGTGAGCTTGTTGTAGTCGCTTGCGATCACATCGGGATCGACGCCGACAGCATCGCAGATGTCCATCTTGTTGAGGATGGCGATGTCCGAATGGAGGAAGATGTCGTGATGCTTCCTGACCATGTCGTCGCCCTCTGTAGTGGATATTACCACGACCCTGTAATCCGTTCCCAGGGGGAAGTCGGCAGGGCATACGAGGTTGCCCACGTTCTCGATGAAGACCACATCATAGTCGTCCAGGTTTATCTCGTCCAGAGTGTGCCTGACCAGATGGGCATCCAGGTGGCATTCCTTCTTGGTGTTGCAGTTGAATGCCTTCAGTCCGGATTTCTCGAACCTAGTGTAGTCATCCACTCCGGTGACGTCTCCCGCTATGGCGCATACGCGGACACCCTTCGCCCTGAGCTTCTCGGCCAGTTTGATGATGAGGGCGGTCTTCCCCGCGCCTATCGATCCCATGAAATCGACGGACCTGATCTGATGCTCCTTGAGCTTGCGATAATTCTCGTGGGCCAGTTTGGCGTTCTCCTTGAGAACGTCAATCTCCATTCCGGGCTGGACTATGTGCATGTCTGGTCGTATCCCTTGTCTGATAATAAGGGTAACTATTGCGCACGGAAGGTCTCACGGGCGCTCCCGCGCACGCAATATATTTTAGACAGTCACGGATATCGTTTCCCGAACAGCATGTACTCAGATTCGCTTTCAAAGCAGCTGGAAGCCCTCGGCGCAGTCGAGGGATCCAAGTTATCCGTCACCAAGGATGGCAGGAACTCCGTGGGAACACTGATGCCCCACCACGAGTTCAGCGCACCCGATGTACTGATCATCAAGGTCAAGAGCGGATACAACGTCGGTATCAGGATCACCCCGGAGACCAAGATCGAGGTCCTGGAGAAGCCCGTGGAGAGGGTCAGGAAGGAGACTCCCGTCGAATTCCAGAAGGGACTCCCCAAGCTGGTGCTCATCGGTACCGGAGGTACCATCGCATCCTATGTGGACTACAGGACCGGTGCGGTGCACCCCGCTTTGTCCACATCAGATATGGTCAACGCGGTCCCCGAGATCAGGGAGATTGCCAACGTCGATGCGACAGTGCTCTTCTCCATCTTCTCGGAGAACATGGATGTCGACCACTGGCAGCAGCTGGCCGAGGAGGTCAAGAGGCAGATCGACAACGGAGCTGACGGTATCATCATCCCTCACGGAACGGATACCATGGGTTATACCGCCGCCGCGCTCTCATTCATGCTCGGAGATGTCCCCAAACCGGTCGTCCTGGTCGGAGCACAGAGGTCACCTGACAGGCCCTCGTCTGATGCATCCAGCAACCTGATGGCTTGCGCCAGGTTCTGCGTCAAGGCAAAGAAGGCCGGAGTCTACGTGATTATGCACGACACGTCCGGAGACGATTCCTTCGCTGTCCACATCGGTACAAGGGTCAGGAAGATGCACACCTCCAGGCGTGACGCATTCCATTCCATCAACGTGCTGCCCGTCGCACACATAGACAAGGACGGGAAGATAGACATGCATATCGAGGGTCACGATGTGACCTCCGGAGAGGTCACGGTGAAGAACGCCATGGAGAAGTCATGCGTTCTGCTCCAGTACTATCCCGGTATGGATCCCGCGCTGTTCGAGGACATCTTCATGAAGTCCAAAGGGGTCGTCATAGCCGGTTCCGGATTGGGACACGTGAACTCCAACATGGTCCCCCTTTTGAAGAAGGCATGCGACAACGGAACGGTCATAGTCATGACCTCCCAGTGTATCAACGGAAGGACCAATCTGAACGTGTACAACACCGGAAGGGACATACTGTCCGCCGGAGTGATCACGGTTTGGGATATGCTCCCCGAGACCGCCTACGTGAAACTCATGTGGGCTCTGGCCAACACCTCTTCTCCCGAAGAGGCGAAGAAAGTCATGATGACGCCTCTTGCAGGCGAGATGAGCGACAGGAGGACCATCGATGTCTGAGGATTACGAGATGATGTGCGGTATCGAGATCCACCAGCAGCTCGATACAAAGAAGCTGTTCTGCTCATGCGACAGCGTACTCCACGAGGAGGGGACCGGGGCCATCTACAGGAGGCAGAGGCCCACCACATCCGAGATGGGAGAGATCGACAGAGCGGCGCTCATGCAGTTCCAGAAGCACCTGGGTTACAGATACCAGTGCTGTCAGGGATCCTCTTGTCTCGTCGAGTTGGACGAGGAGCCCCCGCACGAGTGCAATCCGGATGCGATGGACATCGCGCTCACATTCTCCGAGATGCTCGGAGCCAACATCATTGATGAGATACATTACATGAGGAAGATCGTCGTCGATGGATCGGATACGTCCGGTTTCCAAAGAACGGCACTGATCGCCACTGACGGTTCCGTCGATGTCGGCGACAGGAAGATCTCCATCCTGTCCGTCTGTCTGGAAGAGGATGCGAGCCGTAAGGTCGAGGCGAACACCAGCGAGGTCCTTTGGAGGACCGACCGTCTGGGAATCCCCCTCATCGAGGTCGCTACAGGACCTGACATGAGGACGCCTGAAGAGGTAATGGAGGTCGCATTCAGACTGGGTACCCTGCTCAGGGCCACCAGGAGAGTCAAGAGAGGTCTGGGAACCATCCGTCAGGACCTCAACATCTCCATCCCCGGAGGAGCCCGTATCGAGCTCAAGGGAGTCGGAGACCTGAAACTCATCCCTGATTACGTCAGGAACGAGGTCAACAGGCAGAAGATGCTCATCCGCGTCAGGGATATCCTGAAGGATAGGGGAACGAAGGCCGTTCCGTTCGAGCCAGTCGATGTGACCGAGATCTTCAAGACGTGTGAGTCCAAGGTCATCAAGGGCGCACTGGACGACAAGGGAAAGGTCATCGCCGTAAGGCTTCCCGGATTCGCCGGTGTCATGAACGGTGACAACAAGACTCTCAGGCTCGGTTCCGAGATGGCCGGATACGCAAGGACCAAGGGCGTCAAGGGAATCTTCCATTCGGATGAGCTGCCTAACTATGGTATCGAGCAGATGTACGTCGACGAGCTGAGGAACTACCTTGGAATGACCGGGGAGTTCGATGCATTCGTCATCTGCGCAGCGAAGGAGAAGAAGGCCACAGAGGCATTGGAGGTCGCTGTGGGAAGGGCCAACCAGGGTCTCATCGGAGTCCCCGAGGAGACAAGGGATCCGCTCCCAGACGGCACCACCAAGTACTCCAGGCCTCTGCCGGGAGCTGCCAGGATGTATCCCGAGACCGATGTCCCTCCGATTACCATCATGCAGGAGAGGCTCGACAGGATAAAGGCCAACATGCCCGAGTTCCCCGAGCAGATCCAGGAGAGGCTTGTGAAGGACTACGGAATCAACGCCCAGCAGGCAAGGCAGCTTGTCAGGGAATCCTATGACGAGAGCTTCGAGAAGATCGTGGCGGGTAACAAGGACCTCGCCCCGGTGGCAGCTACAGTGTTTCTCAACATCTACAGCGAGATGGAGCATGACGGTATCGACACTACCGCTCTCACCGATGATGACCTCATTCAAGTGTTTGACATGCTCAAGAAGAACCGCTTCGCGAAGGAGGCGCTTCCCAAGCTTCTGAGAGAGATGGCGACCGGTACCGATGCCGAGGCGGCCATCAAGAAGCTTGGACTGGAGGCAGTGGATTCCGACGAGGCCAGGAAGATCATCGAGCAGATTGTCAACGAGCGTATCGACTTCGTCAGGGAGAAGGGAATGGCTGCGATCGGCGGACTCATGGGGCCTGTAATGGGTGCACTGAGGGGAAAGATCGACGGGAAGCAGGCCAACCAGCTTCTTACCGAAGCCATCAAGAAAGTCCTTTGAAACTAAACAGCCCCCAGAATGCTGGGGGCATATTATTACAGTGACGAACGGTCGTAACTGATTTATCTTTACATTTGTCCTTCATTACCAAAAGGGGTGACTAAGCTTTCCATGATCATCGATGATACGACTATGGACGAAGAGATAATGTGCGATCGCATGTAGGACTACATGGAAGAGAATGGGTTGTTCACTTCCGAACAGGTACAACAGCAAGTACAACAGCAAGTACAACAGCAAGCACAGCAAAGGATAGATGACTACTCGAAGACTGTAAAATCACTTGTTGAAAAAGGCTGGACGCTTGACGATGCCTTGGACCTTGTCCCCGAAGATATCAGAAAGGATGTCAGAGCGAAGTTCTCTCAACCTTGAAGTGGCGCGTCTGTCCCGCTGTTCCTGCGGTTAATTATCACAAGGCCGGCGAATATCAGTATCATTCCGATCACAGAGATTATCGAGATGCCCTCGTCGTAGACTATGAATCCTACCACTGTCGCCGCCAGGGGCTCCACGTATGTTATGATGGATGCCTTCCCAGCCTCAATCTTCTTCAGGGAGTAATTAAAAAGCACGAACGGCAGCAGGGTGACGAATATCCCTGTCCCTATTATGAGTGCCAGGATGGTCGTATCGCTGACCGTCAGCGTTATAGCCGAGGGCAGGTCGCAGAACGGGGCCAACCCAACGCAGCAGATTATGGATGAGTAGAACAGCACCGTAGTCACTGTGCATCCTTTCGAATATGCGACCTTGGAACCGATGGTGTATATCGCGAAGCACACCCCTGAGAACGCTCCCAACAGAACTCCCATGACATCCATCTCGCCGGGTGCCGTGAGCACCCCTGTGCACAGGACGCACCCTATAAAAGCTAGGGTGACCGCCAGGATCTTGGTCCTCGTCATCCTCTCCTGGAGGATCGGGACCGAGAGCAGTATGACGACGAACGGTGCGATGTATTGTAGTACAGCGGCCAGGGAGAGCGATATCATGCTCATGGAAGCGAAATAGCAGACAGAGTTTAGGATGGTCCCCACGATCCCCATGATCAGGAACAGCGTGAAGCAGTTCAGGTTAGTTCTGAAAAGGGTGCGGTCATTCACGACGATGTATACGGCCAGGATGACAGTGACGATGATGTAACGCATGCAGGTCATCTGCATGGGCGTTATGCCCATCTCGTCGAGGCCACGGACGAACAGGCCGAGAAGCCCCCAGATCACCCCTGCCGAAACGGCCGCGAGTATTCCGAGATGTTCGGCGCTGCGCTCCATACAATTAGTGAAACGTGGTGCGTATATCACGCTTTTGGACGTATCTGGAGGACGGCCAGTTTCTCGAAGAACAGCTTGAGCTCCCCTAAAGAGTTCACATCATATCCGTCAAGGAGATCCCAGAGAGCCTGTGTGTCCATCAGCGAAGATATCACGACCACGACCCTTCCCTTTTCCGTAAGGTGATCCGACGCTCCTTCCAACAGGTCGGGGAGAGGTCCAAGTCCATCAGGTCCTCCGGACCAGGATCTTGCCAGCAATCCATCCTCGTCTACCGGGAGATATGGGAGATTGAACAGGATCGTATCGAACCTTCCGGAGATGTCCGAGTAGACGTCGGTCTCGTGTACATCGATAGATACGCCGTTGAGCCCGGCATTCTTCCTGGCGAGCTCCACCGCCTTGGGGTTAATATCCCCACAGGTCACCTGACAACCGTTCTTCGCGCAGTGTATGGAAACTACTCCTGAACCGCATCCGATCTCGAGTATCTTCTCCCCTTCCTTCACATCCAATGATTGGATGAAGAGGATGCTGTCGTCCGATGGCGGATAGACGTCGGGGTCGCTCTCGATGCGTATCTCAGGATCGTATTCCATGATGGCAGATGTACCGACCACTTATTGATTCTTGCCCTTATGTTCGGGAGCCCATGTCTTCGCCCACAGCAACGTCGATGCGGCCAGCATCACTATGGCGGAACTGGTGATATGGACTGTTGCGACCATGATTGGATCCACAGTCCCAAGTAAGGCCATGGTTGCGCCTGCGATACTGATGACCGCTGCGATTACTACGCTGGCAAATATCGTTTTCACGGAACGTTTGCACAATCTGTAGACGCCGGGAATCTTCGAGATGTCATCCTTCAGCAGCACTAGGTCCGATGCCTTCACGGACACATCGTTGCCCATTATCCCCATCGATACTCCGACTGTCGCTCTCCTCAGCGAAGGAGCGTCGTTCATACCGTCCCCGAGCATGCATGCGCGGCCGGTCCTTTCGAACTCTTCCACGGAACTGAGTTTGGTCTCCGGTTTGCAATCCCAAACGATGAGGTCGATTCCCAAACGATCTGCGGTCTTCTGGGCCACGGCCTTGCTGTCCCCTGTGAGCATGACGGTCTTGAGTCCCTCTTCCTCCAATTCCTCTACGGTGGAATGTGCGCATTCTTTCAAAGTGTCCTCAAGACTGAAGAATCCGACGCATCTGCCATCGATACCGATGTAGACTACGGTGCAGGAGGATTCCTTAGCGGCCTTCAAGGCCTCTTCCAGCCCTATCGGTGATTCGGAAGACATGAGGTCGGCGTTTCCGGCCGCTATGCGGACGCCGTCAACGATTCCCTTCACACCCTTTCCAGGTATGTCCATGAATTCTTCGACATGTCCGTTCTGCTCGTAATCTGCTGAGATGGCCATCCCGAGAGGGTGCTCCGAGCGGGATTCCAGCGATGCAACGAGTCCCTCTATCTTCTCGGAGGGCATATGCTGAGAAACGTTTGTGAATCCAAGGGAATGGATGACTCCAGAGGTCAGAGTGCCGGTCTTGTCGAAGAGGATCATGTCCACCTTGTTCATTCCTTCGATCGAAGAAGGTTCCTTCAGAAGTACGCCGTTCCTATCCATGTTCATGGCGGCCGCCATGATCCCGGCAGGGGCAGCCAGGACGAATGCACAGGGACACAGGACCATCATGATGGTCATTCCGCGGCGCAGGTCATCTGTGATCAGGCAGGTACCGACGGTCAGAACGGCTGCAACCACAAGAATGTACTTTGCCCACCTGTCGGCTGCTCCAATTATCCTGTTCTTTCCTGCATCGGCATATCTGAGAAGGGATGACATGTGACCTAGCATGCCGTCTGCATCACATCTGGTGACCTCTACATCGATAGTCCCGTTGAGGTTGCAGGTGCCTGAGAACACTTCATCACCAATAACAGCGTCGACAGGGATGGACTCGCCGGTCATAATCGATTTGTCAACGGAAGTGTCCCCTTGGATGATTATACCATCTAGGGGTATTATCTCACCTGGATAGACGCGAATGTGCTTACCGACTCTGACGTCTTCGAGAGGAAGGTTGTAGATATTGTTCCCGTTTATTACGTGAGCCCTTTGCGTCTTTACCTTCCCGAGAGCTTGGATGCTGGATGTGGCGTGGTCAGCCACCACGGTCTCCAAAAGGTTTCCGACGGCAATCACTATTGCAATCTCAGCCGCGATTATGTATTCGCCGAGAATGAGGCCTGCTATCAGGGCTGCAGTGGCAAGCATCACTGCCGAGATCTCGCTCCTGCGGATGTCTGAGATGATCTCCTTTATGATGGTGATACTGCACATCAACGTAGCGACGATTGGCAGGAACCATAGATCTGAAAAAATGGCTGCCAGTAATACAAGAACAATGCATATTCCGATTGTTGTCAACGCGATCCATTCGGACTTGAGAGTATCCACTAACGTCAATTTACATCACCGCTATACCATAGGGGGTATAGGGTATAAATACTCTTCAAAATCAGAGTTTTGAGAACTGCCTTATGACTTCTGCGAACTCCTCGATGGTCTTTTCAGCATCGCCGTGCTCTATACCATCTTTGACGCAGTGCCTTATGTGGCCTTCCAGAACGATCTGGCCAACGCTGTGAATGGCACTCTTTATCGCGTTGATCTGGATCATGATGTCCTCACAGGGAACATCTTCGTCAATCATACGGTCAACTGCAGCCACCTGTCCGCTAATCTTCTTGAGGCGCCTGTGCAGGTTTTCAGAGTCCATACACTCTCTCATGAATCGTGATTAATCGGCACTCTTTATAAAAAGTATCATTCATTGGATGCGTTTGGCTACAACTGCCCCCTGTGCTTTGGGCGCAGATACCAATACTTCATTGGCGATGGCCTCCGCCTTATCCTCCTCGCACTCTATCACGAACTTTCCCGTGACCATTAGCGCTGCACCGATGACTCCAGGCTGTTTCTGGATGTGGGCTTCGAGCTTGTCAGCGCATTCCTGACATGTGAGCCCTGATACGAAGAAGACCATCCTCATGCTACCCGTATCGTTTCGGAGTTATTTCAATTCAACATGCCTGTTATATCTCACCCATGCCTATACGACCTTATGATCCAATTGGACATCCTGGCGGTAGGCTATCTCGAGCGCGATCCCGATGGGAAGATACTCAAGGCGGATTCCACATCCGTTCTGGTCCGCACCTCAAAGCACACCATCGTGGTCGACCCCAGCACGAAGTACATGAAGCCGTTCCTGAAGACCTCGTTTAAGCAGATAGGGGTGTTCATCAAGGATGTGGA
>JAEEGH010029597.1_pt1 | contig 10693 bp, 4 predicted proteins | sample 9134181 | NCBI WGS metagenome assembly JAEEGH01 (sample SAMN16246544, study PRJNA631951) | gut metagenome | biome: gut microbiome; feature: rumen; material: DP-attached | host: Bos | place: Iran: Karaj | collected 2018-10
TTGCCCGTAAAATGGATGGGGCGTCCGCGGGTAATGGCGTTGACTTCGGGAATGTCGCTTCGCCAGGTGGTCTTGTTGGTGTTCCAGTGCCCGCCGTGTCCGTCGCGAGGCATCAGGTGGTCTCGATCGGCAGGGGGCTTTCTGTTGTATTCCTTGATGCGGTTGGAACGTGCCGTAATTTTGGCCGCCTTGGAGGATCCTTTGCCTTGAGCGACGTACTTGACTAGTCCGTAGGTGATGTCGGCCGCCAGCAATTGCCAGGTGAGCCAGCCGGAAGCGAATGCGCCGATATAGGCGTCGCGGTATTTGTCGTCGATGCCAAGGGCTGCAAAGCTGTAGTCCGTTTCGGCCTTGAATTCATCGACGATCCGCTCGAATTCTCCTTTCATGTAGTCCGGTAGCTCGTCTAGCTTGTTCTGGGCGAACTTTACGATTTGCATCAGGGAATCCTGATTGGCGCTGTTGATGACAAATTCACTTGTTTCGCGGATTTGCTTTTTGGCTTTTTGTAAAAGAGCTTCGTAGTCGGTTCCCAAGATGTTTCGGGTGATTTCGGGAATGGCCATGATGTATTCTTCGATTTCCTGATAGCCGACGGTGACCCCGCGTCCGTAACCTGCGATGATTGCAAGGACTAGCAGGGAATCGATCTCGGTGGGGAGATTATTTATTTTATCTGTAACATATTTTCCGGAGGTGGTGAGGAATTGGTCTGTTGCGTTTGCGATTTCTTCGCCTGAAAGTAGCGACACCGTAGAAACGAAACTGTCCTTTAAGGATTGCGCTCCCTGGGAAATGCTTTCGGCGGAGGCCTTGATGCTTTCGTTGGTTGCGTTAAGGATTTGCGTTGTCCTTTGGGCGAGCGGGCGTGCCCAGGCAACAAGGGTGTGGTCCAGGTCAATTTCGTTGTAGATTCGTAGCGCCTCTGTGGCGAGGGTGTCTATGGTATGGACTCCGTCTTCAAAGGATTCGAAAATGGCGGTGGAGTCGTTGATCGCTTTCCATTGAGTTTCGATATTGTTCTTGGCGTCGAATGTGGTCCTTGAAACGAGTGTTCCGGTTTCGTCGTAAATGGATTCAGGGGCGCGCGGCGTTGATGCACAAGATACGAACAGTAGCGAAAGGGCTACGCAAACAAGGCTGCTTTTTAAGAAATCGAGTATCATGGTGCAAACGGGGAATCTCTTTATATTATCGTTCAAAAGTTAGGAAATGGTAAAATGAAAATGATCTTTTTTGCTAAATTAGGAGCATGAATATCCGAATTTCTGCGATTGCGTTAGCTTGTCTTGTGGGGTTGGCTTTTAGTGCGGACCCGCGTATGGAACAGGGTGCCCGGTTTGAGGCAAAAGGCGATTTTGAAATGGCGCTTGGCGAGTACCGTGCTATTTTGGCGGAAAACCCGAAGAATGCCGAAGCCTATTTCGCGGCGGCGCAAGTCCGTATGAAAATGAAGGATTACAGCGGGGCGCTTGCGAACTATCGCCTTGCATACAAGTTTGAACCGACGATGAGCGCCGCTTACGAAGGCGCTGCTAAGGTTTATGAGGCCCTCGGTCAAAAGGCGAAGGCGGAGGCTGAACGAGCCAAGGACCCGAAAAACAATCCCGTAGCGGAAGCTCCTGCCGAAACTGCTCCTGCAGTGGCCGAGGAAGCTCCTGCGGCTAAGGCTGAACCCGCTCCGAAGGCAGAAACTGCGAAGGTCGCGGAACCCGCCGAAGCGCCGAAGACTGCAACCCCGGAAGCAAAGCCTGCCGAAACTCCGAAGGTCGCTGAGCCTGCCGAAGCACCTAAGCAACCCGCGAAGGCCGAAACCAAGGCCGCCGAAGCGCCCAAGCAGGAACCTGCAAAGACTGAGACCGCTCTCCCGACCGATCCGTTCGAAAAGGGAAAAATGCTCTACGCCGAGGGCAAGTATAAGGAAGCCGCCCCGATGTGGCGCGAGGTTCTGCGCAAACAGCCGGGACATGCCGGTGCGTATTTCTACGCGGGCCTTACCCGTTACCAGCTCGGCGAAATGGATAAGGCTGAATTTAACTTGAAGAAGGGCCTTGAATACAAGGAAGAAGGCAACGACGCGAACTATTTCCTCGCCTTGATTGCAAAGAACAATAAGAAGCCCGATCAGGAACTCAAGTTCTTGGCCGCCTACATGAAGAAGGCCGCTCCGAACGCCAAGTATCGCTCCGCTGCGGAAAGTCGCATCGCCGAAATCAAGGCTGAAAAAGAAGCGAAAAATCAGCCTGCCGCAGATGCCGCTCCAGCAACCGAGGCTGTCGCGAAGGCTGAATCAAAGTCTGTCGATGCTCCGAAGACGGCTGAAGCCGCTCCTGCCCAGAAGGTCCCTGAGCTTGCCGAAGGGCCGACCGGTAAGACCGCCGACATTGCCGATGCTCCGTCTGGTACGCCGACTCTTGACAACGCAAACCTGCTCTACAGCGCGGGAAGCATCGAGTCCGCACTCAAGATGTACAAGGCTTTGCTTGAAACCGAACAGCAACCCGAAGACCGCTACTTCACCATGTTGCAGCTGGGCAACGCTTACCGTGAACTCCGCGACTTCCATAGCGCCGTGGTGCGTTACCGCGAAGTGGTGCAGCAGTTCCCGGATTCCGACTGGGCTGCCGAAGCCGAACGCGCGCTCGAAGATGCCGTGTGGCTCGAAAAGCATGCTTCCGAGCTGCCGCGCCGTACGCGATAAAATTTTTTTTAGGTTAGGAGAAAATAAATGAAAAATCAAAATAGGATAGCCACAGGTCTGCTCATTTTGTTTGCAGCGGTGGCTTTTACGGCCTGTTCCGAGGACTCATCAGAAAAAAATTCGCCGACGAATGCGACTACGGAATCACACAAGGATACCGTCTATGTCATCACGACCGATTCGGTGTATGTAGAAGGGACCATTTCCTGTTCTTCGAAAAAGCTTGGCGATGGAAGTGGCTACAAGATTATCTGTAATGGAGATTCCATCGGAGTCGTCTTGAACGGTAAAAAGGGTGAAAAGGGTGATCCTGGAGAAAAGGGCGATCCTGGCGAACAGGGCGAAATCGGACCGCAGGGCGAGCCGGGGGCCCAGGGTGAACCCGGTGCGCAGGGGGAACCTGGTAAACAGGGCGAACAGGGAGATCCTGGCAAGCAGGGCGAACCGGGTGCAGATGGCGCCGCTGCTACGGATGCCTGTCAGATTGTGGACCATACAGACGAAATGGTGGCCCTAAGCTGTGGTGGCGTCGTCATCACAATTCCGCTCAGCGAAAAGGTTAATTTGGATGTCCATAGAATCGAACAGAAGGATATTTCCGGATTTGCACAAAAGGGACCTTTCGTGGATGAGTGCCGAGTCATTATTTCAGAACTGAAAGGGCCTAAAAGTTTTGATCCGGCGTGGGTGTACCATTCTACATTCACGAAGGACTCAACGGGGGCTTTTACCTTTGATACATTGACGGCTGCGTCGAATTATGTAGACGTTTATGTGTATGGAAATTACCTGAATGAAGTGAGTGGCAAGCAATCTACTAAGGCGATAGGCTTGCGAGCCTTGACTGATCTCTATGAACGGAATTCGGTGAACGTGAACTTGCTTACGCACCTGGAATATCTTTGCATAAAAGATCGGATTGAATATGGGGACGGCTCGCTTAATATGATGGATCTCAAAAAGCCTGTCGCGAAGTTGATTCTGGATGCGTTCCACATGAACGTGGGTGATTTTGGCTATTCCGAAGACCTGAACATCTTTGGCGATACCGATGCGGATGCCGCTCTGCTTGCGATTTCGGTGATGTTGCTGGGAGACCGCACTGGAGAGGAATTTAACGCCCTGGTAGAAAAAATCGCAAAGGACTTGGCGGCGGATGGCTTGTGGGACGATGTCGAGACACGTGCTGAAATTGCCGACTGGGTTGCAACGGCGGATAGCCTTGGGAGATTTGCCGAGGTTCGCGAAAATATGGAAAAGTGGAAAATCTCGACTAAGATTCCCAATTTTGAAAAATTCATCCGTCAGTTCTGGGGTGTCGAAAGTGGACTTGGTGTTTGCGGAAGCGAAACCAGTCCGGTAGGAACAATCAAGTTGGTCTCGAACCCGGATTCCAAGAAGTACTTTGTTCCAGAAGACGATGACTCGGTTGAACGGATCTATTTCGTTTGCGAGGATGTCGATGGTGGAAAGTGGCTCGGTATTCCCGAATCCAAAGTTGACTTTTATCCGAAGTATAAACTCAACAAGAAAGGAACTGTCTTGACGGGTAAGGCGACGGGCCGAAAGCTGGTGTGGGATGCCGATACGCTTCGGTTTGCGACTGCCGAAGAAATCTATTTGAACAAGGGCTGTGTCAGCTACAATATGGGTACAAGTGATACCTTGGGCTTGCATTCATCCTATACTTGCCATAAAGATGGCTGGAGCTTCGATTCGGTCAACGTGATTACGGATCCGCGCAACGATGCCGTTTACAGGACAATCAAAATAGGTTCTTCGTATTGGATGGCAGATAATCTTAAAATAGAGTATTTGCTTAATGGTAAAAATTATGGGGTTAATTGCATCGGTGAAGAAAGGTGCGAAGTCGGCTACTATTATTACTGGTCGGTCGCATTGGATAGCGCGGGCATTTACAGTAAATCCAGTAAGGAGTGTGGATATCGTCAACGCTGCAATATCCATTTCAATGCTCGGGGTGTTTGTCCCGAAGGGTGGCATATACCGCAGGAAGCCGAATGGAATCAGCTGTACAAGGATGTGGGTGAAGATGTTTTTGCATTGCAGTCTACCGAAAATAATGGAATGTGGAAACATGCAACGAACACTTCTGGATTTAATGCGACCCCCGCAGGTTTTTATGGTGATGCTTGGTATGAACGCGAAGGTGAGGAAGCCCGCTTTTGGGCTGCTACGGAACAGAGTAATTTGTTTGCACTATATGCGTGCATAACGACGGGTGATTTCTATACCACTTCTGACTATAAAGACCGCATGACCCTCATACGCTGCAAAAAGAACTGATTGTTGCTGTAGGCAAGACCGTTTAAATCTTTTTTCTTGGTAAAGGTCCCTGCCGAGGTTATATTTAACAAGTGTGTTGGGCGAGGATTTGATATGGGAAACAAGTTTTTGCGCAGGAAAACCTGTAATGTCGCGAAGGTGTATCTAGCTGCTTTATTTGCAGCCTCTTTTGCGTTCGCTGATCCGCCGGCGAATTTTAGCGGCTGGAAAAAGGTGTTTGAAGACGATTTCGACGGCACGAGCCTCGACAAGTCCAAGTGGAATCCGACCTACAACTGGGGCCCCACGCACAATCACCGCGCCTACTGCGCCGAGGAGAACGTGATTGTCTCCGACGGTACGCTCAAACTCAAGGGTGAAAAGAAGAAACACCCCGATGCAAGCGGCAGGACGGCAAAGTTCAACGGCAAGGAAATCCCGGTCGATTACACTTCGGGGACAATCGACACCAAGGGAAAATTTGAAGTCAAGTACGGCTATATCGAGGGCCGCTTCAAGGCTCCGTCGCAAAAGGGAACTTGGCCCGCGTTTTGGACGCTTCAAGACGGCTGGCCTCCCGAAATCGATATCCTGGAAATTCCTGCATCTCGCAAGCAGCACCATTACTACCTGCATTACACCGATCCTAGCTGGTACAATAGTCATGGCTCGGCGTGGGACCACGAGGCTTCTTTCGGCGGACATAAGGATGATGACGTAGATCGTTCCGCGGGTTTCCACAACTACGGCGTGGAATGGGACGAATCGACTCTCAGCTTTTACTTTGACGACAAAAAGTTTGCAAGTTATAGCCGACCGACCGAAATCAAGCAACTTGCGGCGCAGTACATCATCGTGAATCTTGCGATTGGCGGCTGGGCCGGCGACGACATTGGTATTACCGAAGACAATCCTGCGTATTTCGAAGCGGATTGGGTGCGCGTGTGGCAAGCCAAGCCTGCGAAGCCCGATACAGTGCGCATCATGTCGATGAACTTCGGAACGTGTATGGTCCGAACCGCCGAAGACAAGCTTGCGCTGGGTGACTGCGATGGACAAAATGCCGTTGCGACTCTGACGCCGCTTACCTCGACGACATTCCGCATTAACTTTGGCGATATGTCGATTGATACCCCGAACGAATCGACCGATGCGGGCGTTACGATGGGCCTTTACAAGTGGAACGGCGGCGGACACCAGAAAGTGGTGGTGGAAAAACAGTCCGGTTACGAGGGCTCGGTCGTTCGCATGAAAATGCAACACAGCAACATGTATCTGCGAGCCACCACCGATGGCGAACGCGTGGTGCAGAGCTGGGCCGATGACTGGGAATGGAACCAGATGTGGCGCCTGTTGCCGGATACCGTTAAGGCCGATTCGGGAACGACTGCTCTTACACAAAATGCTAATTTGTATGGAACATCTGTCCATTATGCGGACAATCAGTTATTCGTGGAGCTGGGCAATGCATTTGTCGACGGTGCTGTCGTTCGCGTTCTTGATTTGCATGGGCGCGAAATAATGCGTAGATGGGCACCTCATTCAGTGTTGTTGAATGTTCAGGATTTGGCTCCAGGAATCTACCATGTCGTTGTTCGCGACAAGAGCCGTACGGATATTCGCCGATTCAAAAAATGAATCATAGGTGAGATGTTGCGTTACGTCACAGAATAACCAATTCTCGTAAAATTTTCTTAAAGATTCGGTGACGGCAGTAGCGTAATAATTTAAATTGTAGATATGGAAACTCGATCCCAGAGTTTAGGGGGATTGCCCGTAGCGACTAGCGACGGGCTTTTAGGTGATGGAAATCCATCTTTTGGAAGCATAAAATCTTATGCCTTCTCTGTCCGTTGCCTAAAGGACTAACCTTTCACAAAAAGTTTATATCGAGGAAAAAATGACTAATCTCACCAAAACAACAAACATTTTTGCGGCGCTGGTGTTACTTGCGTCTGCTTCGGCATGGGCGGTATCATCGGTGTGGTCCCCGCTACTGAATATCGATGTGGGCGATACGCTCGTGATCGATGATTTCGAGAACGATGACGAAGGTGAAAACGTCGACATTGTTTCCAATTTGGGCGCATGGTACTCTTTTACGGGAGAGGAGTATACCGTCACATTTAAAAGATCCATTGTTGATTCGGATGGCGAAAAATCAAAAGTCTTGCGGATTGACTATGAGTTTAAGAATCAGACTGAACAGCTAAATAATGGATGGGAGTGGATAGAAACGCGCGTTTATGTCGCGCCGAACTATACTTCCCTGGATTTTTCTAGCTGTACCGAAATTCAGTTCGATTACAAGGCGATATTTAATAATAAAAGTGATGGCGAAAATTGGCTTGATTTGCGCTTTCGCCTAGAGGGTGACGAGAAAAAAGCCAATGCCGGGTCGAACTATTATTCCGTATACTTGGATGAGAGCAATGATTGGCAAACGGTAACGTTTCATTGGAACGATTTTGAACAAGGATATCCGGAATATAATCCGGATGGTATAGATATTCCGGTTGAAACCGTGCAAAAGAATATGTTTGCTTTCAGCTGGTTCTGGCATACAGAGAATGCGGCGACGGGAACTCTTGAACTTGATAACTTCCGTTGCATCAACCAGCCTACTTATGAAGTCAAGTTTATGGCTGGTGACGAGGTGTTTGAATCTGGCATTTACTATAGGGGAACAACTCCTTCTAACCCGACGGCAGATTGTGAGTATAACGAGAACTGCAGAAAGCCGACCAAGGAACCGTCCGAAACGATGATGTACACCTTTAAGAAATGGAACAAGGACATTAAGGCTGTTACGAAGCCCACCGTTTATAAGGCATTGTTCGATTCGACGGAACTCCCCAAAGGCAAGCCGCTGAATATGGCGGTTGATACGCTTTGGTTAGAAAACTTTGAAGATGGCGATAAAGTTGGATCGTTGGGTGGGTCTTGGGATTTCTTTAACTCTCTAAAGTCCAATACGTCTAGCTTTGAATCGGATGGCTCCGAATGGTCTGGCAATCTTGCGGTGATATTAGAAGGATCCTTTAAGGAAGGTGAAGATGATGTCTATTTGAACTTCCGTCTGACAGATGTCCCCGAAAAGACGGTGTCCTTTGAATACTGTTTCGATTTCTTCGGTGATGAAGGCGTCGCCATTCCAGAGGGGTGGGGAGACCGTCAATTTGCTGATCCGACAGATATTGATCTTTCAGACGAATTGCCGCTTTGCAAGAATAACGAAACGTGGAATGCTGAATTTGAACCTAATGATAAATATGGTTATCCACCAGAAGAATCAATTCGCATTAAGTTCAATGCCGATGGCAAGGCTGAAGGGACCGAATATATGTTGCTCAAGGTTATTAACCTGTCAAAAGGATTAGCTGTTGCGCAAGATATGGGAGAAGGCTACGTTCCTTTTAAGATTTATGATGTCGATAAGATGGACGCTCAAGAACCGACTTCTTCCATCGTGACTGTTTCTGGAAATAAAATTCTTGGCATCGGTAATCTTACGGAACCGGAAGACTCTTATGAATGGCTCGGTGCTCGTCTCTACCTGCAAAAAGACAGCTCTGCCGTAGATATGGGGCAGTGCGAGGCGATCCAGTACCGTTACAAGGGTGGACCTCACCAGTTCCGCGTAGAAAGCGCGTATGAAACCGGCTGGCAGCATTATTACATGGATTTTCCGGCCAGTGACGATTGGAAGACTGCCGCTATCTATTGGAACCGCCTAAGTGGGTATGAATGGGCTGATGAAGGCAATCTCCCGTTAAAACAGGTGGGCGTCATCAAGAGGAAGGTTGTTGCCTTGACATGGCAGAGAGATAATTTTTCTACTGATGCAGAGGGTAAAGGTCCGATAGAAATAGATGACATCCGGTGCATCCGTAATTTGCCGAACGTCTTGGCGGAATTTTATAGTGAAGGGAACAAGGTTGCAGAATCTTCTGTTCCTTATTCAGCCTACTTCAGAGATGTTAAGATTCCGAAAGCCCCTGTAAAGGTGTCCGAAGATGGGCAGAATTATGTTTTTGTTGGCTGGACTCCGGAGAAGTATTATGATTTTGAAATGATTGAAAACTTGAGACTTGATGCGCGGTTTGTTCCCACCCGGAAGTTGGAAGTTTCGAGCTCAACTCTGCTCATCGATGACTTTGAAAGCGGAGATCTGGTGAGCCCGCTTGGGGGCTCCTGGAGTATCTCGACTAAAACTGAAACGGCTACAATCGATATGGCTGTGGCGAAAAATAAAAATGCGGACAGCACGTGGCTCAAGGCCAGTTTTACAAATGAAAATGGCGGGTTTACGAGGGCAGATATTGCGTTGAATTTGCTGAAAGATGATGTCGCTCTGGATTTGTCGCAATGTGAAGCAATCCAATACGATTATAGGGGAATGACTCTCCATCAATTCCACTTAGGAACCGAATTTGATAACCTTGAAATAGAACGGGACTATTTTGAAACGGTAAGCGTCTACGCTGAAGAAGATGGTGTAAACTGGCGTACCAAGACTGTTTATTTGAAAAATGCTCAATTAGAATGTCACAATGCCTGTAGGCCTGTTTCTGAGGTGAAGAAAGCGGTGTACCAGTTGTCTTGGAGCTTTGAAACGTATGATTTATATGATTCTCCTAGAACCTTTGAAATTGACAACATCAAATGCGTCCGTACAAATTTTGGTGCGGTGAATATTGCTTTGGATTCTTCGAAGGCGATTATCGACGGGTACTTTACGGATGCGGAAGGTTTCGAAATACCCAAAGATCTTGACGTGAAGGAAGTCGAATTCCGCCGTACGTTTGAAGTGGGCAAGAGCGCGACGATTATGCTTCCGTTCTCGATTGACGTTTCGAAGGTGGAAGGCGCCAAGTTCTATGGATTTGCCCAGATGGATTACGTAGATGGCGAATGGAAGGCGGGCGTTACAGAGGAAACTGAAAAGCTTCTTGCGAATACTCCGTACATGGTGATTCCGACGGGTAACGCGGTTACCTTCAACCTGAAAGAAGATGAATACGTTACCTTAACCACGAGTGGCGCCAAGACGACCGTTCTTGGGGATTGGGAACTGCGCGGGGCCTCCGGAAACATCTCCCTTTCTGATTCGACTCACTTGATTGGCCGTGTTTATGGCTTTGCCGGTCAAGCGAAAGATGGATTCAAGGTGGGTGATTTTGTGAAGTTCGGTAAAGGTGCGACGATTCCTGCATTGCGTTGCTATTTGGTGTATACCGGTGAATTGCCGGATGAAAATTCGAATACGAATAATGCGCCGCTTCCGAGGGGTGTTGCAAGTATCGAAGGCTTGCAGGACAGCATTAGCATCGAAATCCTGGAAGAATCCGGCAATGTGATGGCCGTAGGAACTTTCGATTCCAAACGAAACGAATTCCGTGTCAACCGCTACCATCTGGATCAGTGGTATGACTTGCGCGGACGCCGTTTGAAAGGGAAACCCACCGTCAAGGGAACCTATTACAATAACGGCAATATGGTGATTATCAAGTGAAAATAAAAAAGAAGGGAAATATCCCTTCTTTTTTTATAGGGCATCTATCCTTATTCTTGTTCGGATGGATGCTTTTTAAATGACCTGAACGAGTAGGCCCTTGAGGTACTGACCTTCGGGGAAGGCCGTATTCACGGGGTGGTCGGCGGGTTGGCCGAAGCGTTCAATGATTTGAACGCGCCGTTTCGCAT
>JAEEGH010029600.1_pt1 | contig 10692 bp, 9 predicted proteins | sample 9134181 | NCBI WGS metagenome assembly JAEEGH01 (sample SAMN16246544, study PRJNA631951) | gut metagenome | biome: gut microbiome; feature: rumen; material: DP-attached | host: Bos | place: Iran: Karaj | collected 2018-10
CTTTCGGTGCAAACTGTTAACTTCTGCGGTCACATAGCCCGCTATGCTCCCTTATCAGTTAACATTTTGCCCTCGAAACAAATTCAAAAATCTGACAGTGGGAATTATTAGAACCCACCTTTATTGTTTAAAGAATGTTAATGCCGTGCAGTTTTTGCAAGAATTATTTGCAGGAAATCATAAATAGTATTACTTTTGCAGTGTACTATTATAGTAGTACACCATAAAACTATTAGCTAAACAAACAAAAATACATTAAATTATGATTGAGGTAAAAGACATCAGTTACAAGTATCCAGGTCAGAAGGGCCTGGTATTCTGCGATTTCAGTCTGACACTGGAACAGAACAAAATCTACGGCCTGTTGGGCAAGAACGGAACGGGCAAGTCAACATTGCTGTATCTTATAAGCGGACTGCTGAGAGCAAAGAAAGGCTCTGTGCGCTTTGACGGCATTGAGACCTGCAAGAGGACAGTGGACACGCTGAGCGAGATATTCATAGTGCCTGAGGAGTTTGACCTGCCTGCCATGTCGCTGAAGGAGTATGTAAAGCTGAACAGTCCGTTCTACCCTATGTTTGACGGCGACGTACTCGAGGAGTGCCTGAGTGATTTTGAACTGACCTCTGACGTGAAGCTCGATGCCCTGTCTATGGGACAGAAGAAAAAGGTGTTCATGGCTTTCGCTCTGGCAACCAATACCAAGGTGTTGCTGATGGACGAGCCTACCAACGGACTGGACATTCCGTCAAAGAGCCAGTTCCGCAAGGTGATAACGCGACACATGACCGACAACCGCACCTTGATAATATCCACCCACCAGGTGCACGACATAGAGTCGCTGCTCGACCATATCCTGATACTGTCGCCGCAGAAGATGCTGCTCAATGCATCGGTGGCAGAGATACAAGGCCGATACACCTTTGAGTATCGCACTGCCAGCGAGATGGACAATGTAATATATGCCGAGCCTTCGCTGCAAGGCAACGCTGTCATTGCGCCACGCAAGGAGGGTGATGCTGAGACACAGGTAAACCTCGAACTTCTCTTTAATGCGGTAAACGAGGGAAAGGTAAAATAGCCCCACCCCAGTCGCCCCCATAGGGAGGGAAGAATCTAAGTGTAGGATTAAAAAGAAAATCAGATGTTATGAACGATTTTAGTATAAAAAGGACAACCAACATCGTACGTTTGTTGTGGCCAATGTATAAGGCTGATATCGCAAAACGTCCGTTATTCCTCATGGCAGGAATATCTTTGTATATGGTTGCAAGTGGCTATACACATGGACAAAAGCACGACTTCTCGGACATGAGCAGAATCTATGAAGGCGCGTCTATCATGTTCTTTGGTATTATATTAGGATGCATTTTTAGTCCCTTAGGAATGTTTTATCCATACGCCAAAATAAAGGAGAAGTATCAAAACAGAGGCTTGCTGATGCTCCCGGCATCAAACCTGGAAAAATACATAACCCACTATGCTTTTGTCTGGCTGAATATATTTAGTATTTTAAGTGGAATTCTCATAGCAGACCTGACGCAGTATGCCGTACACACAATGATGGGACATGAAGGTGCGATGCTGATAATTCAGTACATGGTACCAAGCAAAATCTTTGAAACGTTCTTTGGCAACGTGAACACTCCTATGGTATCCCACCCTTGGCGTGCAATAGCGTTGTGGTTGCATTCACTCTGTGCTCTCGGGGTTACATTTTTCAAGTCATACAAACATGGCGCTTGGCTTACCATCTCGATACTTCTCGTTTTCGGCATGCTGATATTTGCATTGTTCGGAATGGGCATCGTTACTTTTTGGTGGAATAATCTCGGTTATTTTAATGCCATGTTCATATTGCTTACACCTGTAAACTTCCTGCTGTCATACCATTTCTTCTGTAGTCAGCAGATAACGGCACGTTTCATAAACATATAAAATAAAAAAAATCATGAACAGTTTCAATATAACACGATTCGGACAGACACTGCGCTGGGTGATTGCCGTCAACTACCGAACGATGCTGCTGTGGACGACAGGCGTCGCATTGATAACTTTTATAGTTGAATTATATATCCTGAAGATGTCACACATTCCGCTGGATCTCATGCAATCCTCTTTTGGCTTTGGTATCTTCGTTATGATGATAGCCTTCGCATTCCTTGCGAGCTATGTAACATCCTTTATTAGTGAGAAGCGTAGGCGCACGGCTTTTCTGGCTTTGCCAGCAACAAATTCTGAGAAATTTCTTTCGCTGATAACATACACATCCGTAATTTGGCTTTGTGCGGTGTTCCTTGCTTTAGTAGCAGGCGACTCCCTACGTATGTTATTCTGCTGGATAAGATATCATTCTGACACGACACCAGATGAATACTACAAGTGGTACTCTTCAGTACTGACGATGTCTAAGCGCCTATTCCATGATATTGTACCACCTTATGCCAGATATGAAACATGGTTTATGGTGATGAGATTTATCATAACTATAACTTTCATATCATGGACACACTCGCTTTATACCTTAGGTGGGACAGTAATACGCAAGTATTCATTCGCGATTGTCACGGCATTATTCATTTCTTGCTTTGTAATATTTGTCGAAATAAATTCAACATATCGCTTCGATTGGTTTGAAGAAGAATGGATAGAGAAAGCAGGCTGTTATTATGCTTACTCCAAAGAAATAGGCGTGGAACCATATATTCTCAGTGTATTGTTGCCGTTGCTCACCGTATTCAACTACTGGGCGTCATACCGTACGTTCAAGGGTTTTCAGGTAATAAACCATAAATGGATAAACTTATGATATTCTCAAACGATAAACCTATATATATACAGATGGCAGACCGCCTGTGCGACGAGATACTGTCTGGAGTTTATAAAGACGATGACCGCATACCGTCGGTAAGGGAGTATGCCGTATTGCTTGAGGTGAACACCAACACGGCAGTGAAGGCATACGAACAACTGGCGCGCGAGGAAATCATATACAACAAGCGCGGACTGGGTTACTTCGTGACCAAAGGGGCAAAGAAACAGATTATGAAGGCTCGTAAAAAGGAGTTTATGAAGGAGCGCCTGCCAGAGCTGTTCCGACAGATGCAGCTGCTCGACATAACCATAGACGACGTGACAGAGGAATACAAGAGGATGCAAGAGACAGACAAAGCATAAAGCGCCCATCTGCCAAACACTGTTTCTTCTTCAAAGGAAGATTTATTCCTCTCCAAAATTTTGCTTTTTCCTCCCTTTTTCGTAACTTTGCACAACCAAAACATTTACTGCGTTGATAATAGAAATAGACAAAGGCTCGGGATTCTGTTTCGGGGTCACGACAGCGATAGAGAAGGCGGAGGAGACTCTGCGCTCGGGCAGGCAACTGAGTTGCCTGGGCGACATAGTGCACAACGGTATGGAGTGTGCACGCCTCAACTCCATGGGACTGGTGACCATAGAGCATGAAGAGTTCTCACGACTGCATGACGCCACCGTACTGCTGCGTGCACACGGCGAGCCGCCATCCACCTATGCCACGGCGCAGAGTAACAACATAACACTGATAGATGCCACCTGTCCCGTGGTGCTGGCTCTGCAAAAGAGAATCAAGAAGATGTATGAGAGTACTCGCGGCACTGACTCTGACGGACGGACAAGCGACATCGTGATATTCGGAAAGAACGGTCACGCCGAGGTATTGGGACTGGTAGGCCAGACGGAGGGCAATGCCATCGTGATAGAGCACTTGGAGGACGTGAGGAAGCTGGACTTCTCACATAATATATACCTGTACTCACAGACCACCAAGTCACTCAGCGAGTTCCACCAGATAATAGAATACTGCAGGGAGCACATGGAGAAAGGTGCCACCTTTGAGTCGTTTGACACTATATGCCGCTCCGTAGCCAACCGTATGCCCAGCATCTGCGAGTTTGCCCGCAAACACGAGTTGGTGCTCTTCGTATGCGGCAGAAAGAGCAGTAACGGCAAGGTGCTATACAACGCCTGCCGCGAGCATAACCCCAACACTCACCTTATAGAGGGCCCCGACGAGATAGACGTGGCATGGCTGCAGGGCATTGACAGCATTGGCATATGCGGTGCTACGAGTACGCCGAAATGGCTCATGGAGCAATGCAAGGAGAAAATAGAGAAACTAAAGGATTGAAAGGATGAAAAAGATTACCATAGCAATTGACGGCCACAGCAGTTGTGGCAAGAGCACCATGGCGAAGGCCCTGGCTAAGAAGATAGGTTATATATATGTGGACACCGGCGCCATGTACCGCGCCGTTACTCTATACTGTATGCGTAACAACCTCTTTGATGACAACGGCGAGGTGCTGACCAACAAACTGCAGGAAGCCATGGCCAACGTAAAGGTGTCGTTCAAGTTCAATAAAGAGACCGGGCGTCCCGACACTTATCTCAACGGTGAGCGCGTGGAGGACGTGATACGTTCCATAGAGGTGTCTAACCATGTCAGCAAGGTTGCCGCCATTCCTTTCGTACGCGAGGCGATGGTGGACCAGCAGCGCGAGATGGGAAAGGAGAAAGGCATCGTGATGGACGGACGTGACATTGGCACAACGGTATTCCCTGATGCCGAACTGAAGATTTTTGTCACAGCCTCAGCAGAGGTGCGTGCTCAGCGCCGCTATGACGAGTTGCAAGTAAAGGGTATGCCTGCCGACTATGACGAGATATTGCGCAACGTGAAGGAACGCGACTATATCGACTCACACCGCGAGGTGTCACCGCTGCGCCAGGCCTCTGACGCATTGTTGCTCGACAATAGCAACATGACTATAGAGGAGCAGGACGAGTGGCTGATGAAACAGTTCACCGCACACAGTGCATAATGCACAATTATGAATTATGAACTATGAACTGTGAATAGTGAACTGACATGACCGTTTGTATAGCTGAGAAACCAAGCGTGGCACGCGACATAGCCAAAGTACTCGGGGCTAACACCTCCAGAGAAGGATACATGGAGGGCAACGGCTACCAGGTGACATGGACGTATGGCCACCTGTGCACGCTGAAAGAACCTAACGACTATCAGGAGATGTGGAAGCACTGGTCGCTGGGCGCACTGCCCATGATACCGCGACGCTTCGGCATCAAACTGATAGACCAGGAGCATATAACGAAACAGTTTGCCATAGTGGAGAAACTGTTTCAACAGGCTGACTGTATCATCAACTGCGGTGATGCCGGACAGGAGGGTGAACTGATACAGCGATGGGTAATGCAGAAAGCCGGCGTGGCTGGCAAATGCCCGGTGAAACGTCTGTGGATTTCCTCTCTTACCGAAGACTCTATAAAGGAGGGATTCAACAACCTTAAGGACCAGAAGGAGTATGAACCGCTCTATATGGCAGGGCTGTCACGCGCCATAGGCGATTGGCTGCTCGGCATGAATGCCACGCGCCTTTACACTATAAAGTATCGCAGCAACCGACAGCGTGGAGCTGACGGCGGCAGCGTTTTGTCCATAGGCAGAGTACAGACACCTACCCTCGCCATAATAGTAAACCGACAGAGGGAGATTGACAACTTCAAGCCGGAGCCTTACTGGGTGTTGTCAACAATATACCGCGACACACTGTTTACCGCCACAAAGGGCAAATACATGAAGAAGGAGGAGGGAGAGGCAGCCTTTGCCGAGATAAAGGACAAGCCCTTTGAGGTGACAAGCGTACAGAAGAAGAACGGCACGGAGAAACCGCCGCAGTTGTTTGACCTGACAACGCTGCAGGTGGAGTGCAACAAGAAGTTCTCTTACACTGCTGAGATGACACTCAACATCATACAGAGCCTGTATGAGAAGAAGGTTACCACATACCCGCGTGTTGACACGCAATACCTTACCGACGACATCTACAAGAAATGCCCGCAGACGCTTAACGGCGTCTTCAAGGTGCAGTTTGCCGGCGAACGCCCGTATGCCGACCTTATCAAGGCTATCGGCGGCAAGCCTCTCGCCAAGAGCAAGAAGGTGTTTGACAACTCCAAGGTGACCGACCACCATGCCATCATACCTACCGGAGTAGTACCGGCAGGACTAACCGACATGGAGCGCAACGTGTATGACCTCGTGGTGCGCCGCTTCATTGCCGTGTTCTACCCCGATTGCAAATTCTCGACCACCACAGTAGAGGGACAGGCTGGCGACGTGAAGTTCAAGGCTACCGGCAAGGAAATACTGGAGCCGGGATACCGTATAGTGTTTGAAAAAGCAAAAGCTGCAGAGCCAAGCAATGACAGCGAGGGGGAGAAGAAGGAGGACAACGAGGAGAAGACTCTGCCCACATTCACCAAAGGCGAGAGCGGACCGCATGAGCCTACGCTGACAGAGAAGCAGACCACCCCTCCACCTTATTATACCGAGGCCACGCTGCTGCGTGCCATGGAGACGGCAGGTAAGTTTGTGGACAACGAGGAACTGCGTGCCGCTATGAAGGAGAACGGCATAGGCCGTCCGTCATCAAGGGCTAACATAATAGAAACATTGTTCAAGCGCCACTACATCAAGCGTGAGCGCAAGCGCATAGTGGCAACCGCCACCGGCACCGCACTGATTGACATAATACACGAGGAACTGCTGAAATCGCCTGAGCTTACAGGACTGTGGGAGAAGAAGCTGCGCGACATAGAACACCAGAAGTATGACGCCGGCACTTTCATCAACGAACTGAAGGAGCAGATTACGCAGATAGTAAACCAGGTGTTGGCTGACAACAGCAACAGAAAACTGGAAATTGAGGGATAAGCATCCTTAACATACATCAAGTAAAAGGCGTAAGAAACGAAATAGCTTGCTAAAAGTTTTCTTTTCACATAAGAAAGTGTTTACTTTGCACCCCGAAAAAAAAGGATAACATTTATCAATTAACAAAGAAAAGAAAACTATGAAGAAAATTCTTATGGTCGCAGTTATGGCTGTAGCAGCTGTTTCTGCAAACGCACAGTGGTATGTCGGTGGTCAGCTTGGTCTTGACTTCAACAAAGCAAAAAAGGATGCAGACTCACAGATGACATTCTCTATCGCACCAGAGGTAGGTTACAACATCAACGAGAATTGGGCTGTAGGTGCACAGGTCGGCTTCTCTATGGCAAACAAGTTGAAGGAAGGTGGCAATATTATATATGATCCATACGGAATCATTACAGGATATACAGGAGATACAGGAGATACAGAAGCAACTTACGATGCTACAGGTACATCATTCTTCATCGCTCCTTATGCCCGTTATACATTTGCTAAAAGCGGAAACGTTTCATTCTTCGTTGATGGTGGCATAGGTTTCGCTACAGCAAACTATGACATTGACAACCCATACGAGAAGTACAACGAGTCTGGTACTATATTCCACATCGGTCTCCGTCCTGGTATCGCATTCAAGGCTACAGACAAAATCAGCTTCGTAGCCACAACCGGATACTTCGGATACATGAAGAAGAGCGATGATGTTTATGGTGGCGGTTCAAGATTCGGCTTGAACGTAAACGGAAACGCACTTCAGTTCGGTTTCTACTACAACTTCTAATTGAAAGTCAGAACAAAAAACATACAAGCCTGCGAGTATAATGCTCGCAGGCTTTTTTTGTTGCAATAAATTTTGGCGTTTTCGCTAAAAAAGTGTAATTTTGTATCTTGGTGACCTAACAAACACTGCAAGAAAAGAAAATGATAGACTTTACATTCTATTCCCCTACTGAGTTCGTATTCGGACATGACACCGAGACACGCGCCGGACAACTGGCGAAACGCTACGGTGCACACAAGGTAATGATAGTATATGGCGGCGGCAGCGCCGTGAGAAGCGGCTTGATTGACAAAGTGAAAGCCTCTCTTGAAGCTGAGGGACTGAGCTATTGCGAGATGGGCGGCGTACGTCCTAACCCTACCGACGTAAAGGTGTACGAAGGAATAGAAATAGCAAGGAAGGAACAGGTGGACTTCCTGCTCCCTGTTGGTGGCGGTAGCGTCATCGACACAGCTAAGGCTATCGCTTGCTCTGTTGGCTACAACGGCGACTTCTGGGATTTCTTCATCGGCAAGGCTAAGGTCTCTGACGCACTGCCTATAGGCGTAGTGCTCACAATACCTGCCGCCGGCTCTGAAGGTTCAGGCAACTCCGTGATAACACGTGAGGCAACGCAACAGAAGTTAGGCATCAAGCAACCTATGACGCTGCGTCCGCGTTTCTCCATAATGAATCCGGAACTGACTGTCACACTACCGCAGTGGCAGACAGCGTCAGGCATCTGCGACATGATGGTGCACATCCTTGAGCGTTACTTCACCAACACACCAAGCACAGAAATAGGCGACCGTATGTGTGAGGGGGTACTGATGGCCATCATCAATGAGGGACGCAAAGTAATACTCAACCCTGAAGACTACGAGGCCCGCGCCAACATCATGTGGAGCGGTATGGTGGCACATAACGGCACCTGCGGCGTAGGATGTGAGGAAGACTGGAGCGGACACCAGATGGAGCACGAACTGAGTGCGATGTACGACGTGACACACGGCGCTGGACTGGCTGTCATCACTCCTGCATACATGGAGTTTATGGCCCACCACCATGCAAAGCGTATACGCCAGTTTGCTGAGCGTGTGTTCGCTGTCCCTGCCGACTTCGGCTCTGAGGAGGAGATTGCATTGGAGGGCGTAAGGCGCTTCAGGGCTTTCCTGCATGACGACCTGCACCTGCCGACAACTCTTGATGAACTGTTACCATCCCTTTCACGTCAGGAGATAGAGACCGCCATTCCAGAACTTGTGGCAAGGTTGCACAAGAACAAGGGCGAGAAGTTTGGTGCTTTCTACCCTATCACTCCTGATGTCAGCACTGAGATATACCGCATAGCACTAAAATAAGAATAACACTTAACGTCAAATACCCCCCATGAACCTACAACGTTTACTTTTAACGCTGTTTACCACGGCAACCGTTGCTGTTGTTTCAGCAGACAACGTACCGGCTTTCCCCGGTGCCGAGGGCTTCGCCAGATACACCACTACCGGTGGCAGAACGACAACATCAGGACGTGTATATCACGTCACACGTCTTGCCGATGACACCAGCAAAGGCTCATTGCGATGGGCACTGAAACAGACTATGCCGGGTACTATCGTGTTCGACGTAAGCGGATACATTGACTTGACGAAGCAACTTGACATACCAAGCAACTGCACCATAGCCGGACAGACAGCACCGGGCGACGGCATCACACTGCGTTACTACACTGTTTCATTCAACAAAAGTGAGAACGTGATAGTACGCTTCATACGTTTCCGCCGCTCACAGATAAAGGATGTTGATGACGGAGCAGACGCAGCATGGGGCAGACAGAAGAAGAACATCATACTCGACCACTGCTCTTTCTCATGGAGCATTGATGAGCTGGCGTCCTTCTATGACAACCAGAACTTCACTATGCAATGGTGCGTGCTGGGCGAGGCTCTGCGCAACCCTGGCCACTCAAAGGGTGAGCACTCATACGGCGGTATATGGGGAGGTAAAGGAGCTTCTTTCCACCACAATATGTTGTGCCACATGCAGAACCGCGTACCACGTTTCAACGGCGCACGATATAATTTCACCGACAACCTTGACACCCAACAATACGAGAACTGCATACAGGCTGAGCGCGTGGACTTCCGCAACTGTCTTATGTATAACTGGGGCACGGGTGGTTGCTATGGCGGACCTGGTGGTGGACAGATAAACATGGTAAACAACTATTATCAGGGCGGTCCTGCTACAAGTCATCCTACACAGGTAACAAACATCAGCGTAGGCAACAGTGGTAACGCAAGCGGACATGAAATTTATTGGGGCTATGCCTCACGCTATTATATCAATGGTAACTATGTAGAGGCCGCCATGTATGAGTCTGACGAACCAGAGAACTACGACTGGAAAGGTGTATTCTCTTCTGACGACGGACTGAAATACGTCAATGGGGACATGTTTATCCCCGATGCCGCACACTACTACGGCAATGACGTGACATACTACAGGATTGACGGTACAGACTGCGTACCAGTGAAAATGACAGAGCCAATAGAGTGTGGCGAGGTAACTACACACACTGCCGTCAACGCCTATGACAAAATCATGAAATACTGCGGCTCTTCACTCGCACGCGACGCCGTTGACGCACGTTACATGGAGGAGGCATATACCGGTACTTGTAAATATGTGGGTACTGTAACGGTAAGTCCGAAGGACGGCTCTGCGGTGACACCGCTGCCTGGCATCATCGACTTAATACAAGACCCTGCCGGCACTACCGACAGCAGGCTCGTGGCATATCCAGAACTTATTTCTGAGAGCCGCGCCTCTAACTGGGACACCGACCAGGACGGCATGCCTGACGCTTGGGAAGTGGCTAACGGCCTCAACAAGAACAGTGCGAGCGACGCCGTGACATACACTCTTGACTCTAAGAAATGGTACACTAACCTTGAGGTATATCTCAACAGCATAGTGGAGGATATCGTCAAAGGCGGCAATGCAGATGCCGAGGTCAACGTAGACGAGTACTACCCTGCTATTGCTGCTACTGCTGTAAGCAACGTGCATCCACAAACTACAGCTATCAGCAAGGTGGAGTATTTCTCTATCGACGGACTGCAACTTGACAAGCCGCAGCCAGGAGTCAACATCC
>JAEEGH010029605.1_pt1 | contig 10691 bp, 9 predicted proteins | sample 9134181 | NCBI WGS metagenome assembly JAEEGH01 (sample SAMN16246544, study PRJNA631951) | gut metagenome | biome: gut microbiome; feature: rumen; material: DP-attached | host: Bos | place: Iran: Karaj | collected 2018-10
ATATTTTTGACCGGTTCTACAAGACCCGGGGCGAAGACAATAAATCCGGCAGCGGCCTGGGACTGGCCATTGCCAAAGAAATTGCGGAACGGCATGTAATCGCCCTGCGGATGCAGAGCGAATACGGCAAGGGATCCACGGCGGTGATGGAGCTTCCGAAACCGGAAGAACTCACCGCGGAAGAAAAAGCGGAAATGGAACCGTAATGAGGGAAGGCTGACCCGGTCAGTCTCAAAAATCGCCGGAAGGACTTTCGGTGAAAGACTCAGTGATATAATCGCCGGAAGGACTTTCGGTGAAAGACTCAGTGATATAATTGCCGGAAGACTTTCGGTGAAAGAATCAGTTATGGTACACACGTAAGATCAATCATGCAGGAGTTCATACATGGAGTACGGATGTAAAAATAAAGTTGTGCTCATTACCGGCGGAACCAGCGGCATCGGACTGGCCGCGGCCCGGACTTTCTGGCAGGACGGGGCAAATGTCTTCCTCGTGGGCCGGAACCGGACCCGGGGCATGCAGGCGCTGGCGGAGATCATCGGCTGCAAGGATCCGGAAAGCCTTGTCTTTCCCGGCCGGCCGGAGGCGATGCATACCTTCAGCGCTGCCGACGGAATGAAGAAAGAGGGATGCGCAGCCTGGAAGAGTACCGTGCCGGGTACGGTGAAAGACCTGGCAAGGCTCCGCTATATCTGTGGGGACGTGACGAAACCGGCGGACTGTCGGATGGCGGCTGCGATAGCAGGGTACTACGGGTCCGACCGGATCGACATCCTGGTGAACAGCGCCGGCATCTATCAGGAAAAACGGATCGAACAGGTTACGGTGGCAGAGTATAACCGGATCATGGACGTGAACGTAAAAGGAACCCTCTTTATGATCCAGGCCTGCCGGCCGTACATGCTGTCCCGCGGAGAAACGGAAACCAGGGCGGCGCAGAAAACCGGAAACGGGTCCGCGGCAGACGCAACAGACAGCACAACGCAAGCAACAGACTGCACAACGCAGAACCAAGAAGCGCCGGATACTACAAATGAAAGCAGCAGCCGTTCCCGGACCGCACAGGACCGCTGCATTATCAATATTGCCAGCGACGCCGGCATCGGCGGCAACTACGGCTGCCCGGTGTACTGTGCGTCCAAAGGCGCGGTGGTGTCCCTGACCAAAGCGCTGGCCCTGGACCTGGCGCCGGACATCCGGGTCAACTGCATCTGCCCGGGGGATGTGGATACACCACTGCTGACAGCTCAGCTGGCTGCGGCGGACGGCAGCTATACGAAATCGGAGATGGGGGAGAGCTATCCCCTGGGGCGCATCGCAACTGCCGAAGAAGTGGCCCATGTGATCTGCAGCGTGGCCTCTCCGGCCAATTCCTTCATGACCGGGGCCGTGATCCCCGTGGACGGCGGACTGACCGCAATGGGGTGAAGTAAATCTGAAGGTTGGAGGAATGATTATGGATACAAACCAGCCGATTGGCGTCATTGATTCCGGCGTAGGCGGCCTCAGCGTATTGCGCGCGCTGCAGCAGACTATGCCCCATGAAACCTTTTTATATCTGGGGGACACGGCCCGGGCTCCTTACGGCACCCGCAGCCGGGAAACCATCACCGCCTTTGTGGCGCAGATGACAGACTGGCTGGAGCAAAAAGGAATCAAACAGCTGGTGGCAGCCTGCAATACGATTACGGTGCTGGGCACCGACGTGATCCGGGGCGCCCATACCTTTCCCGTCATCGGCATGTCCAAAGGCGTGGACCTGGTGCTGCAGGCCACAAAAAACAAACACATCGGACTGATGGCCACGGACTTTACCGTAGGCACCGGAGCGCACCGGAAAGAAATTCAGGCAGCGGACCCCGCCGCGGAAGTCTTCGGGGTGGGCTGTACGAAATTTGTACCGCTGATCGAAGGCAACCGGTTTGGCAGTCCCGAACTGAAAGAAGCCATCCGGGAATACGCGGAAGCGCTGCAGGCCAACCAGGTGGACACAGTCATTTTGGGCTGTACCCATTATCCCTTTGTGAAAAGTTATCTGGAAGAAGCCTTCGGACCGGGAGTGACCGTCATCGACCCCGCCGCCGCCACAGCCCTGCAGGCCAAAGCGGACCTGGAAGCGCGGAACCTGCTGCAGACAGAAGGCCCGGGCCACAGCACCATCTGCTTCACCGGCGACATACAGAAAGGGAAACTGTTAGCCGCAAGGATGTTAAATTTAGAAACCTGCGACTTCCGGCAAATAAAACTAAATTAAGCTTGGGATGGGACACCGGAAGGGCTCCCAATTTGCCGATATGGGGCAATGCAAAGTTTGCTGAATTGAGCAGTAAAGAAATTGAACGCGGGGACACCGGAAGGGCTCCCAGTTTGCCGATATAGGGCAACACAAAGTTTGCTGACTTGAGCAGTAAAGAAATGGAACGCGGAGGCATCCCGGAAGGGCTCCCAGTTTGACGATACCGAGCAACGCGAAGCTTGCTGAGCGTGCGCAGTGAGGAAGTGGGAGGCGGGATGCCCCCGCGTTCCAAAAATCCATAATAAAAATCCGTCTTTTGTTTTACATCATTTCCTACGTTTGTATTTTCAATGCACTGAAATTGTGTTATAATATTAACAATATTATGGGATAACTATGCCCATAATTCCAAGTTCATAATTCTTTCTGAATTTTATGGAAGAATGAAAAAATAAAAATATAAAAAATCATAAAGGTGGTGAGTTGTGAATGTCCATACTGGATGAAATCAAGGCGGCCGAAGCTGCAGCTGCACAGGCTAAGAAAGAAGCTGCCCTGACCAGTCGCAATCTCCTGCGGGATGCGGAGGAGGCAGCCAACCGTGAAGCCGACGCCATGATCACGGCGGCCCGCGCCGCTGCCAAAGATACCGTTGCCAAAGCGGAAGCCCACGCCCGGGTCAAGGCGAAGGAACTGGTAGCAGAACGGGCCAGGACCGACCGTGCCGAGGCGGCAGCCGCTGCGGAGAAGCTCCCCGAAGCTGTAGCTTATATTTTAGAAAGGGTTGTGGTTTAGTATGCTGATTGCAATGAAAAAGGCAACGCTCTTCGCACTGAAGGAAGACCGCGACGCCATTTTACTTGCGCTGCAGAAAGACGGCAACATCATGCTCATTTCGGAAGGCGAAAAGACCCAGGCGCTCGAAGGAGCGGACAAGGTGAGCGATCAGATCGTCAAGACCAAGGACGCCCTGAAATTTGTGGACCTGCATGGGAAAAAAGATTCCATGTTTGCATCCCGCCTTCCGGTTTCCTATGATTCCTTCCTCCATGAATCGAAGGAAGGCTCAGACCTGGCAGACCAGGTAGAGGTACTCTCCGGCAAGATCATGTCCCTCCGCAACGAGGCGTCGACCATGACCAGCCAGGTGGAGGCCCTGCAGCCGTGGATCGACCTGGACATCCCGCTGGAGCAGCTGGCTCCCACGGACACCAGCGTCTATTTCGCGGGCTACCTGCCGGAACTGGAAAAGGAAGCGTTCCTGGAGGATATCAAAGAGCTGACGGCAGAGCCTGTCGTGCTGAAAGAAGCACCGGAGGGACGCGCCATGCTCATCTTCTGCGTGAAGGAAGATGCAGCCCGGCTCAAGCATTTCCTCAAAGCGCATGACTTTGCCGATGTAGTCTTTCCCAAGCGTACGGGACTGGTTTCGGAGATCGTCGTAGACCTTACGGAAGCCGCCCGGGTGAAGAACTTACGCGCCGACGAGCTGGAGGCAGAAGCCATCAAAATTGCCGAAAGCAAAGCGGAACTTCAGTTATATTACGACCAGCTGACGGCCAGGGAAGAACGTCTGGCCAACGGCGGCGTAGAGACAGAAAAAACCTTTTATATGCAGGGCTGGGTCAGAAAGGACCGCACGGTGGAAGTAGAAAGAGCCGTACGGAGCGTGACGGACGCGTACCAGATCGAGTTCGCCGACCCGGCGGAGGGAGAAATTCCGCCCACGGAAATGGAAAACAATTCCTTCGTCAAGCCCTACGAATCCGTTATCGAATTGTATTCACGGCCCCAGGCGGGCAGCATTGACCCGGACTTCCTGATGGCGCCGTTCCACTTTATCTTCTTCGGCATGATGCTCTCGGACGCAGGGTACGGCCTGGTGCTCACCATCGGCCTGCTGATCGCCATGAAACTGGCCAAGCCCCAGGGCTTTGCCGGCAAGCTGGGCATGGTCATCCTCTTCGGCAGCATCTCCACCGTCATCTGGGGCGCCCTATTCGGCGGCTGGTTCGGCCTGGAGCTGCACCCGCTGCTCTTCGTGCCCATGAAGGAACCGTTAAAGATGCTGGCCCTCTGCTTTGGGCTGGGCATCCTGCACCTGGTCTGCGGCATGCTGCTGAAAGCCTACATGCTCATCCGGGACGGAGACATCTTCGGGGCCTTCTGTGACGAGATCAGCTGGCTGATCATGTTCGCGGGCTTCTTCTGCATGGCTGTTGTTCCGGGACCCACCGGCAAGTATCTGGCCATCGCAGGCGCCGCCATCATCGTACTGACGGGCGGGCGCGCCAAGGAAGGCATCGTAGGGAAACTGATGGGAGGCCTCCTCAGCCTATACAACATCAGCGGATACATGAGCGACCTGCTCAGCTACTCCCGAATCTTTGCGCTGGGTCTGGCCACAGGCGTTATCGCCATGGTTATCAACACCATCGCGCAGATGCTTCTGGAAGCGGGACCGGTGGGAACTATCGTAGCCGTGCTGGTACTTCTGGGCGGTCACCTCTTCAACATCATCATCAATGTACTGGGCGCCTTCGTACACAGCAGCCGTCTGCAGTACATCGAATTCTTCGGCAAGTTCTATGAAGCCGGCGGCAAGGCGTTCGTACCCCTGGCCATCCGGACCAAATATATGAACGTGACGAAGTAGAAAAACGTAACAAAAATATTTCAGCAAATCATTGCAGAAAAAAATGCAACGCAATAATGCAGCAAAAAATCTTAAAAATTTGCAGCACAAAAATTTCTGCAATGAAGCAATGAAAACCGTGTAACAAATCCGTGTAACAAAAAATTTTATATAAACGTAATTTTAAAGGAGGCAGTTAATTATGATTACTTTAGGAACAGCTCTTGCTTTTGCAGGCGCAGCAGTTGCCGCCGGTGTAGCCGGCGTAGGGAGCGCCATGGGCGTAGGTATTGCGGGTCAGGCCGCGGCCGGTGTCGTATCCGAAGATCCGGACAAGTTCGGTAACGTGCTCGTACTCCAGGCTCTGCCGGGTACCCAGGGCATTTACGGCCTGCTGATTGCATTCATCATCGTCCTGAACCTGGGCGTGATTGACGGCAACGTGAAGGAACTGACCACCGACCAGGGCATCGCCCTGTTCTGCGCCGCCCTGCCGATGGCCATCGGCGGCCTGATGAGCGGTCTGTACCAGGGCAAAGTTGCCGCGTCCGGCATTTACCTGTGCGCAAAGCGTCCGGAAGAAACCGGTAAGGGCATCATTCTGGCAGCCATGGTTGAAACCTACGCAGTATTGGCACTGCTCATCTCCTTCATCATGGTAAACGGTGTAAAGCTCTAAGGGAGGAAGACCGATGGCAGCAAACAAGATTATTCTCAAGATAGAGGAAGACGGCGCCCGGGAAGCGGCTGAAATTGTTGATGCCGCTAAGAAAAAGGCCGCTGCCTCTACTGAAAAAATAAAAGCTGCTGCAAAGGTAAAAATAGATGAAATCAATGCCCAGGCTGCGGCCGATGCCGACGAGGCAGCCCGCCGCCAGACCCTGATCGCCGAACTGGAAGCCAGGAAGAACGCCCTGGACAGTAAGCGCCAGGTGCTGGAGGAAGCGTTTGCCAAAGCGGAAGAAACCATCAACGCCATGCCGGATTACAAATGGGAGCAGTTCATTACTTCCATTGTCGTGAAATCCGCTGAAACCGGAACGGAAAAAATCTGCGTGCCGGCAGCGGACAGGGCGAAATATGAAGGAGGCTTCCTGGCCCGGCTGAACGAAGCGCTGGTCAAGGCAGGCAAGCAGGGAAAACTCACGCTGTCCGACGAGGCGGCGAAGTTCTCCGGCGGCATCCTCCTGCAGGGCAAAACAAGTGATTTCGACGGATCCTTTGCAACGATTATGAGGGATGTCCGCACCCGGATCGAAAAGGAAGTGGCGGACATGCTCTTTGCCGCGGAGGTGAAATAGCATGCCGCAGGCAAGTTATGAATACGCAGTAGGCCGTATCAGCCAGCTCTCCACAAAGATGCTGGACGCGGCCAAGCTGAGACGTATCTACGAGGCAGGTTCGTTTCAGGAAGCGCTGGCGCTGCTGCTGGAAACCGGGTACGGCGGAAACCTGAGTCCCGAACAGCTTGCGACGGAAGAAATCGACTACGTCATCCGGGAGCAGCTGCAGATCTCCAGGCGGATCGTGTGGGAAGTTACCCCCGCGCCGGAACTCACCAGCCTTTTCCTGTTGGAAGTGGACGGACACAACCTCAAGACGCTGCTGAAAGCACGTCTTCTGGGCGTCGAAGCACCCGACGTGCTCATCGACGGCGGATCCTTCCCCCTGGAACAGCTGAAGGAGTGCGTAGCCACATCCAACTATGAACCCCTGCCCAAAGTCTACCGGGATACCCTGAACCGGATCGAGGCAGAAACGGCGCGGGGGGTGGACCCGCTGAAACTCAGCGCCGAGATTGACGGAGCCATGTTCCGTCACATCAAGAACGTGCTGGATGATAAACACGACCACAGCTTCGTCCGGGACTACTTCTCCCTGCAGGCAGACTTCCAGAACGCCCGCAGCGTAGTGAGGGCAAGGCTCCTCAACTGGGACGTGGACAAGCTGCGTCTCATGCTCCTGGAAGGCGGGGAAATTGATTTCAACGTGTTCCTGGAAGGGATGGACACCCCCATGGAACAGCTGGGAGCGAAATTCAACAGAGGCAAGAACGGCAAGCTTATTTCCCAGAGTGTGGAGGAATATGTTACCACCGGCGATGCATCTGTTCTGAAACGTAAAATGGAAACAGCGCTGATGCATGTTCTGCGCAGTGTGAAATGGGATATGTTTTCCCTGGGTCCGATCATCGGATACCTCATGGGCCGCGAGGCGGAAGCCAAAGCCCTCCGGGTGATCTTCGGAGCCAAGCGCGGCGGCTTTGAGTACGAGCTGCCCGAATTATACGCATAGAAAGGCGGCTGTCTATGAAGGAACGAAAAATCGCGGTCATTGGCGACCCCGGTTCCGTAATGATCTTCAAGGCGATCGGCCTGGATGTGTATTACGAGGAACAGGGACCCATGATAGAAAAACGGATACACAAACTGGCGGACAAAGGGTATGCGGTCATCTACATCACCGAAGAAGCCGCCCAGCTGGTACCCGAAGCAATTGATTATTACACTACTGCGACATTTCCTGCCATTATCCCCATCCCGTCCGCCAAGGGCAGCCTGGGGCTGGGCATGAAAAGGCTGAAAGGCAATGTTGAGAAGGCTGTTGGCGCAGACATTCTGTTTAAGGAAGGGTAGGTAAATAGCCGATGAGTGGAACTATAGTAAAAGTATCAGGCCCGCTGATCGTTGCCAGCGGCATGGGCGACGTAGAACTCTACGACGTGGTCCGTGTCAGCGAGAAGCATCTGATTGGCGAGGTAATCGAATTGCGGGGCGACATGGCCTCCATTCAGGTATATGAAGAAACGGCAGGCCTGGGACCCGGCGAGCCGGTGGAATCAACCGGTTCCCCGCTGTCCGTAGAACTGGCGCCGGGTCTGATCGAAGGCATCTTCGACGGCATCCAGCGTCCGCTGGACGTGCTGTACAACAAAGCGGGCGACCGTATCACCCGCGGCGTGGAAGTGCCCAAACTGAACCGTGAGAAAAAATGGAAATTTGAACCGAAAGTGCATGTCGGCGACCACGTAACGGGCGGCGACATCATCGGCGTGGTCCAGGAGACCCCGGCCGTACTCCACAAGATCATGCTGCCTCCCCGCAAGGAAGGCGTTGTGGAGTGGGTGTTCAGCGGCGAAGCCACCATTCTGGATCCGGTTTACAAAATCAAAGACAAAGACGGCAACGTAACGGAGTACCCGATGCTCCAGACCTGGCCTGTGCGCCGGAGCCGTCCCTATAAAGAAAAACTGCCCCCGACGGAACCCATGGTTACCGGCCAGCGCGTCGTAGACGCCCTCTTCCCCATCGCCAAAGGCGGTGTGGCGGCCGTACCGGGTCCTTTCGGCAGCGGCAAGACCGTTATCCAGCATCAGCTGGCCAAGTGGGCTGACGCCGACATCATCATCTACGTAGGCTGCGGCGAACGCGGCAACGAGATGACCGACGTACTGATGGAATTCCCGGAACTGAGCGACCCCCGTACGGGACTGCCGCTGATGAAGCGCACCGTGCTGATCGCCAACACCTCCGATATGCCCGTTGCGGCCCGTGAAGCCTCCATCTACACCGGCATCACCATTGCGGAATACTTCCGCGACATGGGTTACAAAGTCGCCATCATGGCAGACTCCACCTCCCGCTGGGCCGAAGCCATGCGTGAAATGAGCTCCCGTCTGGAAGAAATGCCCGGCGACGAAGGCTACCCTGCGTACCTGAGCTCCCGTCTGGCAGAATTCTACGAACGGGCCGGTATCGTAAAATGTATCGGCAACGAGGACCGCACCGGAGCGGTTTCCGCCATCGGGGCCGTATCACCCCCCGGCGGCGATATTTCCGAACCGGTATCCCAGGCCACCCTGCGTATCGTCAAGGTATTTTGGTGCCTGTCCGCGGCCCTGGCCTATGCCCGTCACTTCCCGGCTATCGACTGGCTGCAGAGCTACTCCCTGTACAGCGACCGCCTGCGGAACTATTATAACAGCTCCGTATCCCCGGACTGGGCCGGCATGGTCTCCAAGATGATGACCATCCTCCAGGAAGAAGCGGAACTGAACGAAATCGTACGTCTGGTCGGTGTGGACGCCCTGAGCTTCAAGGACCGTATCACCCTGGAATGCGCCCGCTCCATCCGCGAAGACTTCCTGCACCAGAACTCTTTCCACGAAGTGGATACCTACACCTCCCTGGAAAAACAGCATGACATGATGAAGCTGATCCTCACCTGGTACGACAAGGCAGAGGCCGCACTGGAGCAGCACGTGCACCTGGACAAGCTGATCGATATGCCGGTCCGTGAGGAAATCGGCCGTATGAAATACATTCCCGAAAAGGAACGGGAAGAAAAGTTTGGCGCCATCGCCAAAAATTTGGACGCTGCCTTTGCAGCGCTGACTGAGGGAGGCGAACTCGATGCGTAAAGATTACAAAACAATTCGCGAGGTCGTCGGCCCGCTGATGCTGGTTGACCAGGTAGAAGGCGTCAAGTACGACGAACTGGTGGAGATCCAGCAGGCCAACGGCGAGATCCGCAGTGGCAAGGTGCTGGTGATCGACGGCGACAAGGCGCTGGTACAGCTCTTTGAAAGTTCCCAGGGCCTGAAAATCGACGATGCCAAGGCCCGCTTCCTGGGTCACGGCGTACGTCTGGGCGTGTCCCCGGCCATGCTGGGCCGCGTCTTCGACGGAATGGGCCGCCCCATTGACGGCGGCGCCGACATCATCCCCGACGAATACCGGGACATCAACGGCGAGCCTATGAACCCGGCCGCCCGCGACTATCCTGCCGAATTCATTCAGACCGGCGTCAGCGCCATCGACGGACTGAACACCCTGGTCCGCGGCCAGAAACTGCCGGTATTCTCCGGCTCCGGCCTGCCCCATGCCCAGCTGGCGGCGCAGATTGCACGTCAGGCTAAGGTTCTGGGTACCGGCGAAGGCTTCGCCGTGGTATTCGCGGCGGTAGGTATCACCTTCGAAGAAGCCAACTACTTCATGGAAGACTTTAACCGTACCGGCGCGCTGGCCCGTGCCGTTATGTTCATCAACCTGGCCAACGACCCGGCGGTAGAACGTATCTCCACCCCGCGTATGGCCATCACCGCTGCCGAATACCTGGCCTACGAACTGGGCATGCACGTACTGGTCATCATCACCGATATCACCAACTACGCCGACGCCCTTCGCGAAGTTTCCGCAGCCCGTAAAGAAGTCCCCGGCCGCCGCGGCTACCCCGGTTACCTGTACACCGACCTTGCGACCATGTACGAACGGGCCGGCCGTATCAAGGGCAAGAAGGGTTCCATCACCCAGATCCCCATCCTGTCCATGCCGGAAGACGACAAGACCCATCCCATCCCGGACTTGACCGGTTACATCACCGAAGGACAGATCATCCTGTCCCGTGAACTCTACCGCAAGGGCCTGACCCCGCCTATCGACGTACTGCCGTCCCTGTCCCGTCTGAAAGATAAGGGCGTAGGCAAGGGCAAGACCCGGGAAGACCACGCCGACACCATGAACCAGCTGTTCGCCGCGTACGCACAAGGCAAGCAGGCGAAAGAACTGGCCACCATCCTGGGCGAGGCCGCTCTCTCCAAGGTAGATAAGCTGTACGCAAAGTTTGCCGACGCATTTGAAAAAGAATACGTTTCCCAGGGCTACGAAACCAACCGCAGCATCATCGAGACCCTGGACCTGGGCTGGAAACTGCTGGGCATCCTGCCCCGCAGCGAGCTGAAACGTATCCGCGACGAATATCTGGACAAATACTATGTTCCTGCTGCTACAGAGGATAACGAGGGGGAATAATCGATGG
>JAEEGH010029611.1_pt1 | contig 10691 bp, 6 predicted proteins | sample 9134181 | NCBI WGS metagenome assembly JAEEGH01 (sample SAMN16246544, study PRJNA631951) | gut metagenome | biome: gut microbiome; feature: rumen; material: DP-attached | host: Bos | place: Iran: Karaj | collected 2018-10
TGCGTTTGAGCCTGTGCCTGATGACGCGCCGCGCGATCGAAAGCGCGGCCAGCCCAAGCACGACGGGCACGAGATATTTCCTGAGCGTCTCGTTGCGCACCTTTTCAAGCGCCTTGGAGTAATACTTTCGGTCGTCGCCCAGCTTCAGAAATTCCATCGCGCCTTCGGCGTCGCCGCTGCGCAGCATTGCGCGCCCGATGCCTGAATACGCCAGGAACAGGTTCTGATTGTAGGAGAGGGCTTTCCGCCAGTAACTCTCCGCCATGGTGTAATCGTAATTGTACTGGGCTTCCACCGCGCTCATCAGCGCCCGTCCGTAATCCGTGACCGCAAACACCTCTATCGTTTCCGCCGTGGAATCCAGCACCATGATTCGGTCGCCGATAAAGTCCACGTCCACGGGGCCGCGGAAGTATCCTTTCCGGTTGCCGGGCCCGCCGAAAATGAACAGCAGCTTGCCGTCTTCGTTGTAGGCGAAAACGCGCTTGCGGGTATTGTCCAGGCAGATGTAAACGCCGTACTGGTTCACGTCCACGGCGACGAATTCGCTGGGCCCTACCGGCGCGCCCGTGGACGTATACTGGTTGAGCCAAAGGTCGCCGCTGGGATATGGATCGTCATCGTCCACGCGCAGGATGTTTTCGCCCTTGGCGTTTAAGCGCATCACCGATTCCGCCGCGGACGAGGACTGGACGGTGGCGAAGATGAAGCCGTCCGAATCGATGCACAGATTGGTAAAGTCGCTGGGCAGCCACAAAGACTGCTTGGCGCGCTGGGCGCTGGTGGAAATGTTGCGCCACAGCAGGTTCCACAGATTGAACTGCACTTCGTTCACACCGTAAAAGCTGGAGAAAGTACCGTCGCTGTTGAGTTCCACGATGCCTTCGTACATGCCCTTGGCCACCACGAATATCCTGCCCGCCTCGTCCACGGCCACCTGGGTCGGGCGGTATTTGACGCCCGCGTCGATGCCCGTGATGCCCGGGTTGCCAAGTATACGGATAAGGTTGTTATCCGCGTCAAAGTGGAGGATGCGGCTGCGGTTGGGCTCGCAGATGTAGTACTCCCCGTCCTCGGTCACGAATATGCCCACGTTGCTGTCGAAGTCCGTCTTGCGCCCGTCCAAGCCTACATAGCTCTGGGAGGTGTACTCCACCTCGAACTCGTCGCTGAATATGATGATGCGGTTGGCGCAGGTCACATAGAACCTGCCGTTCCTTTCGAAGGCAGCCTGCATGCTTTTGAGGTTGTTCAGCTCCTCGAAGTCGCTGGCCATGTATGTCCTGGCGTGTATATACGCGGGGGGCGCGGGCACCATGTTGTTGTTGGAATCGTAAAGGTAATTCGATGAGCCTTCGCCCAGGCCGGCAGAAGCGCAGACTATAAGCAGGGCGGTCAGCAGGCAGATGATCTTCTTAAACATACCTTCGCCCTCCTATTCCTTTATGCCGCTGGTGGCCATGGTCTCCATAACGTTGGACTGGGAGATTATGAAGGCCGCCAGAGGCACGACGAACATGAACAGTGAACTTGCCGCCACCACGCCCGTGCGCGCAACGCCGGAACCGGACAGGTTCTGCAGCATCGCCGCCAGCGGTTTGCGGCTCTCCGTGTATATGAAGTTACTGGCGCTGTTGCCCCACAGCCCCTGGAAGCACACGATGAACAGCGTTATCCAGGCGGGCTTGACCGCGGGCATGATTATGCGCCACAGCATGCCGAAATAGCTGGAGCCGTCTATGGAGGCGGCGTCTATCAGGGCGGTAGGCACCTGCTCCATGAAGTTCTTCATGAGGAACAGGCCAAGGGGCAGTGAGAAAGCGGGGAATATCACCGCCCAGTAGGTGTCCACCAGGTGCAGCCGGCTCATTATCATGTAGGTCGGCACCGCCGTAACGGAGGAGGTGAACATAAGCGAGTACACGATCAGCTTGCTCATGAACTCGCTGCCGGGGAAGCGGAACTTGGCCAGAGGGAACGCCGCCATGGAGCTTAAAACTATGTGCCCCACGCAGCCCATAAGCACTATGAACAGGGTATTGAACAGGTACCTGGCGAAGGGCACCAGCGAATCCGCCATTATCGCGAACAGCTCGGAAAAGTTGCTCGCCGTGGGCTGGATCACGAACAGGCGGGGCGGATATATGAACAGTTCGTTTATGGGCTTGAACGCGTTGGACACCATGAACACCACCGGGAACATGGACACCAGCGCGAACGCCGTAAGGAATATGAGCAGCGCCATGGAGCCGCTCACGGAGCGGTTGGTGTGCTTGTCCGTAAGGAAGCGGCCTACCGCGGTGTGGGAAAAGCGCAGCGAGCGCACTTTTTCTGTCTTCTGCCGCGCCATGATCAGGTCCCCACCTTTCTGATCCATTTCTGGATGACCACGTTAAGGCCCATCATTATGAAGAACAGCAGCACGGCTATGGAACAGGCGTAGCCCATCTCAAGCCGGATTATGCCGTAGTCGTTCAGGTGGTTGATTATGGTGTGCGTGGCGTAGTTGGTGGACGGGAAACCGTTTAACGCCACGGTGATGTCCGCCACGGACAGGGAGCCGGTTATGGACATTACCGCGCCGAACATCAGCTGCGGCTTCATGTTGGGCAGCGTGACGTACCACAGTTCCTGCCAGCGGTTCTTGATGCCGTCGATCTCCGCCGCCTCGTACTGGGCCCGGTCCACGCCCTGCAGACCCGCGATGAAACTCAGAAAGCCCACGCCCAGGCTCATCCACAATGAGACCAGTATCACCACGTACATCATGTAGCTGGAATCCTTAAGCCACAGTATGGGCTCCGTTATGAGGCCCCAGTTCATGAGGCGGGAGTTGATGAAGCCGTACGGGTCGCCCGAAAACAGCTGGGTGAATACCACATACGCGTTGCCGGATATGGAAGGCGCGTAGAAGATGACCGTAAGTATGGTGCGCAGCACCCGGGGCAGCTCGTTTATGAGCCACGCCATCAGAAAAGAGAACACATATCCGAAGGGACCGATTATCAGCGCCATTATGAACGTGTTCTTCACGGCCTTCAGGAATATGGCGTCGTCCAGTATGAGTGACGTATAATTGTTGAACCACACGAATTTGGCGCTTTGCAGCACGTTGTAATCCATGAAGCTCAGGTATATGGCGATGCACACGGGCAGCACCGTGAACATAAAGAAGAACAGCATGAACGGCGCGACCATGAAGTAAAGCTGTTTGTTCTTTACTATCTGACGGCGGGTGTACTGCCACCTGGTCATGCCGCGCAGCGCCTCAAGTTTCTCCGACATTCCCTTCTCCCCTCTCACTCCACCGGCAAGCCGAATTCGATGCGTTTCTTGGTGATCTCTTTCTTGATGAGCTCGTTCGCCTCGAACAGCGTGTCCGCGGCGTTCTCGTACTCGGTGACCACCGTGATAAAGGCGTTGTAAATATACCTGCCCGTTATGTATCCGCCGGGCACCTGGGGTATGCCGTGCAGGTCATCCAGCACCGCGTCTATAGTGGGCTGCATGCTGTCGGGCCATACCGCCGCAAAGTAGCTGTCCAGGTTCGCCACCAGGTATCGGCCGGAAGTGCCCAGCACCGCCTCCATCTCCCGGGCATAGGCAGTCTGGGTCTCGGCGGAAGTCCACCACTTGATGAACTCCCAGGCCTCCTGCCTGGTGCCCCGCTGTTCCACCATGTTCTTGATTATCATGGCCTCGCTGGTCACGCAGGGCACGTCGTGCAGGATCTCTCCGCTCTCCGAAACGGTGCCCGGCACCCGGGCGATGGTCCAGGAGCCCCTTATCTCGGGCGCGGACACCGCCAGGGTGTTGTAATAGCTCAGGTCCACGACTCCCAGCGGCACCTCGCCTATCCTGAAGCGGGTAACGAAGTCTATGTCCTTGGGGAAGTTGTGCTGGGTATAGAAGTGGGTCCAAGTCTTGAACGACTCATTGGCCTCAATAGTGTCAAGCCCCGTGGTTTTGCCGTCCGCAGAGTAGATCTCACCACCCGCCTGGTACAAAAGCGCCAGGAACACGGTGTTTATGGCCCTGCTGTTGCCCATGGACAGCGCTGCGCCCAGCGTGGACACGGGGTTGGTGTCCAGGTAGATCTCCATGTTGTTCTTCTCGAGTATGGGGATCATGTCCACCAGTTCGCTCCATGTCTCGGGTATCTCCAGCCCCAGCTGCTCCAGTATGTCCGTGCGCACGAACAGAACCGGATAGCTCATCTGGTCCGGCAGGCCGTACATGCCCCCCTCGTACTCGGCGCACTTCATCGCCGCAGAGGAAAAACGGGCGGCGATCTCGCCGTAATCTTCAAACTCCGTCAGGTCCAGCGCCGCGTCGCGGAAAGCGAAGTTGACGGGCGCGCTGTTGGCGATCTGTATCGCCGCGTCCGGGCCGTTGCCCGTGGCGGTGGCCGGCAGCACCACGTCCGCGCTTATCAGCTTAAGGTTGACCTTTATGCCGTTTTCAGGCTCGAAGCTTTCGTTTATAAGGCGGCGGATGACGTCGAACTGGTCGCGGCCGGTGGACAGCCACACCTCTATCTCCTTCTCCGCACCCAGGCTGCCCGAGGCGGACACGTTGTAGTCGTTGGTGAAAGAACCCACGAACGCCCTTAAGGAGTGCCACGCGCCTTCGAATATATTGGCGTCCGCCCGGATGTCAGGTTCGTTAACGCCGTAGACCACGAAGTAGTCTATCTTGAGGGGCTGGTCAGTCAGGTCCAGCACCGCCTTGCCCATGGAGGTTATGCACTCCTTGAACGAGCCCAGCTGTTTTATGACCTTGTTTTCATCTACGGCGATCCTGTCTATGAGCGCCATAAGCCGGGTCATGCCCGCTGTGCGTTCGGAGTTGGAGCCCGTAAGCTCGGTCAGACGCGCATGTATGCCCGCCACCCGGTCCCGGAAGGCGTACAGCCGCTGGGGCAGGTCACTGATGCGGGTAAACAGCTTATAGTCTCTGTATACGTCGGGGGACGAGCCTGTTATGGCGACTATTTCCCTATATAGGGCGTTCAGTTCGTTGGTCACCTGGTTAAGGTCGGTGATTATACCGCCCAGCGCGCCAAGCGACACCTCCAGCTCTATCCGGTTCACGCCCGCATTAAGCTGTATCCAGTATTCCCTTACCAGCTTGCCTTCCGCGCCGTACTCCCCCAGCGCGCCGAACTGCCAGCTGTTGGAGTCGTAGAAGCGCATGTCCTGTGCCTCTTTAAACGGCGTTTCGCCGTTCACCGTCAGCGAGCGCGCGGCATACAGGCCCTTCAGCTCGTTCTGCTTAAAACGCAGGCCTATCTTGTACAGGCCCGCTTTGGGGACCTCTATATCCCAGGCCAGCCACTCCCCCGGCTCGTTCCAGGCGGAACCGCCTATCATGTTGAGCACTATGTTGCTATAATGGTACGGTTCTGTGAGGGGGGACGTCCTGTCATTGAGCGGATAGAAGCTGGGGCCGCTTTTGAGCGCCGCGTCCTCCGCCTGGAGCTTTATGGCTTCGCCGTCGTAATACTCCGCGCCGTTTTCCAGACACCCGGCCAGGTAGTCGTCGTAACTCTCAGGTTGGGGCTGGGGGCACAGGGTGATCATGCCGAGTATCATGTCTTCCCTGCGGGACACGAACCTCAGCTTGTTCTCGCCCTTTTCCAGCGCGATGACCAGCGGCTCGGCGATGTAGCCGCCGCTGTCTTTAAGATAGACCTCCCGCCACTGGGGCGTCTCCACCTGGGAGGGGAAAGGCTGGTTGCCCTTCACCGCCTTGTAGCTGTCGTCCCGGTTGTTCCACATGCGGGAGAAGGAGAGCGCGCCCAGGCTCTCATAGGGCAGGCTCTCGTTCACGTACAGCGCCCTTTGTATGTCAGCGCCCGTGCCCCTGCCCGGATAGTACTTTATCCTGACCGCGTACAGGGCGCTTTCGGGCGCGTCCACAGTGTACTCCACCCAGCCGGAAGACGTCGTGTACAGAGACGAGTCCTCCATCGTGTAATACCCCTGCATGTCAATGTCCGAGTATTCACCGGGCGGTACGCTTATCTCGCTCTGGGCAAAGGCAAGAGCGCTTTCCTCCACGTACCGGTTCAGGCTCGTTTCGCCAAAGGCGCTGAGACCCAGCGCCAGTATGAGGGCGAACAGCAGCAGAGTTTTAAGCTTCATTTTATATCCTTTCAGCCCGGTAAAGTCTGTGGTTTACGATGATCCATGTCCATCGGTCAGCCTCTTCCGCGCTCCCGGCGAAGGAGGCTGACCGGCTGACCTTTGGTACAAGATCGGCCGCTCTTAGAAAAATGTCTCCGGACATAAACGTCCGGAGACATTCCCGCGAAAGTTTATTTCATTCCGGCAGCGACCAAGTTGGCTTCGACCTGGGGAGCTACGGCTTCCAGAACGGCGCGCATGGACAGGTTGTCATACACGGCGTAACGGATGGCGCCTCCGAACCATTCGATCCTCTCGTCACCGTTGTAGGTGCAGTTGAGCAGGTCGGCGTTGCCGAGGGTGGAAGAGTTGTTGTAGATGGTGCGGGTCTTGAGGAAGTTGTAAAGGGTGGCGTCCTCGATGGTGTTGTAGGAACCCATATCGATGGCGGTCTCGCCGGCTTCTTCGTTGACCATGGCAGCCAGCTCAGCCTGACGCTCGGCGCTTACCCACAGGTCATAGGACAGGTTCACCAGAGCCTCGATCAGGTAGTCCTTCTCGATGCCGGGGAAGTCGTTCTCTACGCCGGACAGGATGTTGCCCATGCAGCCGTAATCATAGAACGCAGCCCTGTAGTTCTCGCTCAGGGTGGTGTAGTCACCCTCGGTGCCCAGGGTCACCTGGTGGCCCCACGGATAGGGTACGAAGCCCCAGTTGATGCCGTTGTTGTTGAGTCCGCCGTACTGCCAGCCGGCGCGGTGGGTCATGGCTACCTCGACGCCCTTGTCAAAGGTGGCGGCGGGGGTGCCCCAGTTATCGTATCCGCCGCTCTCGGTCGCGTTGGGCATGCGGCATACGCCAGCGTTCCACAGCTTCTGGAGGAACTCCATGGTCTCTACGTAAGCGTCGCTGGTCATGGTCACTTCCAGATCGTTGCTCACGGCAGCGGTGCCGTTGGCAGCGGAAGCGAAGATGTTCCAGTAGTTGGGATCGATGAAGAACGCGTAGTCGCCTTCGGGCAGTTTGCTCTGGAGCTCGACCATGTAATCATAGAAATCATTGTAGCTCCACTTGGCCTGCATGAACATCTCGGTGGGGGTGTACTCCATGCCCGCCTCGTCGATCATGTCCCTGTTGTAGACCAGGCCTTCAGTGCCCTGATAGCTGGTCACGAAGCCGTAAACGCCGTCGCCGGCAGCAACAGTCTTCTTGAAAGCTTCAGGCATCTCGATGGTCTCCAGCGCCTTGGTGATGTCCTCCAGGCCGTTGTTACCGACCATGGTCAGCAGCCACATGGCGGAGAAGTTGTTGGTGATGTGCCAGCAGGGCTGGCCGGCGGCTACGGACTGCAGCCACTCGGTGGTGAATTCATCGTACTCTACGGTAGGAGTATAGAACTCGAACTCGCAGTTGTACTTCGCCTTGGCGGCTTCGTAGATGGGCAGCCACTTGTCCTTGTCCACCTCGCTGGTCTCTTCGGAGTATGGGTTGGGAGAGTCCCAAAGACGGACCTTGACGGTCATGCCCTTGAGGTCGTACTTCTGCTCGGTCTCGGCGAAAGCGGCGAACATGGTCGCGACCATCGCGATGGCCAGAACCAGACAAAACAGTTTCCTCATAGTTTTCCATCCTTTCTATATTTTCAGGGCAGGAACCCTGAATCTCGAAAACGGGCGGCACGGCGTAGTCTGACCGGGCGGAAACGCGGGTACGCCTTCGCTGCTGTCCGCGCAGGACCCGGAAACCGCGCCCGATATCGTCATTTAATAGTCAAAACTCCACATAATACCGTACAGATATTATATCACTTGCGGGAAACGATGTCTACATTTTTTGTCCCGATAATTAACATTTTCTTCCCGTGCATTTTGCATTACTGAACAGTTTCTGCCTTTTCTGCACATAAAAGGCGTTTTCCGGGGCTGCCGCCGCACCGGGCACTCAGCCGGATTTCCGTGTTTGTCCTGTTTTTGGCAAAAACGCGGGTATTTTGACATAAAACCGCCTTTTTTAACACAAAAAACATTTAAAACACCCTGTATTCTGTTGTATACTTGAGGCAGGTCAGATTTCACCTTGCGGGACTTAATTCGTCCCGCCGACAGGAGCCTATCCGTGGACGAAACAACGCTTACGCTGATACAGAAACTGGCGCCCGACCTTATGGAGGCGCTGGCCTCCCGGGCGATGGTGCTGGAGCGCATAAGCATACTGGGACCCGTGGGCCGCAGAGCCCTCGCCCAGCGCATGGGCATGCCCGAAAGGGAAGCCAGGATGCTCACCGACACCCTGCGTGCCGACGGGCTTATCGACGTGTCCCCCGCGGGCATGTTCCTGACCAAGCGCGCCTACGAGATACTGGACTTCGTGCGTGAGCTGGTGCGCAGCCGCACGGGACTGGCCAGCCTGGAAGTGCAGCTTATGCGCCTGCTGAACGTGGGCAGGGTGCGCATAGTGCCCGGCGACGCGGACCTGAACCCCGACGTACTGGACGAGGTGGGCCGCGTAGCGGGTGAGCGCCTCAGGAAGACCCTGTCTTCCGGCATGATCCTGGCGGTCAACGGCGGCACCAGCGTGCACGCGGTGGCCACCCACATCCCCCGGGGCTCCGACATAAACGTGACCGTGCTGCCCGCAAGGGGCGGCCTCGGCCGCACCCAGGAGACCCAGGCCTCCAACCTGGCGGAGATGATCGCCCTGCGCCTGGGCGGCAAGCACCGCCCACTGTACCTGCCCGACAACCTGCCCCAGAGCGCGTTAAAGGAACTTATCAAACTGGACGAGATAAGAGAACCGCTGGAGGAGATCCAGCGCGCCGACGTGCTTTTGTACGGTATCGCCCGGGCGGACGAGATGGCCAGGAACCGCCTTATGAGCGAGAGCTCCATAGACGAACTGGTCAAAAAAGGCGCAGTCGCGGAAGTGCTGGGCCACTGCCTGGACATAAACGGTCATCTGCTGGCCTCCGCTTCGGGACTGGGCCTGCCCGAAGACAGCTTCAGCCGCATCCCCACCGTGATCGCCGTGGCTGCGGGCAGCCGCAAGGCGGAAGCGATCCTGGCTGTCACCCGGCATCACCATCACGCCTGCCTGGTGACCGACGAAGGCGCCGCCACCCGCATCATGGAGCTGATCCGCGCCGAAAAGGCCCTGTAACACAGCGTTCCCTTTCAAATTCATTATAAAAGGAGAAACATCATGAACAAGCTCACCGTTAAGGACATCGACGTAAAGGGCAAGAAGATCCTTGTCCGCTGCGACTTCAACGTGCCGCTGGACGCTGACAAGAACATCACCGACTACACCCGCATCGACGCGGCGCTGCCCACCATCAAGTACCTGCTGGACAACGGCGCTGCCGTGATCCTGTGCTCCCACCTGGGCAAACCCAAAGGCGTTGTGAACGCCAAGTACTCCCTGGCTCCCGTAGCCGCGGCCCTCACCGAGAAGCTGGGCTTCGAAGTGAAGCTGGCTCCCGACTGCGTAGGCGAAGAAGTGGAGAAGATGGCCAAGGAACTGCCCTGCGGCAAGGCCATTCTGCTTGAGAACCTGCGCTTCCACGCTGAAGAAGAAGCCAACGATCCCGAGTTCGCCAAGCAGCTCGCTTCCCTGGCTGAGATCTACGTGTCCGACGCGTTCGGCACCGTGCACCGCGCTCACGCTTCCACCGCCGGCGTAGCCGCTTACCTGCCCGCCGTGGCCGGCTTCCTTATCGGCAAGGAGCTGGACTTCCTGGGCAACGCGGTGGAGAATCCCGCCCGTCCCTTCCTGGCCATCCTGGGCGGCGCCAAAGTCAAGGACAAGCTGGGCGTCATCGGCAACCTGCTGGAGAAGGTAGATACCCTGATCATCGGCGGCGGCATGGCCTACACCTTCATGAAGGCGCAGGGCGGCAAGATCGGCGACAGCCTGGTGGACGACGAGAGGCTCGAGCAGGTGCTGGGCTTCATGAAGAAGGCTGAGGAGAAGGGCGTCAAGCTGCTTCTGCCCGTGGACACCCTGATTGCCGACGCGTTCGAGGGCTACACCGAGATCAAGACCTGCAAGGCGGGCCAGGTACCGGACGGCTGGCAGGGCCTGGACATCGGTCCCGAGTCCATCAAGCTATTCTCCGAAGCCATCAAGAACGCCAAGACCATCGTGTGGAACGGCCCCATGGGCGTGTTCGAGAACCCCGATTTCGCCAAGGGCACTCTGGCCGTAGCTAATGCCATGGCAGAGTCTGACGCCATTACCATCATCGGCGGCGGCGACAGCGCGGCGGCGGTCAACCAGATGGGTCTGGGCGACAAGATGAGCCACATCTCCACCGGCGGCGGCGCGTCCCTCGAGTTCCTTGAGGGCAAGGAGCTGCCCGGCGTAGCGTGCCTGAACGATAAATAAAACACTATGGCGGGGGAAGTACTTCCCCCGCCATGACCACCCCCTTGGCAACCCGGCGAATCAGTTGCCTTTTAAAGTTGAATAATTGGAGGATATTATAATGCGTAAGCCCATTATTGCCGGAAACTGGAAAATGAACAAAACTCCCGCCGAGGCCGCCCAGCTGGTCGAGGCGCTCAA
>JAEEGH010029612.1_pt1 | contig 10691 bp, 9 predicted proteins | sample 9134181 | NCBI WGS metagenome assembly JAEEGH01 (sample SAMN16246544, study PRJNA631951) | gut metagenome | biome: gut microbiome; feature: rumen; material: DP-attached | host: Bos | place: Iran: Karaj | collected 2018-10
TGGTCTGCCTCGATTCCAGGGAGGCGGATATGTCGAGGAACGTTATCTCGTCCGCCCCTTGGGCCTCGTATTCCACCGCCATCTTGGGCGGGTCTCCGACGTCTCTCAGACCTTTGAAATTGATCCCTTTCACTACCCTGCCGCCTTTCATGTCGAGGCAGGGGATTATCCTTTTCGCCAGCATATCATTCGCCTCCGAATCTGACGCTGTCTTTGGTGCTGAGCTCCGTCTCCCTGATCCTGACGGCTTCCTTCAGCGCCTTGCCGGTCGCCTTGAACCCGGCCTCTATGATGTGGTGCTCGTCGAACCCGCGGAACACCATGATGTGCAGGGTGACCCCGGCGGTCATCGCGAAGCTCCTCATGAAATGGTGATACTCGGGCGAAGGACACTCTATATCCGCATAGGGCCGGTCAACCAGGTCCAATGACGTCATGACCAAGGCGTCGTCCATGGGCACCACGGCGGTCGACATCCTCTCTATCGGACGCCCGTCCAGAGCCTGGGAGAACGCCTTGCCGATGGTTATGGCCGTGTCCTCGATTATGTGATGGTCGTTGTCGCCGAAGGCGCTGACCTTCAGGTCGAAAGAGGCGTACCTGGCCAGAGTCTCGACCATATGCTTCAGGAACTGGATGCTGCTCTCAACCTCGAACCTGCCCGTCCCGTCCAGGTCTATCTCCGCTGTTATCTGCGTCTCCCTGGTGCTGCGCTCCACTTTAGCTGTCCTTCCGGCCATCGTACCAAGTGGAGTAGAAAGCCGACGTTAATAATGGTGCCCATCGGGGTCCCGGGCTCCCATCCCCGTTCGGACGAGGGGGTCCTCCCCCTTCCGGTCATCAGCTCACGGAGACGGATGCAAAGGACATCGTCGACACGGCGTGGAAGGATCGCGCAGGTCCGAAGATGACCGACCCGGGGCATTCCATGCAGACCCCCAGCTCTCCGTCGTAGCCTTCCAACACATACAGCGCCTTGAGGAGCCCCGAGGATTTGACATAGCGGCAAAGGCCGCACAGCGCCGCGGACACCTCCTCCCCGCCGACTATCCTGTCAGCGATGCGGGATATCTCCTCGTAGAAATCCTCGCAGTAGGCGCTCCTGTCTATGACCGAGTTCCCTCCCCTGACGCCTTTCATGTACTGGGAGACGGCGGCGTTGGTCACTCCGAACAGCGACGCCACCTGGACCTGCGTCATCCCATGCCGGCCGACCAGCTCCTTGGCCAGCGCCCCTCTCGCGGTGGGAAGGACATGGGTTACCACAAGCTCGCAGGGCAGCTTCATCTCAAGCCTTCCAGGGGGTGTCCCATTCCCAGGGACGGACGATTCCCGTGTACAACGCCAAGCCTACCACGGCCCCCTCCGCCCCGGCGTCCGAGAGGATCCTGGCGTCCTCCTCGGAGGTGACGCCTCCGGACGCTATGACGCCGCAGGGGCATCTGCGGATGAAGTCCTCGGCCTGCCTGGCGTCTATGCCCTTCCTCTGGCCCTCGACGTCCACGTTCGTGTTGAGGACAGCCGCCAACGGGAGGCCCCTTATGCGCCCGAACATGTCCTCCACGGAGAGCTCGGCGGCCTCCTGCCAGCCTTTGATGGCTATGCGCCCGCCCTTGGTATCCATCGATAAGACGATCTTCCCGGGGAATTCATATGCGATGTCCTCCAGCCAGTCCGGGTCCCTGACGGCCTTGGTGCCGACGATCACGCGGTCGGCGCCGGCGGACACCAGCTCCTCGACCTTCTCGCGCGTCCTTATGCCGCCGCCGATCTCCACAGGGACCCCGTACTCCTCGATTATCCTCTTGAACACAGGGACGTTGTCCTCCTTCCCGAACGCCCCGTCCAGGTCGACCAGGTGCAGGTACTCCGCGCCTTTGTCTATCCAGCCGCCCGCTACCTTGACCGGGTCGGGCATCACGACCTGCTGGCTTCCGGGGACCCCTCCGACCAGCTGCACCACCTGGTGGTCCAGCACGTCGACCGCGGGTATGACGATCATGCCCTGTCCTCCGCGAACTCCATGAAGTTCCTGAGCACCCTCATCCCGGTGACGCTGCTCTTCTCAGGGTGGAACTGGGTGCCGTAGACGTTGCCCTTCCTGAACATCGATCCGAAGGTGAATCCCTCGTACTCGGTGGTCCCCGCGCATATGGGCTCGGCGGGCTCGCCGCAGTAAGAGTGGACGAAGTAGAACATGTCGTCCGGGACGTCCGCGAGAAGCGGGTCCTCGGACTCCACCGAGTTCCAGCCCATGTGGGGGAGAACCTTCCCGCGCATCCTCCCGACCCGGCCGCGATAGAACCCGAGGCCGGGGCGAGAGCCTTCGTCGCTCCCCTCGAACAGTATCTGCATCCCGATGCATATCCCCAGCGCCGGGACCCCCGACTCCAGCCTGGAGCGGATGCCTTCTCTGTACGGCAGGAGCTTCTCCATGGTCCTGTCGAACGCGCCCACGCCCGGGAACACTATGCATTCCGCATCGAGGACCTTGGACATGTCCGTCACCACCTCGACCTCCGCCCCGCACTTCTCCAACGACCTGGTGATCGAGAACAGGTTCCCGACCCCGTAGTCGGTGACGGTGACCTTCAGCGGCATTGGGACAGCACCTCCTCGATCTTTCCGAGGAGCAGCGCGTTCTGCTCGGCGGTGCCTACGGTGGTCCTGACGCAGTTCTCCGTCCTGCGCTTGGAGCCGAAGTCGCGTATGAGTATCCCCCTCTCCTTGAGCCCCGACACGAGCTCGGCGTGGTCTATCGGGGACCTTGCCATTATGAAATTGGAATCCGACGGGAACGGCTCGAATCCGAGCCTCCTCAAACCCGCGGCCAGCGCCGGCCTCTCGCGGCGGACCATGTCCACGCTCCTCCGGATGAAATCCTGGTCCTTCACGGCGGCGATCGCCGCGCCCTCGCTGACGGCGTTGAGCGAGTACGGGATCTTCACGCACATCATCATATCCGCGAGCCTCGCGTTGGACGCCGCGTACCCCACCCTGAGGGCGGCCATGGCATAGGCCTTGGAGAAGGTCCTGAGCACTATCAGGTTGTCGAACTCCTCCACCCTGCGAATCATGGAGTCGTTCCCGTACTCCGCATAGGCCTCGTCGACTATCACGACACCCTCCGAGCGGGAGAGCACCTCCTCGATGTCCTTGGTCCTGAAGCAGTTGCCGGAGGGGTTGTTCGGGGAGGGCATGATCGAGACCTTAGCCTTCTGGGCTACTATCGCGTCCACGTCCAGCTGGAAGTCCTCGGTCAGGTCGACCTCCGCGGTCGTGCCCCCGTTGAGCTTCACAAAGTAATCGTACAGGGTGTAGGACGGGACTGGGACCGCGCACCTGTCGCCCCAGTTGGTGAAGGTCTTGAAGACCACGTCCAGCATCTCGTCGGACCCGTTCCCGGCGATGAGGTTTTCCGACTGGAGGCCGTACAGCTCGGCGAGCGCCTCCCTGAGTCCGTCCGAGTACGTGTTGGGGTAGAGGTCCAAATCCCACCGTCCCTCTGAAAGGTACCTGGCCGCGGCTGGGTTGGGGCCCATGACGTTCGTGTTCGTGTCCAGCCTCAGCTCGCCGTTCAGCTTGGGGTTGTAATACCTCTCGAACCCCCTCGCGGTCTCCCTCATGATCCCGCGGTCCGCCTTCATCTCGATTCACCAGCCTCTCTATGGGCATCGTCAGTATGCCCTTCGCGCCCAGGCGCTCCAGGTCGGCGATGGCTCCGTAGACCTTGTCGTAATCGATGACCGCGTGGACCGCAACATAATCTGGGTTCCCGGCTATCTCGAGGACGGTGGGGCCCCCTATTCCGGGAAGGATCCTCCTGACTTCGTCCAGCGCGGACCTGGGGACGTCGGCCATGATGTATTTGCTCTTCTCCGCCGCGATCACGCTGCGTATGGAGCTCAGGACGCCTTCGATCTCCGCCTTCTTGGAGGACATGGCGGCGTCCGACGTGATGACCGCCGCCTGGGACTCCACTATCGTCCCCACCTCGACCAGCCTGTTCATCTTGAGCGTGGAGCCGGTGGAGACCAGGTCCACGATGTAATCGGAGATGCCGAGGTACGGCATGATCTCCGCCGCCCCGGAGACGAGTATGACGCTGACGTCCTTGCCCTTGGACTCGAAGAACCTCTTAGTGACGTTGGGGAACGACGTGGCTATCCTGCTGCCGTCCTTTATGTCGTCGACGCAGCGCACGGGAGACCCCTCCGGGACCGCCACGGACAGCCTGCAATAGCCGAACCCGAGGTCCAGGGCGTTCCTGAGGTCGTGCCCGGACTCGGCGAGCTGGTCAAGGCCGGTTATGCCTATGTCGATGGCGCCCCTGGCGATGAACTCCGGTATATCCTGGGCGCGGACGAACATGACCTCTATGTCATGGTTCTTGACTTTGACGTACAGCTTCCTGCCGATGTCCTCGCCCAGATCCAGGCCGGACTTCGAAAGGAGCTCGATGGTCCTCTCGTTCAATCTTCCCTTGTTTGGCACACCGAATCTCAGAGTCATATGAACCAGCGACGTGGTTCGTAACATAGGGATATAGATAAGCCTGTTGGACGGGCCCATACGATAGAGAAGGGGATGCCTCCCCCGTGATGTTTCAGAGAATGCCCTTGGCCTTGGCCAGCTCGGCGTTGAGGACGGAGCCGCCGGCCCCTCCCCTCAAGGTGTTGTGGGACATGACGAAGGCCTTGTAGTAGCCGTTGCTCTGCCTGAGCCTGCCGACGGTCGAGGCCATCCCCCTGGCGCGGACCGGCGACCCGGCCATGGCGTCGAAGACGGGCTGGGGCCTGTTCTCCTCGGTCCTGACGATGACGGGCTGCTCGGGGGCGGAGGGAAGGCCGAGCTTCTGCGGCTCTCCGCGGAACCCGGACAGAGCCTTGGAAAGCTCCTCGAGGGAGGGCGTCCCCTCCAAGTCGAGGACGAGGGACTCCAGATGGCCGTCCACGACCGGCACCCTGGCGCAGTTGGCCATGACCTTGAACCCTGCGTACCTGAACTCTCCTCCGGAGTAGCCTCCGAGCATCTTGGCCAGCTCGCTCTCCATCTTCTCCTCCTCGTGGCTGATGAAAGGCACCACGTTCCCGACAGCGTCGAGGGACGGGACGCCAGGATATCCTGCTCCGGAGAGGGCCTGGTACGTGGAGACGAACACCTGCTTCAGGCCGAACGCCTTGTCGATGGCGACGAGGGGGAGCGCGATGCCCGTAGACGAGCAGTTGGCGTTGGTGACTATGTATCCCCCGTCGGCGTAGGTGGGCTGGTCCTTGATGGCCTCCAGATGGCCAGGGTTGACCTCTGGGATGAGGATGGGGACGTTCTTGTCCATCCTGTGGGACCCGGCGTTGGTGAAGACCGCGACGCCGGACTGGGCCAGCTCAGTCTCAGTGGGGCCGGCGAGATCCGAGGGTATCCCGCTGAACGCGATCCTGCAGCTCTTGGAGATCTTGGGGATGTCCATGACCTCTATCTCCCTGTCCATGGTCTCGTCCAAATACACATGGTCCCTGACCTTGAGGACGTCGCGGAGCTTCTTGCCCTTAGACCTCTCGGAGGCGTACAGCCCCTCTATCTCGAAATACGGGTGGTCCTCCAGCATCTGGATGAACCTCTGACCGATCATCCCCGTTGCACCGAGGACCGCGACGTTTATCTTGCCCATTTAAAAGCACTTCCTGAACGTAGACGGCACCTATCGTCTTGTATAATAAAAAGATGCGCACAAAGCCGCGAGTCCGAAGCCGGCGCATTCTAACATTAGGGGCGAGCCTAGCGACGCCATCCATCGGCAACAAATAAGACGATGAGCGACATACGTCCGCATGGTGTCACGTCGCGCCCCCTCCTGCATGATATGTCAGGCCCGCGAGGGGCTGATTGCGACGGCGGACGGGCCGGTATGCGGGGAGTGCATGCCGTCGGAGCTGCTTCCGATGGCCCGGACGCTGAGCAAGAGCAGACTGGTGATATACCGCAAGACGCACCCTGGATGGGAGCCGTGCGTCTCCGCGGAAGCCCGCCGGCGCACCGCGTTCGACGGGATGGGACGCAGCATGGCCATAACCCAGGACGGGCCGGTGTCCCTGTGCGACGCCCTGAACGCCTCGATATCCCGCGCGAAGTCGATAGACATGGTGGTGTCGTTCGTCAGGTCGTCCGGAGTCGAGCTGATCGTAGACGCTCTGCGCGAGGCGGCTGTGTCCGGATGCAAGACCAGGATGATAACCACCGCCTACATGGGCGCCACGGAATACGAGGCGGTGGAGGAGATCGCCAGCCTCCCGAACGCCGAGGTGAGGATGGAGCTGACGGCGGACAGGTCCCGCCTGCACGCCAAGAGCTACCTGTTCACGTTCCCAGACGGGAAGGGGGTCGCGTTCGTGGGATCGGCCAACATGTCCAAGAGCGCGCTCACGTCCGGAGAGGAATGGATGGCGGCCATCAGGGAAGAGGACCTTCCGATGCTTGTCGACGACCTGCGCCGGGCGTACGAGAAGCTGTGGTCCTCGCCGCGCCTGACGAGGGTGACGAGGGAGAACCGCGCCGAGATAGAGAAGGCATTGGAAAGAAGAGGGAAGCGAGAGCATGAGGATCGGACTGGAGATCGAGGTCAGCAAGATAGGATACGTCCTATATAGGAACGGCATGAACCCCGTCATAAACGCGACGGCCGAGGCGGAGGAAGACTTGAAGGACGTCGTCTTCACCGTGAGGTCCGACCCGCCGTTCATCATGGAAAGCTCCTTCAAAGCGGACGGCCTGGCTTCGGGGGCCCGGATGGACCTCCGGGACCATCTGAGGATATCCCTGGACCCTTCGCTTCTTATCTCCGCCGCGGACGCCGTCCCCTGCCGCGTCACCCTGGAGGCCTCCTTCGAGGACGGGTCCGCGGAATCCGTGTTCTGCGACACCGAGGTGCTCCCCTTCGAATTCTGGCCGGGGTTCGAGTATCCCGACCTCATCGCCTCTTTCGTCACCCCCAACGCCGAGCGCCTTGCCGACGTCCGCTCCTCCGCATCCGACATCCTCGGGGAGTGGGGCATGGACCCGTCCCTGGAGGGCTACCAAGGGGACAGGGACCGGGTGGCCGCGATCGCCGCGGCGGTGTACGTCGCCATACAGAGGATGAACGTCAACTACGTCGTCGCGCCGGCGGGGTTCGAGACCGGCGGGCAGAGGGTCCGCCTCCCGGATGTGGTGGCATCCTCCAAAGAGGGGACCTGCCTCGACATGGCGGCCCTGTATTGCTCGGCGCTGGAGTCCGTCGGGCTCAACACGTTCGTATTCCTTTTCAAGGGGCATGCCTGCGCCGGGTTCTGGCTGGTCGACGAGCACATGGCGGACGTCGTCAACGTGGACAGCTCGGCCATGACGCGCCTGGTCCGCAACCACGACGCCTGCGCCGTGGAATGCACGTGCATGTGCTCCCCGGGCGGGACCTCCTTCGATGACGCCTGCAAGGCCGCGTTGGAGAGGCTGGACGACGCGGAGTCCTTCATATCCGCCATAGACGTCCGCAAAGCCCGCACTTCCATATCCCCGCTCCCGACGCGCAGGTTCGAGAACGGCATCTGGACTGTGGACAGGGACGAGGCGGACGGGACGTCGGCCGCCCCCAGGTCCGTGGGGCAGGTCTACGAGGAGGCCGAGGACAGGGAGATGACCCGCGTGGACATGTGGAAGCGCGACCTCCTGGACATCACGAGCAGGAACCCGCTGGTCAACATGAAGGTGGGGACCAAGGCCGTGCCCTTGCTGGTGTCGGACGGCGCATCCTTCAAGGACAGGTTCTCCGAGGGAGGGCAGTTCACCATCATGCCGAAGCCCCAGGACTGGAACGGCTCCAAGACCTACGAAGAGAGGCCGTTCGAGACCGAGGCCTATATCGGCAACTACGGAAAGGCGTACCAGGACGAGGTCGCCAGAGGATGGCTCAGGACCCCTCTCGGTGAGGGGGACACCCTGGCGTCCCTCAAATCGATCTACCGCCTGTACAAGAAAGAGATGGAAGAGAGCGGATGCAACTCGCTCTTCGTGACCGTCGGAGTCCTGAGATGGTTCGAGGAGAAGGGCGGAAAGACGCCCCGGTACTCCCCCCTGATACTGATTCCCGCCGAGCTGGTGAAGAAGCAGAAAGGCTACAGCGTCGTAAAATACGACGAAGAGACGGTGTTTAACGTCACCCTGGCCGAGAAGCTCCGCCAGGAGTACGAGATAACGATCCCCGGGATCGACCCCCTGCCGACGGACGAGCGCGGAGTGAACGTGGAGCGCGTCGCCCAGACCGTCCGCAGATGCATAGAGGGACAGGAGGGGTGGGAGGTGCTCGACGGCGCCGCCCTCGGAGTGTTCTCGTTCAGCCAGTACGCCATGTGGGTGGACATCGACAAGAACATAGACAGGCTCAGGGAGAACCCGGTGGTCGACGCGATGGTCTCCGGGAGCGTATACCGCGCCGACCCCGAACTGGACGAGGATGCCGACCCCTACGGGCTCTGCCTGACCGTCGCCGCGGACGGTTCGCAGATCAAGGCCGTCAGGGCCGCCGGGGAGGGGAAGACCTTCGTCATGCACGGGCCGCCCGGGACGGGGAAGTCCCAGACCATCACGAACCTTATCACCAACGCCATGTACAACGGGAAGACGGTGCTGTTCGTCGCCGAGAAGAGGGCGGCGCTGGAGGTGGTCCAGAAGAGACTGGACGGGATCAGCGTGGGGAACCACTGCCTGGAGCTGCACTCCGACAAGACCGAGAAGTCGAAGGTCCTGGAGCAGCTGAAGAGGGCCATGGAGCCCGCCAAGGAGTACGACGAGTCGAAGCTCGACGACGTCCTGGCCGACCTCACGTCGATGAGGGGGAGGCTGGACGCCTACGTCTCCGACCTCCATAAAAAGAGGGAGTGGGGGTTCAGCGCCTATGAGTGCATATCGCGCTACGAGTCCTACGACTCCTCCAACGCCAAGGACCTCAGGATCTCCCCGGACACTGCGCTCTCCATGCGGGCCGAGACCCTGGGGGAGCTGGAGTACGACCTCCAGAAGGCGTGCCAGGCCTACGGCATCGCACGGCAGATGTGCGACACGGGCGCCCTAAGGAGCATACGCGCGGACGTCCTGGCCGCATCCCTGCAGTTCGACATCGAAGAGGCGATGGACGACGCCGAGAGGGCCGCCGAGGACGTCGCCTCGGCCGGAAAGGCGCTCTCCGGGATCCTGGCGGACCCGAAGGACGTGAAGGCCTCCAGGCTCCTGATAGAGGCCGTCGGGGGATCGGACGGGGGCATGGCCTCCAATCCGGACCTGGAGAACATCCCGGAGAAGTCCGCCAGGATATCCGCGCTCCTGGACGACGTCTTCCTCGCGGCCAGGGGGATGGAGCCCGGGAAGACGGGGGCGGAGGACGCCGAGAAGCTCAGGAAAGACGCCGGGGCCCTTTCCGCCATGCTGCAGGACGCCGAGTCCAACGGATGGGCGTCCGGGACCGGGAAAGTTAGGGAGGCCGCCGCGGAGGTCTCCAGGTACTGCTCGGAGTCGTCCGCGCTGCGCAGGGACATGGACCATGTGTCCACCCAGTGGAGGCCGGAGGTCTACGCGTTCGACGAGAGGTACGGGATCCAGCGGAGCTGGAACGAAGCCAACGGAAAGATGCTCTTCAAAGGCGGCGCCAAGAAGAAGTTCATCTCCGACGTCTCCCCGGTCCTCAAGAACCCCGGCGCCGACTTCGACGGCCTGGCCGGGACGGTGAGGACGATCCCCCTGGTCAGGTCCAAGCTGGCCGAGCTCAAGAAGCTGGCAGGCTCCATAGAGGGCAAGAGCGGAGCCGTCGACGGCCTCAGGGCGAGCCTGGCGGAGGCCTCCTCGCGCGCGACGACGGCGATGGCGTCGGCTAAGGCCGCCGGCATGGAGCCATCGGAGCTGGCCAGGGCGTACGGGTCCATGGAATCCTCCAAGGAGGACGTGGAAAGATACCTTGCCGCATGCGAGGAATGGGAGAAGGCGAGGGACAGGCTTGCGGAGGTCACGAAGACGGACGCCGACATCTCCACCTTAGAAGCCTGCTCCAGGTTCTGCGAGGACGTCCGCCCGCACCTCGGAGGGGTGTTCGACTGGGCCAACTGGAACTATTACGCATCGAAGCTCTCCTCGCAGGGGCTGGGGTCCGCATGCGACGCCATCATGTCAGGCATGGATGCGGACGCGGTGGTGAACTCCTCGTACAGGTCCATCTACAAGACGATGATCAACATCTGCCGCCAGGAGTCGGAGTCGCTGCGCATGTTCAACGCCCCGACGTTCGAAGGGCTCATAGAGAAGTTCAAGCGGACCGACGCCTCCTACGCGGAGATCAACAAGAACATTCTGAGGTGCAAGCTGTTCAAGAACATCCCCCGCAACATGGACAGCTCCGTCCCTGACTCCGAGGCCGGGAAGCTGTACAAGGCCATAAACGGCAGCCGCATGAAGAAGTCCATCAGGACGCTCCTCAGCGAGATACCACACATGCTCCCCAGGCTGTGCCCGTGCCTGCTGATGAGCCCCCAGTCGGTGTCCCAGTACATAACCATGGACTACCCCAAGTTCGACCTCGTGGTGTTCGACGAATCGTCCCAGATAACCACATGCAAGGCCATAGGGTCCCTAGGCAGGGCGAAGGCCGCAGTGGTGGCCGGGGACCGGGAGCAGCT
>JAEEGH010029614.1_pt1 | contig 10690 bp, 14 predicted proteins | sample 9134181 | NCBI WGS metagenome assembly JAEEGH01 (sample SAMN16246544, study PRJNA631951) | gut metagenome | biome: gut microbiome; feature: rumen; material: DP-attached | host: Bos | place: Iran: Karaj | collected 2018-10
CACTCCCGATATCATCGCTGAAGTAAAAGGCGACCTCGTCAAGATCGGTTTTGCCGCCGAGAGCGAAGACATCAACAAGAATGCCAAAGCCAAACTCAAGAAGAAGGGCCTGGATCTGATCGTCGCCAACGACGTCACTCAGGACGCCTGGGGTTTTGGCTCGGAATATAACAAAGTGACTCTCATCGACCCTGAGGGCAATGTCAACGAATATCCCGTCATGACCAAGAGGAAGGTCGCCGACCTCATCCTCGACTGGCTGACATCCTCCCCCAAATGGGTCAAATAACCTTTAAGAAGGACCTGTAGATATGCATATCGACGAAAACGAACTGCCCAAAGCTTATGACGCCCGAGAGAAAGAGGCGAAATGGTACGAATACTGGCTGAGGAACGGCTACTTCACACCAAAGATCGATAAAACGAAGAAGCCTTTCGTCCTCATCCAGCCGCCACCTAACATCACCGGTAACCTTCATTTAGGCCACGCCCTCACATCCACTCTCGAGGACATCATGGTCCGCTATCACAGGATGTGCGGTGAGCCTACTCTGTGGCTCCCCGGCACCGATCATGCCGGCATCGCCGCCCAGGTCGTCGTCGAACGAGAATTGGCCAAGGAAGGCCTCACACGTCAGAAGATCGGACGTGACGCCTTCATGGAACGCATGTGGTCCTGGGTCGCCAACTGCCGCGCCAACATCTCGAATCAGCATACCCGTCTGGGTGTCTCCTACGATACTACACGTTTAGCCTTCACTCTCGATGAAGGTCCGTCACTCGCAGTCCGCACTACATTTAAGAATCTTTATGATAAAGGTCTCATCTACCGAGGCGAACGTATCACCAACTGGTGTCCCCGCTGTGCTACCGCTCTCTCTGACCTTGAAGTCGATCATGAGGACGAAAAAGGACATCTCTGGTATATCCGATACCCGCTGGCCGACAAACCGGGCGAATACGTCACTGTCGCCACTACCCGACCTGAGACCATCCTCGGCGATACCGCCGTCGCCGTCAACCCGGCTGACGACCGATACAAAGACCTCGTCGGTCAGATGCTCATCCTGCCCCTCGTCGGCAGAAAGATCCCTCTGATCGCCGATGAGATGGTGGGCATCGACTTCGGTACCGGCGCCGTGAAGACCACTCCTGCTCACGACCCCAATGACTTTGAGGTCGGCCACCGCCACAATCTGCCGATCATCAACATTTTTGATAATCACGCCTGCATCAATGAGAACGGCGGTAAATACAAAGGCCTCGACCGCGATGAAGCCAGAAAGGTCATCCTTAAAGATCTCGAAGACGAGGGCTATCTCGTCAAGATCGAAGACCACGTCCATGCCGTCGGCCACTGTCAGCGCTGCCGCACTACCATCGAACCTCAGGCATCCAGTCAGTGGTTCGTCAAGATCGAATCATTAGCCAAACCGGCAATCGAAGCCGTCAAGACCGGTGAGATCACCATCGTTCCCGAACGATTCACCAAGGTCTATCTCAACTGGATGGAGAACATCAAGGACTGGTGTATCTCCCGACAGCTGTGGTGGGGCCATCGTATCCCCGTCTGGAACTGCCATGCCTGCGGTCATATGACCTGCGCCGTGGAGACTCCCACCGAATGCGAAGCATGTCATTCCGCCGATATCCATCAGGACGACGATGTCCTGGATACCTGGTTCTCATCAGGTCTCTGGACCCATTCCACTCTCGGCTGGCCCAATAAGACCGAAGATCTCGATTACTTCTATCCCACTTCCGTCATGGAGACCGCCTACGACATCCTATTCTTCTGGGTCGCCCGTATGATCATGATGGGCATCGCCAATACCGGTAAAGTACCTTTCCATCATGTCTATCTCCACGGTCTCATCCGCGATGAGAAGGGCGAGAAGATGAGTAAGACCAAAGGCAACGTCATCGATCCTCTGGTCGTCGTCGACGAGTTCGGTGCCGATGCACTCCGATTCTCACTCATCCTGGGCATCACTCCCGGCAACGACTCCAAGCTCGGCCGAAACAAGATCGAAGCCGGCCGAAACTTTGCCAATAAGCTTTATAACGCGGTACGTTTCGTACTCCGCTATGCCAACGAAGATACCCCCACTGTCATCGATAATGCCAAGTTAAAACTCGAAGATAAGTGGATCCTTTCGAGGCTTAATTCAGTCGCCAAAGAGATGAACCAGATGCTCACCGACTTCCAGTTCGGCGAAGCCATCCGAACCATCCACGATTTCATCTGGGGCGAACTCTGCGACTGGTATATCGAGATGGCCAAGGTCCGCTTGAACCATGACGATCAGTCTCCCATGCCGGTGCTCCTCACCGTCATCGAGCGATCTTTACGCATGCTCCATCCGTTCATGCCCTTCATCACCGAAGAGCTTTGGCAGACCATCAAGGCTGCCGGCGGTTTTGCGACCGACAAGTCCTCCATCATGATCTCCGAGTATCCTCAGTTCGATGAAGCCTTCCACTTCGAGAAGGAAGAAGCTCAGATGTCGACTCTCACCGAGATCGTCAGGACCTTACGAAACACCCGATCCGAATATGAAGTCGATATCAATAAGACCATCGACGCCTATGTATACTGCGGCGAACTCGCTAATGTCCTCTCACCCTACACCGCCACCATCCTGACCCTCGCCAAGGCCACTGTAAGGTTTGAGGAAAAGAGGACCGATGATGTACCCAAGCAGTCCATCGTCGAAGTGCTCCCCAATGCCGAGATCATCATCCCCATGGCCAGCCTCTTCGATCTGGAAGCTCAGCTTGCCAAGCTCAATAAGGAACTCGATGAAGCCGTCAAGGAACAGGCCAGACTGGAATCCCATCTCAATGATGAGACCTTCCGCTCCCGCGCTCCTCAGCAGGTCATCGAGAAAGAACAGGCAAGATTAGATGCAGCCCTCGAGAAGCAGGCCAAACTCCGCGAGCACATCAAGAACCTCGCAGGTTAATTAAGACCTTCAGAAACAAAAAGAGCGGGTGATGTGATATGGACCCGCTCTTTTTTATGGAATAATGCAGTGTCATCCGATCTATAGCTTTATTCTCTGCCAGCATTTCTTTCTCAAAAAATCATTGATGCTTTCAGGATCACCGTCTTCATAGTATCTGATCAGGAGCTTTTTGAACTCTGGAACTGTCTTCTCGGGAATCACAAGGAGTCCCTGCCCGTTTGCGATCAGGTAGTGATTGGCAAATATGACTGCAGCACGTTTATTGCCATCGATAAATATCTGTGTCCTCATACAATAGAGACAAAGGTCAATCGCTACATCAATCTTTTCTTTTCCGGATGCTATGATGTCTTTTATCGTTTCTTTCACATTCGTTTCGACAGGGATAGGCGGAATGTAATCACAACCACCGATGGTAACAGGAACACGTCTGATACTTCCTCCGTCATAATAAAAACCTTCATTTATCAGTTTGGCTATATGAGAGAGAAGATAATAGTCATCCTCTGCCATCAGAATATCTTCATCAAGAACAAACTCCCATGCATGCTTCAAGTTCAAGACTTTTTGGATATCATCTGCCGTCATACCATTTACGGTGCCGTTCTCGATGATGCTTTCAGTCTGAGGATAGGTCGTCGATACCCCCTCCAGAATGGCCTGATCATAGATAGCGGATTTCATATTCGCTCTGGCAAAATCAAGGTTCAAAAGGACTTCCGCCGATAATTCCGCAGGAGAATAGCCCAGCAAGGCCAATTGCTTGGTTATCTTCCTTATCTGTTTTCTTAATTCCCTTGATTCCCTGGCACTGCGCAACAGGAGCTGATATAGTTCTTCAGAATATACTCCGACATAAGTCGACTTTAGCTTTCCGCCAACTCTCTTCCTTACGTACAGATAACTGTCACCATGTGTTTCCTTTATCTCTGGCGAACCATCATAAGGGATCATATTCAATCTGGCTTCAGCTTCTGCTTTCTCTTTGATCAGGGATCTTATCTTTTCTATTTCGCTCATGAAATGGCTCCTTGTATCACTACTATTGTAGGGAACTTTTTTGAAAAAATCCACATAAAAAGTTCCCTACATAAACATACGATTAGATGATTATTGTCAGGACGCCGTTTTTCATACATAATATGCGAAAAGTCTAAAGAAACGAGCCATGCCGAAAGAAACACGACCCGTTCCGCTCTGGAAGAATATCCTGAACCTCGCCGCCCCGCAGACCTGGGCAGGATCCATGGCTCCTGCGGCCGTCGCCATCGCCATAAGCTATCACAGACTCCACCAGATCGATCTCATCATGGCATTGTGCCTCTTCGTCATAGCACTACTCATGCAGTCCGCCGTCAACGCTTTCGACGACTACGCCGATTTCGTAAAAGGCACCGACACCCTAGAGAATTCTCCCGACGCTCAGGATGCCGTCATCGTCTACGGCATGAGACCCCGTACCGCTCTCATTTCCGGTATCTGTTTCCTTCTTGTCGCCATGATCCCGGCAGCATATGTCGTACTAAAACTGGGGATCGTACCGCTCATCATCGGCATCATCGGAGGGATCGTCCTCATCTTCTACGCCTTTGGACCCTATCCTATCTGCCATCTGCCCTTAGGCGAAGTCTTCTGCGGATTCGTCCTGGGAGGTCTCATGCCCTTTGCCGGCGTCTACATGCAGACGGGAGTACTGGACTATTTCGTACTGGTGGAACTCATCCCGCCGATGCTGGGGATGGCCGTGAACATGTTCTCGAATAACGGCTGCGATATCGCTAAAGACAAACCTGCAGGCCGTAGGACTTTAGCATGCCTCATCGGCCAGAAGCGCACTGATGTCCTCTACCGTATCTGCCTCATCACCTGGGTCATGAGCCCCATCGTCGTGCTGGCTGTCCAGGGACGATTCACATCTGTCCTCATCTACTTCTTCATCTCACTGGCGTATTCACACCTGATCGAAAAGCAGTACAAACGTCAGCTGGGCCCCGAAGAACGCAGCAACATCATGACCGGCGCCACCACGCTGGTATCCCTCGTGGCATTGGCCTACAGCATCGCTATGATCGTGGGATAGATTCCAAGAACGACTCGATGAGTCCGTTGATAAGTTCCGGTTCATCCGTATTGGAATTATGCCCTGCGCCCTTGATCCACTCGATGGGAATATTCGTCTTCTCGTGCCAGGCCTTGTTGTAGCGCTTACATGATCCGGCTTTGTCCTTCTCACCGCAGATGAGCAAGGCAGGACATTTCAGTTCATAGGGAAGATCTGCTGCCATGGCGTCTGCCAGGATGCGGTAGCCGTGTCCTGCTATCATCGCGTATCTCTCCTTATCGCCGTCATAGGTCATCATGATGTCGTGCATCAATGAACGTCCGTATTCCGATTCGGCAACTCCCTTGGTACCCGACTTCAGAAGAGACTTCCATGGATAGTATTTGTATACAGGTTTCATCTTCCTGAGGGCCCAGATCTCGGCAGCAGTCACATACTGTTTCTGCAAAGGCGCCGAATCGATGGAAATAAAACCCTTGAGCTTTTCAGGATAAAGCTGGGAATACATCTGCCCCACATATCCTCCCATGGACTGCCCTGCGATGACGGGATCCGTGATGCCTTCCCTTGATAAGATCTCATCGAGCCAGACGGCCTTGTCCTTCAGTTCGAAGGAAAAGTCGAAGGGCCATGATGCGGCGTGTGCCGGGGCGTCCCAGACGAATATCCTGCACTTGTCTTCAAAATAACCGATCTGTTTATCGAATAGCCTGTGATCGGCCGTGAGTCCCGGCAGGAATACGAGAGTATAGGGGGATTTCATATCATTCACCCAATAGTGGATCGTGCCGCATCTGGTATCAAAAGTCTTTTCTATCATCAGACGTTCTCGAACATATTGATCTCGATGCTGGACATGAACTCGCACATCGAGTGATTGAACTTCTCATAATCGGCTTCTTTGTATTCACCATCGTCCGTCGGCATCACGACGGTGACCGTCTTCACCTGATTGTGGAAGATGATCATCAGGCGGTTCTTGATGAGCGGGCAGTAGCCGCGGATCGACATATTGAGCTCTTCCTCGAGTTCTTTGATTTCTTCTTTGTTATCGATATCGACATGTTCACCTCTGACCAGTACTTCGGGCTTTTCGAAGGCATCATAGACTTCATAGACAGCAGTCTGGATATGTGCCCATCCGACGCGGTAAGTGAACTCCCAGGCTGATTCCAGCCATCCGTCGTTTTCTCTAACACCTAATAAATGCATCTCAGTCCTCCCACCAGATCAGTCGGTTCCAGCCTTCGTATAAGACCTTGTGGTCCTTCACGTATTTATCGTAGAACTTATCTCCGATCTCGCTGTTTGCAGAGATCTCTTCGGGATATTCTATAGCTATCTGATCGTATTCTTCCTTGGTGATCTCAGCTGTCGTAAAGTAGTCGTCGTTGCGGTGGGGGAAACCGTGCCAGGCAAAATACACCATCCTGCCGTCATGTTCACGGCAGCCGCATCCGAACCTGACATTGTTGGAAATGACGCGGAATTCGCCCTGAGACTTTTTTCCCATCTGAAGCCTCCTCAAAAAAGATTTCAGGAAAAGGAACTAACGGGACTGGATAAGGTTGATGATGCCGACATTCACCGCGACTGTAAGCACGATGCCCGCGGCACCCAGGATCACGCTGATGACCGAGACGACCTTATGGCCGGTGCTCTTGGAGATCCGGTAGGCGATGATGCCCAGGATGATGCCGAGGACGGGAATGAAGACTGTGACGATATTGGCAAAAGGTACGAGTGCGGCAAAGATACCGATGATACATATGACGAGTGAAACGATCGACATGTCTTCTCTCCCTTCTGCTCCATGCAGTTTAATTATAGCCCAAAAGAGGAATAAAAAAGCGATGATCTGTTTGACCATCGCTTAGTATCTATGTGGAACGGAAAAATACTTTACTTAGAAAGGGCGTTGACTTGTTTGGTCAAACGTGACTTCTTGCGGGCAGCGGCATTAGGATGAATGACGCCGGCCTGTGCAGCCTGATCGAGCTTGGAAATGGATTCCTGAAGAGCTGCGACTGCTGCTTCATTGTTATTTTCAGCAATAGCGGTTCGGGTCTTGCGTACGGAAGTACGAAGATTGGACTTAGTTGCCTTGTTTCGTTCACGTCGTGCAGCTGAGACACGAATATCTTTTAATGATGCTTTAATGTTAGCCAAGTAAGTATTCCTCCCTTTTAAGACAATTTGAGATTATATAACATTCGGAGATTATTGGCAATTCTTTTTTAATCTTGCAGACACTTCAAAACACAACCCAGGATTGACACATATAATAGTATTTGTTACTATTTTAACGAAGGTATCCTTATTATGAAATCATATTCATCAAGAGAAGTGATTCAGGCATTGTTGAACGATGGATGGTATGAAGTCAGAATCGCTGGAAGCCATCATCAGTTCAAACATCCGACAAAGAACGGAAGGGTGACTATAAAGCATCCCGATAAGGATATCCCGCGAAAGACACTGGACAGCATAGAACGACAATCCGGTTTGCGTTTCAGGTAGGCATCACTCATAAATGAGAGGTAAAAACAATGAAAAAGATAGAACGATACTTTTATCCGGCTATTTTTACATATGAAGACAAGCAGGAGATCGCAGTAGTCTTTCCAGATCTGGATGTCGCCACCAGCGGTGTAGATGAAGATGACGCCCTGTTGTCAGCACGAGAATGTCTGGGGCTGGCATTATTCGGTATGGAAGAAGATGGAGATGCCATACCCGAGCCATCCAAACTCACTGAAATCAAAACCGAAAAGAATGAACGTGTCGTATTAGTCGACGTTTATATGCCATCGGTAAGGATGGCCAATATCAACAAATCAGTAAACCGAACTGTAACACTCCCAGCATGGCTGAACGCCGCCGCATCAGAACGGGGCATGAACTTTTCACAGATCCTGCAGGAAGCGCTCAAAGAAAAGATCTACAACACCTGATCCAGAAAACTATTTCCCGGTGACGATGCGGTCCACTACCCTGCCGATGACAGTACCAAGAGCGAACATGACCAAAAGCAAAGTCATGTTAGGGAAGATGAACAAAAGTATTAACCCTACACCGGTTCCGGCCAAAGCGCCGTACCAGGTGATGCTGGGCCACTTAGGCTTGTGACTGATGATGAACACCGCCGCAAAACAGACGATGATCGCGATTACGATGAACCACCAAGTATTGATAAAATCCATAACGATTATTATTATGCAACAATTTAGTTTATGATATAAAGCAAGGAAGCAATTGGGGTAATGATATGGAAGCAATACTGAATTTTCTGCTCGGTCCGATGGTCTACGTGGCGGCAGCCGCCGTACTGATCAGCCTGGTCATAAGATGCATCGGCATCTCCAAGAAATATAAGGCAGGTACTCTCACCGAGGGTTACCTCAATATCGACATGTCCAAGAAAGCATCGGTCATTGCCATCATTATCCTCCATCTCTCATTCATCGTGCTCCTCTTCGGACACTCACGTATGATCGGAGATATCCCCCTGCTCCTCAAAATCATCCCTGTGGATTTCCTCAATTCTTCGGGCCACATCTTCGGATGCATCCTGGGAGTCTTCCTCACATGCGTCTTCATCTTCCTGATCTATAAACGTATGCAGAAAGAAGGCGACAATTTTACGTCCGACTACATCTTCCTGAGCATCGCGCTCATCCTGATACTCTTGGGCTGCTACCTGCAGTTCGCCCAGCCCTACTCTCTTGCAGTCTACCGTGAATACGTCTCCAACCTCCTTCACTTCTCTCCGGCCCTGCCTAAAGCTTTGACCAGTTCAGCCAACGTATTCTTCTTCGCAGCCCACGTGCTCCTCGCCTGCGCCACTGCCATCGTCTTCGTCTGGAGCAATGCATTAGAGCACATGGCATATATCGCCTGGAAAAGGAAGAACGGCTAAATGACCGAAAAACTCATGATCCAGAGCGACTTCGACGGCACTCTGATAACCGAAGACGTCTCCGTCATCCTCCTGGACCACTTCACTGACCGCAAATGGCGCGTCCTCTACGATGATTACGTGAACGGACGCATCACCCTCGACGATTTCAACTACACCGCATTCCACATGGTGAAGGCATCCGAAGAAGAATTCATCGGATATGCCCGACAGTTCATGAAGCCGCGTCCCGGCGTAAAGGAACTCATCGAGACCTGCAAAGAGATGGGTATCCGCTTCCATATCGTGAGCAACGGGCTCCTTGACTATATACAAGCTTTCCTCTGTGACCTGGGAGAGCCTGATACCGAAGCGAAGGCGGCCCTGGCCACCTACGAACCAGACGGCATGAATTCCTGGTATGAGAATCCCAAAGGGAAAAAGATCCTGACCGGATTCAAGAGCTCATATACAAAACTCTTCAGATCAGAAGGTTACAAGATCATCTATCTCGGCGACGGCATCAGCGACTACGAACCGTCCATGAAATGCGACGTCGTCTTTGCCCGAGACGATCTTCTGAAGAAGTATCAGACGCGTAAACGCATGAAAAAAGGCCTCGAAGTCAATGAGCTCCGAGACCTTCATGATGTCATTTCTTATCTTAAGTCTTAAGCGATCATTCCCTCGAAGAGACCTTCGATGACGGCACCGAAGCCTTCTGCGATTGCCGTAACGATCGTGAATACCATCAGGATGAAGATGGCAACTGCAGCAGCGATCAGCAGGACATAGAACAGGATGCCCAGCCAGGACCACATACAGACACGACCGGCCATCTTGGGAGCAGCTTTGCGCTGTGCAAAATACAGTACGAAACCAACGATAGGATAGAGGAATGCGATGACGTTGGAACCATGGGAAGGCTCATCGGCTCGCTTTACATGGAAATCGTTCTCGACCACGAATCGGTCATAAGCACCGTCATTAGGATTGACGACGATCCTGACTTCTTCGGGAGCAGAAGCGACTTCGACAGGTTCGGGAACTTCCTCGACGGAAGATTCGTCAAAGACAGGTGTAGATTCAGGGAATTCCGGTGCAGGTTCGGCTGCCGGTTCTTCAAAATAAGTCTCAGTAGATGCATCATCCGACATGACGCCGGTAGCTACACGTAATGCCGTGCAATCAGGACAATAGAGCCCATCAGTTTCGTTGGGACGTCCGCAATCTAGACAAAAATTCATATTCAAATACTCCCATACTGTATTCAAGCATATTTAAGCATAAATAAATAATGTTGCACAAATGGAGTTTGACTTAATGTATATACAGTTTATTTTTTAATGAGCTATGATGATTGCATGGAAAAGAAAAAGTGGTTCTTCAAGCCCGTATACTGGAGCATCATCATCCTGCTCATCGCAGAAGCTCTTACGATAACCGCGGTCTGGCGTCAGCAGCCATTCCTCGACGACCATAACATCTATGTCCCGGAACAGCCCTCCGCCCCTATCACGATCTGGCCTTCGCCGCCGGTGGTGGATCCCGATACCGGAGTGGTAGTGGAACCGGGCGATGAACCCATGTCATCCGTCGGCGTCATCGTCATCTACTTCGCCGTCATGATCGCCATCATCGCCGTAGTTCTCGCCGTGATACCCATGAAGGCACTTTCGGCAGTATTCCGGTGCATATTCGCATTCCTCTTTGCCTGGGGATTCTTCGTCATACTGGTCCTGTTCACCCCATGGTGGTTTG
>JAEEGH010029616.1_pt1 | contig 10689 bp, 8 predicted proteins | sample 9134181 | NCBI WGS metagenome assembly JAEEGH01 (sample SAMN16246544, study PRJNA631951) | gut metagenome | biome: gut microbiome; feature: rumen; material: DP-attached | host: Bos | place: Iran: Karaj | collected 2018-10
TTATATCGTGATGAACCGCAGCGATTACCTGGCTAACGATGCGGCTATTCTCACGCACGAACGAGGACATATCCGTTACCACCACTCGTGGGACCTGCTCTTCGTTGATACCCTCACCGCCCTCCAGTGGTTTAATCCCGCCATCTGGATGCTGCGCAGCGATCTGCGTGCCATCCACGAATACGAGGCCGATGGTGCAGTACTCTCTCAAGGGATCAATGCGCGTCAATATCAATACCTGTTAATCACAAAAGCCGCGAGCATTGGTGGGTACTCCCTTGCTAACGGTATCTCCCACAGTACCCTCAAAAACCGAATTAATATGATGTTACATACTAAATCCCCTCGTCAGCGCTACCTTAAACTGCTGGCACTCCTGCCTGTCGTAGCTGTAGCGCTCGCTGTAAATGCCGAGACCGAGACCCATTATGTCTACACCCAGCCCCAGCAGCAGACACCTGTTAAGAAAGGTGCAAAGGCTGGCACCATTAAGGTGGGTAACAAGACTATCAAGGTTGTAAAGTCCGGCGCCCAGTCAAAGACCGATGCTTCAACCGCTCAGACCAGCAAGCCGCGTCCTTTCGATGTGGTAGAGCATATGCCGGAGTATCCTGGTGGCTCAGCAGCACTATTCCAGTTCCTGGCTAGCAACGTTAAGTATCCTGCAGCAGCCGTCAAGGCAGGCACACAGGGTCGTGTGCTCGTAACCTTCATAGTTGAGCAGGATGGCTCTGTTGGCGAACCAACTGTTACAAAGTCGGTTAGTCCCGAACTCGATGCCGAGGCCGTGCGTGTTATCAGCGCCATGCCCAAATGGAAGGCTGGTACGCAGAATGGCAAGCCCGTACGTGTAAAATTCACCGTGCCTATCAATTTTGCGCTCCCAAGTAGTCCTGCACCTGCTCAGCATGCAGCAGCTGACAAGACCGAAGGTGCAAACCAGGTGAGCGAGATGGTGGTTGTAGGCTATGGAAAAGATGAAGCCCAAGCTGCCGAAAAGCATCCGTTGGTGCTGCTTGATGGTAAGGCTATCGATTACGCTCAGTTAAAGACTATCGATCCTAGCACCGTTAGTCACATGGAGATCCTGAAGGATAAGGCTTCCACCGATAAGTTTGGCGATAAGGCCAAGAACGGTGTCATCCTGATTACAACAAAGAAATAAAATCTCTCTCTCTTTATCATGAAGATAGTGTTAACTATTGTAGCCCTCGCTCTCTTGGCGGTTTCTCCCGCCAAGGGCGAGGTTCTCGACTCGCTTACCATCTGCCTGCAGTCTGGCGACAGCTGCATGCAGCAGTATAATACCGCTCAGGCCCTCAAGTACTATCAGCAGGCCTATAACTTGAGCGATACGCAGGTTGCCCGCACCAAACTGGCCGACTGCTACTATAAGCGTGCTAATTATCGTCAGACAGCCGAACTGCTCAAGAACGTGCCCGAGGATTCGCTGTCGCACGATACCTTCCGCCAGCTGGCCTACAGCTATCAGAAGCAGGGCGATGTCGACTCGTTTATCTATTGGGCATCGCAGCTGGTAAAGCGCTTCCCCATGGATGGCGAGATAGTGGCTGCCTTAACCCTGGCTTTCGCGCAGAATGAGCAGCCCCAGGTGGGGTTAGGATACGGTCTGGAATACTTTGCCAAGGATTCTACCAATATCCTGGTTAACCGTGCTGTGGCCGATGCCTATTTCCTCGACCGCCAGTTCCCGCAGGCAGCTGCGGCTTACGACCGATTGCTACAGCAGGGCGACTCTACCTTCAATACCCTTTATTCGGCAGGCATGAGCTATTCGCGTGTCGACAGTCTTGAGCTGGCCTACAAGTACCTGCAACTGGCTTTTATTGTCAGCGGCATGAAGCATTATGGCTGTGCCTATCGCCTGGGCGTGGTGTGTGTTGATACCCAGCGCTATCCCGAAGGACTGAACTATCTGTCTTTAGCTAAGGAACTGATGCTTCCCGATACTACCATCATGAAAGCAATTACCTTGTCCGAGGGTGAGGGCTATTACCTTACCCACAAATACCCCGAGGCCATAGCCGCTTGGAAGGAGCACCTATTGTATAATCCCTCATCGGTAGCCACTTACTATAACATCGCTAATGCCTATGCCTATCTGTTAAAGGACGAGGAGCAGGGCAGGGCCTACTATCAGCAGTTTGTTGAGAAGGCTGCCGAAGTCGACAAGCCAACCGACAAGCTCACCGAGATGCTGGAGAAAGCCAAGGAGATGCTGCGTATCTATGACCTACGCGAAAAATTCAGAGCCAAACCCAAAAAATAACTTAAAAACTGAACGATATATTTGCACTTTTTTCCGGATAAAGTACTGGATATTAACAAAATTTATTACCTTTGCAGCGTAATACCATTAAGAGATTATCCGGAATGTGTGTATCTAGATATTATCAAGTGGCAGAACATCGGTTCTGCGTGCGTGGCGATGAGAGTTGTTTTTCGCTCATGGCCAACTATCAGCCGTTTGCCAGTGCCGATGGCGAGGCATTGTTTTCACTGGCTATCAGCAGCGGCGAAGCGCCCGAATTTACCGAAGAACTGCGACAGGATGATGTTGAGCAGATGATTGTCTGCGGCCATACGGCTGCAGGCAATGCCGTTTTTGGTTTTGTATGGGATGGCGCCACCGCAGGCTGGCTGGTTTGTTCGGCCGATTACCACGCAGGGCGCCTGATAACCACTGGTCAATACACCAAGCTGGCTATCGACAATGCACTGATGATTCTTTTTGCCCTGGCTACCGCCGATAAGCGCACGGCACTGTTCCATGCCGCCGTGGTGAGCCATCAGGGTAGGGGATATATGTTCCTGGGCCCCAGCGGCACAGGTAAGAGTACGCATGCCCGATTGTGGCTGCGGTATATCGAGGGCACCGAGCTGGTTAACGACGATAACCCCGTGGTACGTGTAGGTCAGGATGGCGTGGCTACCGTGTTCGGCTCGCCCTGGAGCGGCAAAACACCCTGCTACCGTAACCTGAGCTATCCCCTGGGTGGCGTTGTGCTGCTCAGTCAGGCACCCTACAATAAGATACAGCGCCTGGGCGCTCTGCAGGCTTATGCCGCACTGGTGCCCAGCATCAGCGGCAAGCGCTGGGATGCGCGCATAGCCGATGGTCTGCATGCCACCGAGAATGCGCTGGCCATGCAGGTGCCCGTATGGCATCTGGAGTGCCTGCCCGACGAGGCTGCCGCCCAACTGTGCAAAGGTGAAATAAATGGTGAAAGATAACTACATCATCGAAGAGGCTGTCCGCCTGGTTCAGGATGGCGTGAGTGTTACGCTGCCCGTGAATGGCCACAGCATGCTGCCGTTTATTATCGGTGGCAAGGAGAGCGTGGTTCTGCAGCAACCTGCCCAACTCAAGGTGGGCGATGTGGTGCTGGCGTGGGCGGATAACTGCCGATACGTGGTGCATAGGATTATCAGTATCAGCGGCGACAGCATTGTGCTGATGGGCGACGGCAACATCAAAGGCATCGAACAGTGCCGGCGCGCCGACGTGAAGGCCGTGGCAACCCACGTGGTTGGGGCCAACGAAAAGGCACACTATCTGTACACCCCGTGGCGCTGCCGAGCTGCCCGGCTCTGGTGGCATCTGCGCCCCGTCCGCCGGTACATATTGGGCGTATATCGGAGAATGTAAAAATGCTAAAATGTAAATATTAAAGAGATGAGAATTAAGAAAGGCTTTGTGCTGCGCGAGGTATGCGGCGAAAACATCATTGTAGGCGAAGGACTTGGCGCCGTGAACTTTGGAAAGATGCTGGCGCTGAACGAAACAGCTGCCTGGTTGTGGACAAAGGCCATGGACCTGGGCGAGTTTACCAGCGACGATCTGGTGGACCAACTCTGCGACGAATACGAGGTATCGCACGAGGAGGCACGACCAGATGTGACCGCCATCCTCGACGAGTGGCTGAAAGTAGGCGTGATAGAATAAAATATGAAGTACATCGCATGGTTGTGGCGTAACTCGCGCGGCATCCGCCTTAATACGGTGGTGCGTGTCGTAACGGGTATCGGTCAAGTGGCACTTGGCCTGCTCATGGTATGGCTCAGCCGCAGGTTCATCGACGATACCATCCGTACCGGCACGGCCGACGATGTGCTGCACATGGTGCTGCTGCTGGTGCTCACCGTGTTAGGCGGTGTGGCCCTCCGTCAGGTGGGCTACTGGCTCACCACCACCGCTGGCGTGCACCAGACCAACGCCCTGCGCCTGCGCATCTTCAGCAGCCTGTTCCGCCGTCAGCTTTATACCGAACAAGAGCTGCACTCGGGCGACGTCACCTCGCGCCTGGTCAAGGATATCGAGACCGTCAGCGGCGTGTGTACCGACACCGTCCCCCAGATAGCCATCACCTTTATTCAGCTGTGTGGCGCGTTCCTGCTCATGCGCTGGTTCGACGCCCGTCTGGCTTGGGCCCTGCTGTTGCTCACGCCCATGGCCATCGTGTTTGGCAAGCTGATATCGCGCCGCCTGCGCAAGATGACGCTCGATATCCGCGAGGACGAGAGCCGCATACAGATGCAGGTGCAGGAGAGCATGGAGCACAACGCCGTGCTGCGCTCGCTGGGTTCCGAGCAGTGGGTTACCGACCGCCTCGAGTCGATGCAGCAGCGCCTCAAGGGCAATGTCATGCGCCGTATGCGTTTAACTGTGGCCATGCGTATTGTCATGGGCTGTGTGTTCGGTCTGGGCTATCTGCTGGCCTTCGTATGGGGCGGCATCTGCCTGCGCAACGGCACCATCACCTTTGGTGTCATGACCTCGTTCCTGCAGCTGGTAGGTATGATTCAGCACCCCATCCTGCAACTGCTCAATATGGTGCCCACGGTGATACACTGCACAGCCAGCATCGATAGGTTAGAAGAGCTGTCGGCGGCCAAGGAAAACGAAATCCGTGTATCTCCGTGTAAATCCGTGCCTAATAATATGGTTAGGTTTGATGATGTCAGCTTCCGCTATGCCAATGGCGACAGCGAGATATTACAGCACTTCAGCCACCAGTTTGCCCCTGGCAGCAAGACAGCCATCATGGGGCAGACGGGTATCGGCAAGACCACCCTGTTCCGTCTCATCCTCGGCTTTATCCAGCCCACCAGCGGGCGTGTTGAGGTGGGTGGCAACATCTGCTACGTGCCGCAGGGCAACACCTTGATGAGCGGCACCATCCGCTACAACCTGCAGCTGGCCAAGCCCACGGCTACCGACGACGAGCTGCGCCAGGTGCTGCACACCGCCTGTGCCGACTTTGTGTTCGACTTGCCCGACGGTCTTGATACCGAATTGGGCGAGCGCGGTTGCGGCCTGAGCGAGGGTCAGTCGCAGCGCATAGCCATCGCCCGCGGCCTGTTGCATGGCGGCGATATCCTGCTGCTCGACGAGATCAGCAGCTCGCTCGACGAACCCACCGAACGCGAGCTCTACCAGCGCATTTTTACGGCTCACCCCCATAAAACCATGCTATTCATCACCCATCGCCCCACGGTGTGCCAACTGTGCGACGACTCCATCTTAACCCTCAGTTAAACGAACTAACAAAGAAAAAAATGACGATAGAAAACTATTATTACGGACTGGCGGCACTCATGTACCTTACCACCTGCTGGATGTTTGCAGCAGTGCGCTGGTTCCACACTTGTAAACAACCCAAGAGCACCCACCGCTATATCTGGCCCGACCGCAAGCTGCAGTGCCTGCTTTACAGCTGTGCCTCGGTGCTGCTGCCCTACGTTATTAACCCCACCGATGCGTCGGCATGGCTGCTCATCAAGAGTTACTTCCCCGCCACCTATTATTTCTACTGCGGCGTGCTGCTGCTCTGCTTTGCCGGCACCGTCAAGCAGTGGAGCCAGTGGAAAGGCATCAGTTGGGTGGCCGCCATCATCGTCATAGGCACCATGCTTGTTCCCGTGCTCAATGCATGGCTTCCCACCGGCATCCTCAGCGCCGCTGGTCTGCGCATCTGGCAGTACGTGGTGCTGGCCGAGAGCGTTGTTATGGTGGGCTACGTGGCACTGGCCATGTGGCAGGTTAAGCACTGGATAGACGAGGCCCGCGATGCCAACTACTCAAACCCCGACGACTTTCCCGCCGACTACGCCAGTCGCGTATGGCTCTACCCCGTATTCCTCACACCCCTGATATGGCCTGCTTATATCTTCGATTCGCCTGCTTTAATGGCCATTCAGAACGTGCTGCTGGCAGTGTCGAACGTGTCTCTGCTCATCACCGTGATGCCAGTTTGGCGCCGCAAGGCCCTGCTTGTTACGCCCGAAACCGCCCACATACAAGAGTGCGACGATCATGAAGATGCCGCCCACGACGACCTCATCGACCAGACCGCCATCGAGATCGAGACGTACGTACGCGATCAGCAGGCATATCTTGATCCTCATCTCAAGATCGACGATGTGGTAGAGCATTGCCAGCTGGGTCGTTCATACGTCTCGCTCACGTTCAGCCGCCGCTTCACATCGTTCGCCTACTATGTGAACAGCCTGCGCTTGGCTCACTTCGACCAGTACGTGGCCCAGCATCCTGAAGAGACCAAGGAGGCGGCCGCCCTCGCCTCCGGCTACGCGTCGTACAACTCCTATTACCGCGCCAAGCAGAAAATGGAGCGCGCGTAACGCATAGAGCATAAAAACAACTAAAAAGTCCGATTTCATCGGGCTTTTTTGTGTTTTCTTGCATGCTATGTACAATTTTCAATGTTTCTTGCACTAAAATGCAATCAACTTGCACCGCATTGCAATGTCCATGTACAATTTTCAATGCCCTTTTTCGCGGAAAAAGTGTAATTTCGCACCCAAAAATTTATAAACTTAAAAAAAGTATGAATCAACTATCATCAATCACTCCTTTGGAGATTATCCTCATCGGCTCAGCAGCCGTGGGAGTTTTTCTGTTTTTCCGTGCCTGCTGGCGCAACATCAAGCGCAGCCGCCAGCACCTCAGTGTAGCACTACTCACTCTCATGATGTCCTTCACCGCCCAAACGGCGCAGGCTGACGATAGCGGTTCGTGTGGCGAGGGCGTTAACTACACCTATACCGAGAGCACCCATACCCTCACCATCAGCGGCAACGGTGCGATGGCAGATTATGAGAGTAAAGCTAATCAGCCTTGGGCCAGCTATCGTAACGATATCACTACGCTTGTCATAGAGGATGGCATTACCCATATTGGCAACTACGCATTTTATCTCTTCAAGACCAAGAAGGTAACCATCCCCGCCAGCGTCACCAGCATCGGCCAATACGCATTTTGTCGGTATGACCACGCTATCAGCTTCGCCGAGGGAAGCCTGCTCACCAGCATCGGCGCCAATGCTTTCGAAAATGTCGACGGCAGTATCGACATGAAAAACTGCACCAAGCTTATGGCCATCACCGCTGAAAATGTTTTTATGTACTTTGATCAGATCGTCACCTTCCCTCGCACGATGACCAGTGTCTGCAAAAACGCCTTCAAATATGGTTCTAAATCGCCCACCATCAAGATGGACTGCGACGGTCTCCTCACAGTGAACGGCTACGAAACAAAGGAATTCGTTGGGACAGGATCGTACGACATCACCCGCTGCTTCTTCGTCATGATTAATGGCAGCAGGGCTGTAACGATGAAACATATTAGCTTTAGCGACATGGGTGTGCTTAACCTCGACAAGAACATCACCGCTAGCGGCTACAGCACCGTAGAATACGACTCTAAGAATTACTGCTGCGGCACAGTTACCCTTGGTTACACCGGCACGGTGCCTACGGGAGGCATAGTAAAATACGCCGTTAATGGTGAGTACATCAGCGGCAATACGTTTACTATCAAGGGCGACGCCAAGGTTACCGCCATTGTGGTCTATCCCTATGCCGACATCAGCGGACTAACATACCACGGTGGAACGCTTAGCGATATCGGCGGAACCACCTACGACACCGAAACAGGCGGCTACTACGAAATAGCCGACGAGCAGGACCTCATCGATTTGGGTAACTACACAGCCGCCAGTTTGATGAACACCTGCAATGGTTTGATATTCAAGCTTACTGCCGACCTTGACTTTAGCAGTCGTACCACGGACGATTGCCAAGACTTGTGGGGTCACGGAAATTTTATCCCCATCGGCAATTTTCATGGCACCTTCAACGGACAGGGGCATACCATCACAGGTCTGCGCTTTACCAGCGAGAGCAGCTGTGGATTGTTTGGGCGGATTGTTTCTCCCGCCATAGTCAAGAACGTCACCCTTATCAACCCTCAGTTCACTGGAACAAGTTCTACCGGCGCTATCGCAGGCGGGGCCGATGGCGGCACATTTGGAAGCTGCACCGTGGCGGGTGGCATATTATCATGTTCTAATGGTTGGTGTGGCGGTATCATAGGTAGTGCGATCCTTGATCATTACAATATTAGTATTAAAAACTGCATTGTCGTAAATACATCAGTCAGCGGCCCCTCAAAAAAAGGCATCATAGTAGGAGCAAAGAATAATGGCAGCAATACATTAGAAATTAATAGAAGCTACTACCACACCCCCGAAGGCCTAACCATCTGCGGTAATGACACTAAATTCAGCGGCTACATGAACTATCGCGTCTATCAGGTAACTCTCGGCAAGGGTGTCACCGTTACCAATGAACCAAAATACGCATACGGCAACAAGGCCTACTATCAATACTATCAAGATACCTACTACTCTGTCACCCTGGGCCACAACCGCCCGGGCTATGTGTTCGGTGGCTATCAGAGTGATGACGTGACCATCACCGACGGATCGTTTGACATGCCCCAAAAAGATATCATCGTAAATGCCGACTGGACCGACATGTTCGGCATGGAGAGTGGTGCCGACGGCTCGGCAGAGCATCCATACCTCATCAGCAGCACCGCGGGCTGGGACTTCTTCTGCGACGCGCTACAGGACAACGACACCTACAACCGCTTCAGCGGCAAGACGGTGAAGCTGGCACCCAGCAGCGGCAACAGTATCTCCGTCACCCGCATGGCGGGCAGCAGCAGCCATAAGTTCACCGGCACGTTCGATGGCGACGGCAAGACGCTGACCGTAAGCTACGGCACCGAAGCGGCCCCCGTCAGCGAGGAATATGCAGCACCCTTCCGCTTCGTGGATGGCGCTACCATTCAGAACCTGCACGTAGAGGGCTCCATCATCAGTACGGTTAGACGTGCCGCTGGAGTCATTGGCGAGACTGGTGATAACACAAGCCACATCACCAACTGCGTGAGCAGCTCAACCATCAGCGGCGGTAACTTTACTGGTGGCTTCAGCATCGGCGGAAACGTGGAGATAGACGGCTGCGTATACAACGGAAAAATCAACGGCAGCGGCAATAGCGGCGGCTTCGTGGGCTACAGCCAACCTACGCTAAAAATCTCTAACTGCCTCTTCGCCCCACAGAGCGGTTCTAGCATCAGCGGCGGTACGTTCTACTATAACGGCGGCGGCAATATCACGCCCGTCAACTCATACTACACCCAGAAGTTAGGCACCGCCCAGGGCAAGCAGGCATACGAGGTATCGGCTGCACCCGAACTGCTGGGCGAGGGTACTGGCGATGGAATCGTGAAGACCTATGAATACGGTCTGGGCTTTGATAAGAAGTACTACTTGGCTACCATCCCCCTGAGCGAGACAGAGGGCGTAATCTACCTGACAGACTACCTGCAAGGATTGGAGGTGCCTGCGGAGTTTAAGCGCACGTTCTCGGCTGGCAAGGCTTCAACCATCTGTCTGCCATTTGCAATGGACAATGTTTCGGGCGGTAAGGTTTACAGCTTTGCTGGTATCACCTACGACGAGAAAGACGGTTGGGTGGCCACGATGAGCGAGACCGACGGCAACAACGTTACAAGCACTAAGGCCAACACACCTTACGTGTTTATGCCCGATGCTGATGGCGAAGTGACATTCAGCGGAACTACCGATGAGATTCCTGCCGCTTACGATGCCGAGAATTTGACAACCACCAGCGGCGACTGGACATTCCGTGGTACTTACGAGCCGCTAAAATATGGCGAGAACTTGGATGGCCATGTTTATGGCTTTGCATCAAGGGATAAAGAGGTTGACGGTGTGAACGTAGCAGCCGGCGAGTTTGTTAAGGCTAAGGATGGCGCTGGTGTTAAGCCCATGCGATGCTACCTTACTTATAAGAATGGCGATGAGTTTGCCGGTGCCCGCGCCGTTACTCGCGGCATCGAGGAGAATCTGCCCCAGAGCATCACAGTAAAGTTTGTAGGTGCCAACGGCGAAACCACCGGCATCGCCACCCTGAACACCCAGACGGGCGAGATCACTACCGACGATGCGTGGTACACCCTCAGCGGCACCCGCCTGCCCGGCAAACCATCGCAGCGCGGTGTCTATATTAACAAAGGCAGAAAAGTAGCGATTAATAGATAGAAATAATTATTTAAAAAATTCAAGAATATGAAAAAGAATTATTCAAAACCATCAATGAAAGTGTTCAATCTTAAGCAGCACCAGATGATATTATGCGCAAGTGGCGAAGAGTATAAGGGCAGAAAAGCCCCCAATAACTGGAATGAAGATTTCGCCTTCATCCCCGGTGATGCAAGCGATATGAACAGCATAGCATAACAAAACAAAGAGCCACCCCGAAGGTGGCTCTTTT